>TARA_B100001121_G_scaffold66949_1_pt1 | contig 14982 bp, 19 predicted proteins | sample TARA_B100001121 | Tara Oceans TARA_B100001121 (sample SAMEA2622817) | marine metagenome | biome: marine biome (ENVO:00000447); feature: surface water layer (ENVO:00002042); material: "saline water (ENVO:00002010), including plankton (ENVO:xxxxxxxx)" | depth 5 m
TTGAGCATTAGAAATAAAATTAAATCCAAAAAAGAATAAAAAAATTAAAGTAGTTTTTTTCATAATATAAAATTTATTTAAATAAAGTTTAGTCTTTTAATTGGGTTGAAATTTCATTCATTAGTTCTCTATATTTTTTTAATAACTCTAAATAAAATATCACCCTTTTCTCAGTATTCATATAATAACCTATTACTAAATTATTATTTCTATAGTCTTTTGAGATTTTATAATCTTTAATTGAGGTATCTAAATCTACAGAATTTTCGACCTCATTAAGAATTGTTCTATAATAAACTAAATCAATTAAAGCTAAATCAAACTCTTGATTAAATAGATCTAATTTTAAATTGGCTGATTCATTTCTATCGTTAAGGTGCTCATAAAGTGAGGCTAAGTTTTCCTTTAATTTCTTATTTTCAATAAGTTCAAGATACTGAGATTGTACTATTTGATTATAAATACTTTTCTGAGGAAAAAAAGAAATTGACATTTTTGAGGAGACGTTTGAGAAATGTTTAACGACTACTGAGTCATGAAGTATTTTATTTTTATAGTCGTAAATTAATATAGAAATAGATTCAAGGCAATCGTTAAGAGTACTTTCAACAATCTTTAATTGAGTCTGATCTTCTTTAATCACCTCATTAAGTTGTTCAAGAAGAAAATTTTTGTTGTCAACTCTTTCTGAATATTTCATTCTATTATCGATCATAAATGATAATAGAATACCAAAAAATACGACTAAAAATTCTAAAAAATACTTTTTCATGAATTCTTATTCTGCTTTAGTAACAGACTCTTTTACTGCATCTGAAAAGTAAAAGGCGAACTTAAGTTCCCCATCTTCACGAACTAAATACGCACTTTCAAGCCAGTCAAAATCCATTATTACATTTCCAGAATCAGTCTCCACAAGAAATTTACCAACATTACGTAAAGAAGCATGAGCAGAATTCTGATCAGTATCAATTTTAAAATTAGATAACTCCCAATTATTTTCTACAATTTGAAATGTATTCACGAAATCAATAAATTCTTTCATCGTATATTTTTTTTGATTTTCAAAAATGAAGTAGTCATCAGTAACTAAATCATATAATTTATCCTTATCTGGATTTTCAACAGATAGAACATCAAAAAATTCATAAAATTTATTTTTTACCTCCTCCTCAGTTATAGGATTCTGTGATGATGAAACACATGAAAAAAGAATAAAAATTAAAACAACAAAATACCTCATAATTCTATAAATTAAGATTCTATACCTGAAAAGATACAAAAAAATCTATTTGGTATCTTCTTCCGAAGAAAAATACTTCTTATAAACTGGATAATTCCAAAAGCCAATCCCAAGAGATAATAAAAAAGGAATTAGGGATTCAAACCACATCTCTAAATACAATAAATATATTAGAATAATGAATAAAGAAGAATCAATTAATATAAGAAGAGTAACTTTTTGCTTTAAATTCATAAAATAATCACAACCCTCTTAATTAAGGATTGTGAATATAATTTATTTGCTTTCAACAAAAGCTTTTATCTGATTCTCCATAGACGATGGATCAAACCATTCATTTAAAAGAACAACTTTACCAGCTTCATTAAATTGTTGGATAGCATAAAATTTCAATTGAACAGGAGCCCCAGTTTCTGAATGGTTAGCATTCCAAATACCATAAATTCTTATACCATTAGGTGCAGTATTTATCTCTCCATTATCAGCATATAAGTTTCCTCCCCAATAACCGCCATCATTATCAGGATTAACTCCACCTGAAACAAAAGAGAAATTTTCAAATTGGTCTAAATATCCTTTAGCAGCAGCTGCCAAGTCAGATTTAGTTTGGAAAGATCCATCATATACATTTGGACCACTCCATTTTAAAGTATCAGAATACAGATCTAAAAAAAGGTCTATATCCTCTGCCATTATTCCACCAATATGGTGTTTTTCAAAAGCTTTATAATTTCTTTCAAAAGTCGCTTTATCTGCATCGGAAATAACAATGCCTGAAGGTCCTCCACATGCAAAAACAACAACAGAAAGAATTGACAATAAATATTTAATCATATCTCAATAAATTTAGTTTATATCTAAATCTATAAATTAGTTATGATATTTAAAATTTTATAGATAAAAGAGTTACTAAAAAAAAATTTCTTGAGCAAGTCGGAAAGTATTGGAATGAGCTTCAATTATATTTTTTAATTCAAATGAATATCCTCCACCCATACTTATCTGAACAGGAATTTTATTTTGCTTACATAAATCAAGAACGAATCGGTCTCTTTCTTTACAACCCTCTAGAGAAAGTGAAAGTTTACCAAGTTTATCATTTTCAAGAACATCGACTCCTGATAAGTAAAAAATAAATTCTGGTTGAAAGTCTTCAATAATTTTTGGTAATTGATATTTTAGTTTATTCAAATAAACAGTATCATTTACCCCATTATCAAACTCTACATCCAAATCACTTTTTTCTTTTTTGAATGGATAATTGTTTTTTCCATGAAATGACAGAGTAAATACATCATCATTATTCTGAAATATTGAGGCAGTTCCATTACCTTGATGAACATCTAAATCTACTATTAATATTTTTTTACAAAATTTATTTTTAATTAAGTAGTTAGCTGCAATAGCTTGATCATTCAACATACAAAAAGCCTCCCCTCTATCATAAAATGCATGATGGGTACCACCAGCAATATTCATAGACACATTATATTCTAAAGAAAATAAAGCACAATCAATTGTTCCCTGAGAAATTATTTTTTCTCTCTCAACAAGATCTTTGCTCATTGGAAAGCCGATTGGTCTTAGTTCTGACTTAGATAAATTTTGTGATACTAGTTTTTGAAAATATGATGCCTCATGAGTTAATAATACATCTTTATCTAAAATTTGTTTAGGAGAAAAAAAATTATCGTCGCAACAAGTATTTTCTCTTATTAGTTGTTCAGGGATAAGTTCATATTTAATCATAGGGAATCTATGATTTTCTTCTAGAGGGTAAATATATTTTTGATCAAAAGATATCTTAAGCATTATAAGATATTAAAAATTACCTCAAACCATTAATGTCAAATCTTGAGAAAAATTCCCAAATAATTCTATCGGAATCAATATCTCCATTTGAATTACCTTTATTTGAATCAGCATTTAAAGATGGCCATGAATGATCACCTCCTAATACCTTATAGTGATCTATTTCAACACCATTTGTGCCATTTTTCCAAGAATAGTACTCAACTGACGAACCATCAGTAGTATTTGCATCTTCGATTTCAATTATTTCAGGACTTAAGTCAGTATTGTTGTATTCTATCCAATAATTATTTGAGTTATCAACAGGTAAATAATATCCTGCTATACCATCATAATTATCTTCAGTGCCATTAATTGATAGAAATGGTGTTGGATGAGTTGGCGAACAATCATTATATGTATCTATGAACATATGTCCAGCAACTGAGGCAAAAGCAGCAATTTCTGAACTAAGCTTGCAAGCTAACTCAAAGGATAAGTATCCTCCATTTGAAAACCCAGTTACATAAATTCTATCTCTATCAACAGAATAAAACTCAGAAATTTTATCTATTAAGTGTGATATATATCCTACGTCATCTACATCAGTAGCTTTTGAATTAATGCCACCTAAATTCCAAATTGGAATTCCATTCGAGTCACTAGATGCTTGAGGATATACTAAAATAAATTTTTCACTATCAGAAAGATTTCTCATATCACTTACATAATTCATTTGCTCTTCAGCAGTTCCACTACCTCCATGAAGATTAAATACTATAGGTGTATTCATATTTTCGTCGTATGAGCTAGGAACAAATAGTATGTAGTCTCTCGATAATCCATCAAAAAAGGTAGTTTGATAAAATAAACCTGTATTGCCAGATATATTTTCATTATTATCAGAACAAGAAAGTAATATAATTAAGACTAATAATAATTTAATTTTATTCATACTGAATACAATTTTAATTGATTTAACTTTGTATGTACTATGAGTTTAGAGTACGTAAAAAATAAAGTTGAGTTTTTTCAAGATTTCCCCATAGAGGGAGTTGAGTATATAGATCTTAATCCGATTTATAAAGATCCAAAAGCAAGAGATATATTAGTTGATGAATGTATTAAAAGCATAAAAGATGTTGAATTTGATTATTTAGCACTTATAGAATCAAGAGGTTTTCTTATTGGATCTATAATTGCAGATAAGTTAAATAAAGGCATTATTCTTTGTAGAAGTAAAAAAGATAGATTACCAGGCAAAATTCAAACAGTAAGGCATAAACTTGAATATGGTGAAGCCATCATGCAAGTTCAAGAAGGTAAGGGAAAGGTATTAATTTTTGATGATGTTTTAGCTACAGGTGGAACAGCAAACGGAGCATTTAAAGTTCTTAACCTAGGAGGTTATACTCCAGTTCACTCACTGTTTCTAGTTGAACTATCAAAATTTGATGTTAATTGCGATACCTCTTTCAGTAGCGCTATGATTCTATAAATCTTTTTTAAGAAAATAAGATCTTTTTGCGGAGAGAGGGGGATTCGAACCCCCGGTACGCGTATTGGCGTACGACAGTTTAGCAAACTGCTGGTTTAAGCCACTCACCCACCTCTCCTATTTGAATGGCAAATATAATTACATCATCATCTTCTTGATATAAATTTTTTCTATTTTTTCTATTTGTGAAAAAGGGTTAAATCGATCATTGACTTTATTTATTAAAAAATCAATTTCTTAGCTTTGTTTATGGATTTTATCAAACCATTAGGAATTACTGAAATCATTATAATTTCAGCTTTTTTTATATTTTATCTTTTATACCTTATAAGATTAAATAGCATTAACAAAAAGATAAAAGTTTATAAAAGAAAAGTATTATTTAAATTATTATTGAGAAGTACATACTTTTTTTTACTCATCATATCATTATTGGGACCATCTTTTGGAGATAACAAACAAGAAGTAAATGTTGTAGGAAAAGACATAATGATCCTTGTTGACTTATCTGAATCTATGAATGCAAATGATGTAAAACCTACAAGATTAGAAAAAATTAAGTTCGAGATGAAAAAAATAATTGATGAGTTTTCATCAGATAGAATTGGAATCATAATGTTTTCTAGTGAAGCATTTGTCCAATGTCCAATGACCTATGATAAGAATGCACTTAATTTATTTACCGAAACATTAAACACTGGATTAGTCCCTAACTCTGGAACCGACTTTGGTCCTGCATTAGAATTATCTTTATCTAAATTAAATGATGAAAATTCTCAAACTAATGATATAAATTCAAAAATAATTTTACTCATATCGGATGGAGAAGATTTTGGAGAGGAGACAGAAAGTGCCCTCAATAAAATTAATGAATCAAATATTAAGCTTTTCACAATAGGCGTAGGTAGTGAGGAAGGAAGTAAACTTTTACTTAGTGATGGAAATTTTAAAAAGGATAATGAAGGAAAAGAAGTTATAACAAAACTAAATCCTTCATCACTAAAAGAAGCTGCAAATGATACCGGTGGAAAATATTTTGAGATTTCAAATAATATAAATCAGACGGATAATCTTATTGCTCAAATTTCAAATATAAAAGGAGATATAATTGAGTCAAAAGTAATTGATGTTAGTGGAAATAAATATTTTTATTTTCTTTTAGGTGCATTATTTTTAATGTTATTAGATTTTTCTTTTAATCTAAAAATTATAAGAATATGATTTTTGTATTAAACCTCATTCTTACAATCATTATAAATGATAAAATTGATCAAATAAACAAACTTACAAGTTTAGCTGAAAAGTCATTCATGAATAAAAATTACAGTGAGTCAATTAAAAATTATAAAACCTTGATTGATTCTCTAGATTATTCTAATGAGAAGGTATTTCTTAACCTAGCTCATGCTCATCTATTATCATCTGATACATTAAATGCTATTGAGAATTATAATTTAGCATCTCTAACAGAAAACAACAAAATAAAATCAATTGCTTTCCAGCAACTAGGGAACATTAATGAGAAAAATAATAAACTAAATGAGGCACTAAATTTTTATAAAGAATCAATAATAGCTGACAATGAAAATAATGACTCAAAATTTAATTATGAGCTGGTAAAGAAAAAGTTAGAACAAGAAAAAAATCAACAAAATAAGGAAAAAGATAATAAAGAGAATTCTAAAGAAAATCAAAAGAAAAATCAGTCTGAAAATAAAAAACAAGATAAAGAAGGCCAAGAAGACAAAAAAAAAGAGAGCGAAAGTCAGGAAGAAAAGAAACAAAACGAGCAAAGTAAAAACGATCAAAAGAAAAGTAATGAAGAGTCTATAGAAGAAAAACTCAAGAAAATTAATATGACAAAAAAGAAAGCTGAAATGATTTTAAATGCCTTAAATAACAATGAATTTCAGTATATTCAACAGCTCAAAAGAAAACCATCAAAAAAAACAGATAAAACTAAACCAGACTGGTAGTGGAAAATGCTATAAAAAACACTGATTTTAATTTTGATAATTTACTCAGTAAATACACAGGAAAGGTTAGAGATGTTTATCATTTTGAAGACAAATTAGTTATGGTTGTGTCTGATAGAATTAGTGCATTTGATGTCGTACTACCTAAAGCTATACCATTCAAAGGTCAGATTTTAAATCAAATCGCTGAAAAGTTTTTAAAAATGACTAGTGATATTGTTCCAAACTGGATTATTTCAGTTCCTGACCCAAATGTAACAATTGGAAAAAAATGTGAAACTTTTCCAGTGGAAATGGTTATACGAGGATACTTAACTGGTCATGCTTGGAGGGAGTATAATAGTGGAAAAAGAACAATCTGTGGAGTTTCTATGCCCGATGGAATGAAGGAACACGATAAATTTCCAGAACCTATAATTACACCAACATCAAAAGCCAAAATCGGTCATGATATTGACACCTCTAAAAATGAAATAATTTCAAAAGGCTTGATTTCAAAGAATGAATATGAGGAATTAGAGATAATTACAAAAAAACTATTTGAAAGAGGGTCAGAATATGCAAAATCTAAAAATTTAATTTTAGTCGATACTAAATATGAATTTGGAAAGTATGATAATGAAATAACCTTAATAGATGAAATTCATACTCCAGACTCATCGAGATATTTTTATGCAGATTCATACCAAAAATTACAGGATCTAGGAAAAAGTCAAAAACAATTATCTAAAGAATTTGTAAGAGAATGGCTTATGGAAAACAACTTTCAAGGAAAAGAAGGACAGAATATTCCAAAAATGACTAATAATATTGTAAAATCTATATCAGAAAGGTATATTGAATTATATGAAAATATTATAGGAGAAAAATTTATTAAAAGAAATACTGAAAATATGTTGAATGATATTGAATCGAATATTAAAATTGCATTATGAAATACGAAATAGAAAAAAACGACTTGTACTACATTGTTACACCTAAAGAAGAAAAAATAGATTCTGTTTTAGCCCCTTCATTAAAAGCTGATCTTATCACCTACGAAGTTGAGGGAGCAAAAAATATAATTTTAGATTTACATAATGTTAAGTTTATGGATTCTTCCGGTTTGAGTGCAATGTTAGTCGGAAACAGAACATTTAGAGAAAAAAATTCCACTTTCGTAATTTGCAATGTAAGTGATCACATCGAGAAAATATTAAAAATATCTAAGCTTGATACCGTTCTTGATATTCTTCCAACAAGACAAGAAGCTATCGATTCTATTCAGTTAGATGAGATAGAAAAAGGGATGAATTAGAGTTATTATATGAATAACTTTAATATTAAAGAGAAAAAAAAGCTTCATAATATCTTTCTTGTCCTTTCAGGGTTATTTATTACCAATGCCATCATAGCAGAAATTCTTGGAACAAAAATTTTTGATGTCAGTATAATTAAGGATTTTAGTTTATCTGTTGGTGTTGTTATTTGGCCAGTTGTTTTTATTACAACTGACATTATAAATGAATACTTTGGTAAAAAAGGAGTAAAAAAGGTAAGTTATTTTACTATCCTACTTATAGTTTATGTTTTTATAATCATTTTCCTATCAACTAAATTAACTCCTAACTCATATTGGTTAGATGTAAATAAATTTGATAATTCAGGAAATGCATTTAATATAGACTATGCATATAATACCATTTTCATGCAGAGTATAGGCATTATTGTTGGATCAATTTTTGCTTTTTTAATAGCTCAACTTCTAGATGTATTCATTTTTCAAAAAATTAAAAAATTAACTAAAGGAAAATTAATTTGGTTAAGAGCAACTGGATCTACTTTATTTTCTCAATTTATTGACAGCTTTGTAGTCTTAATTATTGCTTTTTATTATTTAGCTCCAGAGGGGAAGGAATGGTCAATTGATCAAGTTTTAAATGTGGGTATTGATAATTATACTTTCAAGTTTTTTGTGGCAATATCCATTACACCATTAATATACTTAGCTCACTATTTAATCGATATGTATCTAGGCAAAGAATTATCAATAAAAGCCAAAGAATCTGCTCTAGAAAATTAAATTCTTATATTTACCTTGTGAAAGCGACATTTAGAATTATTTATAAAGTAGTAGGATTCATTCTTCTATTTTTTTTATTAGGAACCTTATTTGTTTACATTGAAACAGTTGTTATTGAAGAAAATATAGAATCATTTGTTGATGAGTCAGGAATACTTCAAAATAAATATGAAAAAAGTTTAATTCCGATAATTGCATCTTCAATTATTTCATACTTTGTGACTTTTCATATTCCTTGGTTCAGGAAAAAAGAAGATTAATCGTTAGTTAATTGATTTAATATTATACCAGTTGCTACAGCAACATTTAATGATTCAGCCTCACCTATTTTTTTGACAGATAACCACTGATCCACATAATTAGATAGATTTTTACTTATACCGTGTGACTCATTTCCAAATAAAATAATACCATTAAAAGATCTATTTTTTTTAAAATTATTTTTTGTGTTTGATGATGTGCCAATAACTTTTAAATCACAAGTCTTAAAAAAATTATCAAGATCCTCATAATATATATTTACTCTAGTAAATGAGCCCATACTTGATTGAATAGTTTTAGGATTATAAAGATCTACAGAATCTTTAGAACAAATAATATTTTTTATTCCAAACCAGTCAGCATTCCTAATTATTGCACCTAAATTACCAGGATCACTTATTGAGTCAAGAGCAATCGTGATATTATCTAAATTATTTTGAGATAGATCTTTTAAAATGGTTTTAACTACACAAAACCCTACTAAATTATTTTGAAGAGAACTTAATTCATTAATCTCATTTTCTTCTAATATGAAAATATTATTACTTGGTAAAAAATTTTTATACTGATTATAGATTTTTTTGGAAATAACCGTAAAATGAATATCATAATTCGATTTATTAACTTCTAAAATACCTTTAAGACCTTCAACTAAGAAAAGATTTAATTCATCTCTAGTCTTCTTATATTTAAGGGATTTAATTAATTTAATTTTTGATTTAGAAATCATATCTTAATTTAAAATAAATTTAGTCATATTGTTTGAATACATCAGAAATATAGATAAAGAGATAACAATTTTTTTTAATAATTTATCTCATGAGAATCTGGATGGTATCATGATACTAATTAGTAACAAATATGTATGGATACCATTATATGTACTTCTAATATATTGGCTTTGGAACCATGATAAAAAAAACTTCAAAATAAATCTCATCATTTGTATATCAACAGTAATAATATCTGACTTTATTACTAGTTCAATTATGAAGCCATATTTTGAAAGATTGAGACCATGTAATGATTCGAGCTTACAAGGTTTAATAAATGTAGTCGCGGGGTGTGGAAAAAAATTTAGTTTTGCCTCATCACATGCATCAACTACATTTTCTTTAGCGACCATTTTCTATCTTATTTCAAAAAAGAAAATAAAGCTGATGTTTTTATGGAGTGTTTTGATTGGTTATAGTAGAATTTATCTTGGAGTACATTTTTTTCTTGATGTTATTTTTGGATTTTTAGTTGGTTATTTAACTTCAAATTTTATTTATCGTATATCTAAAAAATTTAAATTATTTTGAGACTATTCATTACAATAATAATATTATGTGTATTTTCTTGTTCAGTAGAAAAAAGAGAATTACCTATCTACGGAAGATCTGAAATAATTGAAACTAATAATGATGGTATAATATCTTTTGACACGATTAATCATACTATTAAAGCATTTAAGTTTTATAATCAGGATAGTATTTTAATAGATAATAATACTTTCAATAATTCAATCTATATCGCAGATTTCTTTTTTACTACTTGTCCGACAATTTGCCCAATAATGAAAAATAATTTACTTAAAGTTTATAATCAATTTGCAAATAATGAGAATGTAAAATATCTATCTCATACAATAAATCCTGATTATGATAATATTTTTACTCTCAAAAAATTTTCAGATAGATTAGGGGTAAATTCTAAAATATGGCATTTTGTAACCGGAGATATTGATGAAATATATAATACTGCTAAATCTAGTTACATGGTTTCTGCATTACAAGATGAAAATGAGCCTGGAGGCTTTTTACACAGCGGGACATTTTTATTGGTTGATCAAAATAGAAATATTAGAGGAATTTATGAGGGAACTGATGAATCAGAAATAAACAGGTTAATTAAAGATATAGAAATACTACTCCCTCTTATCCCTTAAGTATTTTTTTTATATACTTTCCTAAAATATCAAACTCTAAGTTTACAGCTTCTCCTTCTTTCAAAAATTTAAAATTCGTATTTTCATAAGTATGAGGAATAATAGCAACAGTAAATTTATTATCTGAGACATCAAAACATGTTAAACTAACACCATTTACACAAATGCTTCCCTTCTCAATAATTAAATTTGAATATTTTTCAGAAAACTCAAACGTATACAACCAACTGTTTTCCTGATCAACCTTTTTTATACACTTTCCTATATCATCAACATGACCTTGAACAATATGCCCATCTAATCTTCCATTAATTACTAAGCTTCTTTCTAGGTTTACTTCTGATCCTACTTTAATATTAGAAAAATTTGATTTCTTTAAACTCTCATCAACAATGGTTACACAGTAAAAATTTTCATCGCAACTTGTAACTGTCAAGCAAACTCCATTGTGACTTAAACTCTCATCTACTCTTAGCTTTGAACTTAAACTACTGGATAACTTTAACTCAATATTTTTTCCTTTTTTGTCAACTTTTTCAACAACTGCAATTGATTCTATTATTCCTGTAAACATTTTTTAATATAATATTAGTTTGTAAAAGTAAAAGTTAAATTTGTGTGAAAAAATTTATTCATGAAAGAAAATAAAATTGACTGTAATAAAACGAAAATAAGTATTAGCGAAATGGTACTTCCTAACCATACAAATAATTTGAATACTTTATTTGGAGGAAAACTTATGTATTGGATGGATATGGCAGCTGGAATATGTGTTTATAAAAACACAAAAAAAATGTCTGTTACTGCATCTGTAGATAATATATCTTTTAAATCACCAGTATATAAAGGAGACATAGTAACAATTGATGCTTTTATTACTAGAGTTTTTAATACATCGATGGAAATTTATCTTGAGGCTACTACCCAAAATAGAAAAACTGGTAAATCAATTATAAGCAATAATGCATTTTTTACATTTGTTACCTTGGACGAAAAAGGTAAACCCACTAAATCAATAGAAGTTACACCAAAATCTGATGAGGAAAAAAAGTTATATGATGGAGCTTTAAGGCGAAGGCAATTAAGATTAATATTGGCAGGTAAAATGAAGCCCGAGGAAGCTGATGAGTTAAAATCTATTTTTGATTAAAAAATCTCGCTAAGCTTATTATATAAATTCATTCCCCTAAGCTGAGTATCTTTTGCTATAATTCTACCTTCAGGATCTAATAAAAAAGCGCTTGGAATTTTATTAATATTATATAATATAGCTGCTTCAGACTGATAATAATTTAAGTCTGAAACATTTATCCAAGGTAATTTATCTTGTTTGATACCCCTAACCCAGTCAGCCCTGTTTCTGTCTAAAGAAACCTGGTAAATCTCAAAGCCTTTATCCTTAAACATATTGTAATTATTTACAATATTAGGATTCTCTTCTCTACATGGTCTACACCAAGCAGCCCAAAAATCTAATAAAACATATTTACCTCTTAAAGAAGAAAGAGAAACTGGATTGCCTGTAGTATCATTTAAAATGATATCAGGAGCTATGCTACCAACTGATACAGCTTTTAACTTAATCAAATCATTTTCAAATTTTTGGAAATAAGTGTTTTGATTAAATTCATCATAATATCTATTGTAAATATTTTCCCAGAATGAAATGTTTTCTCCAATTGGGAGATATGTAGAACTTGAAGCCATAAGTACAGCTAATGAGTTATCAGATTTATTCAAATATTCTTTGAGAGATAATTGAAATTGATTTTGTTTAAAAGATGCCTCTTCCCTAATGCTATTAATCTTTTGTAAATCTCTCTCTTCATTCGCGTCAAAAAAAGATCTATTTAATTCTCTAACTTCATTTCTATAATCAGTTATTTTTTTTCCTAATCCTATTAAAATATCGGTGTCATTTGAACCCTCAATTGATGAGGTAAATGAATTTTCAGTGAGTTGAACAAGTATATTTATATCATTTTTATTTAAAATTAAATCAATACTATTTTTACCTAAAATATCTAATCGATATAATGATGCTTCACCATTAAAAACAATGAAGTTTAATTTATTATTTAAAAAATTTGCGGACTGAACTAATTCAATAGAATAATCTGAATTAACTCTCTGAAGCCTTACTTCACCAGTGACGTCATCTCCTTGGATCTCAATATTAATAGAAAGTTCTTTAGAAGAGTCGTATGACGTTTCACAAGATATAAATAAGATGATTAGAAGACTGAATAATGAGATTTTTTTCACTGTACAATATTAGATCTTATTTTAAGATTCTTTTGATGTTAAAACGTTAAAATTTATTAATTGTTTAGTAATTTTTTAAGTAATAATTCACCTTCAGATTGGACTAGAGAAAGCCCATTTATATTTTTTCCTCCAGCTGTTGATAAGAAGCTTTGACCTCCTCCAGAACCACCTATGTGTTTGGAAAGATCTTTAATTATTTCTCTAGCATCAAATAATTTATTTTGAGATAATTTTTTTGAAATTAAAATAAGAATAAATGGCTTATTTTCATTTTCTATAGTAGCTAAAAAAATAAAATTTTCAAATTGATTATCCAATTCGAAACCAATTTGTTTTACAAATGCAACATCTTCATTTTCAAAATGAGATATTAATACGTTTGCAACTCCTATTTTTTTAATTTTTTCTGAAATATCTTTTTTAATATTCTTTTTTCTAGAAATATCTAACTTATTTAATTGGTCTTCTAGTCCTTTATTTCTTTTAATTAAATTTTTAACTGAGTCAATAATATTTGAACTTTTTAAAATTTCTTTAAGTGTATTTATCTGATCATTCTGCTTATTAGAAAAATTATTATAACCTAATGAGGTTAATGCCTCAATTCTTCTAACACCTGATGAAATTGAACTTTCAGATATTATTTTAAATAAACCAATTTCAGAAGTATGAGAAACGTGTGTTCCACCACACAACTCAATAGAAAATTTATCATCAATTATTACTACCCTAACCTTATCACCATACTTTTCTCCAAAAAGAGCCATAGCACCCATTTTTTTTGCCTTTTCTATAGATATATCCTCTAATATATTTACTGAAATATTCTCTAAGATTTTTCTATTGACAATATCACTTATTTTTAATTGTTCCTCCTCAGTTATTTTTGAAAAGTGAGAAAAATCAAATCTCAAAGCTTTTTCATTTACTAAGGAACCTTTCTGAGTTACATGATCACCTAAAACCTCTCTTAATGCTGCATGAAGTAAATGAGTTGCTGAATGATTTTGGGATATAAGCCTTCTTTTATGAGAATCTACCTTCACTAAAAATTTAGATTCAATCTCTTTGGGTAGTTCATCTGTCAAGTGAATAATTAATTCATTCTCCTTGAAAGTATTAATAACTTTAATTTTTTCTTTATTATTTTCAATCAAGCCAACATCACCAATCTGACCACCAGATTCAGCATAAAAAGGAGTTCTATCAAGTATTAAATGGTATTTTACCTTATCATCAATTTTTACTTGCCTATACTTCAAAATCATTGATTCACATTCAAGTTTTGAATATCCAACAAAATTAGATTCTTTATTATCAGTTATTACTGTCCATTCTTCTGAAGATGTAGTAGAACTATTTCTTGATCTTTCTCTCTGTTCTTCAAGATATTTATCAAATTCATTTTTATCTACTTTTAAATTATTTTCTCTAGCAATTAAGTTAGTTAAATCCAAAGGAAAACCATATGTATCAAATAGTTCGAAGGCCAGCTTTCCAGGTATAACTTTATCATCAGATTTTAAATTATTTTTTAGATTATTTATTTTTTTTAAGCCATTTTCTAAAGTTTTTAAAAAAGTTTTTTCCTCCTCTAAAATAACATTAGATATAAATTCTTGTTGATCAGAGAGATTACTGAAGACATCTTTATATTCAGATATAACTTCTTTTGATAGCTTGTGTAAAAATGGTGATTTAAGATTTAAGCTTGAAAAACCGTACCTTACTGCTCTCCTTAAAATTCTTCTTACAACATATCCTGATTTATTATTAGATGGAATTGCTCCATCGGATATCGTAAAGACTATAGCTCTGATATGATCTGAAATTACTCTGAATGCAATATCAATTTTTTCATCCTCTCCATATTTTAAATTTGATATTTCACCCAATGATTTTAAAATTCTTGAGAATAAATCAGTATCATAAGTAGATTTTAGACCTTTTATT
>TARA_B100001121_G_scaffold54053_2_pt1 | contig 14968 bp, 10 predicted proteins | sample TARA_B100001121 | Tara Oceans TARA_B100001121 (sample SAMEA2622817) | marine metagenome | biome: marine biome (ENVO:00000447); feature: surface water layer (ENVO:00002042); material: "saline water (ENVO:00002010), including plankton (ENVO:xxxxxxxx)" | depth 5 m
GCTCACGTCGCGTTCCTGCAGCTGCTCGTACTCCCGCTGGTAGCGGTTGTAGAGCTGCATCATCTGGGCCTGCTGCTCGCGGGAGAGCTCGAGTTCCACCGCGAGATCCCGGAGGTTCTCGATGCTGATCGGTTGGATCAGAAACGGAAACCGCTGGGCCTGGGCCGTGGTCACCAGACCGGGGACCATCCAGCCCACCAGGGTGGCAAGCAGGAGCAGGATGATTCGGGCGCCGGGCTGAAATCGCGTCGTCATTGGGGGGATCCTGTGAAGAAATGTGGTGGTGCCATTCTACAGCCTCGCCACGAATACCCTCCGAAAGTTCCCCATTTGAGGCTGGAATGGAACGAGGCCCCGTTTCCGGGGCCTCGCATCGTGTCGATTCCGTTGGGACGTCGGACGTCAGGCGGCGTTGGCCCGCTGCTGACCCACCGTCCGCTGATCGGGCGTGGCCCGGCGTTCCGGCTCCTGGTCCAGCTTGGCGATCAGTTCCGTGGGTGTGGTGGCCCAAAGATCCGCACCGATCTCCTCCGCCAGACCCTCGGCCCGGTTGAAGATTCCACCTCCGACCACGATCTGCATGTCCGGACACGATCCGATCTCGCGGATGGTGTCGATGAGCACCCGGATGTGCGGTGCGTCGCGTCCCGAGGAGGAGAAGAGAAGCAGCACGTCGGGCTTCTGTTCGCTGGCTTCCTGCATGACCTCGTCCCAGGCCACACCGCCGCCACCGAAGAAGACTTCGTATCCGTCGGCTTCGACGAGGTCGGCCACGATCTGAGCCGCCAGGTCGTCCGCTTCCGTCTCGGCGCAGAAGAGCATCACGCGACGGTTGCGTCGTTCGTTCTGTGTGTAGAGAGCCTGCGCCTGATCGACCATGCTGCGAAGCAGTCGGGTCGCGTAGTGATGCGCGAGGCTGGTCAGTTGATCATTTCGATACAGCGTGTTCATCATCTCCAGCAGCGGCCAGTAGGCTTCGTGCGTGAGCGTCTCCGGCGTGACGCCGGACTCGATGATCTGCTGTGCGGTTGCACGTGCCGAGGCACGATTGCCCGTGATCAGGTACGGGAAGAGCTGTTCCACCATCATTTCGCTGTCCACCGGTCATCTCCTTGTCTTGGCCGGACTGTGTTCCCTCCAGCCGGCATTCTTGGTTCAAGTCCCAGGGAATCGACGATCCCTGCACGTGTACAATCCACGCTCCGACCCGGGACATCGAACGACGACCGGCTCCAACTGAACTGTTCGATCGATGGACGATGCAGGAGGGTTACCGGACCGGCTTCCGCGCAAATGCTGCGCGAATCAGGACACGGGATGCCCCTGCGAATTGAATCCATGAACCAGTCCATCCCTTTCGGGCAATGGCTGTGAAGGCTGGAATCAGGAGCACAGGCCCCAGGAACTGATGATCATCAGCAGATCGGCGACGTCCACCGTGCCGTCCCCGTCGACGTCCCCTTCTGGACCACCGCCCCAGGAGGCGATCACCATCAGCAGATCCTGGATGTTGACCACGCCGTCGGGCGACACGTCGGCCGGGCAGCTGACCGGTTCGGGAACCGGGACCCAGTTCACCACCGTCAGCATCAGACTCCTGCGGACATCGACGTCCAGCACGGCCTCCAGGGGGAACGCCCAGAAGACAGTGCGCCAGCCGTCCCCCACCACCGTGGCTCCGGCCCCGCCCAGATCACCTACGAAGGCGAGCTCGGCGTCCGGTGTGACTTCGATGGAATCGGTGTAGTTGTTGAACGGGCAGGTCAGGGTCATCGTTCCGTAGCCGCCGAAGACCGAACCGGCACCGGTCACCACGTTCTGGCCGACATCGCTGTCGTAGGCGGATACACCCAGATACGTACTTCCGAACGCATTCAGGCCACGGTCGTAGAGGTAGTCCTGACTGCTGAGCCAGAGCACCCCGCCTTCGAGCAGCCACTGCTCCAGAGCGATCTCCGAGTCGGCTCCCGGACCGGCGAAGCCGCCCCATTCGGCGCCGGTGAACCATACGACGAGATCGTAGTTGCGCAGCGTCTCGATTCCGGGTTCCTCGTCGGTGTTGGCGGTGTCCCAGACCTCGTACTGCAGCCCGAGCGATGACATGGCCTCCGTGTAGTACGAGCGCACGTCGGGGACGTTGTCGTCGTCGTCGACCAGGAGCACGGAGATCCCCTCGGACGTCGTGAAGCTCGAGGTCCAGGACCAGCTGCCGTTCCCGCAGGAACTCGAGGGGCGGACCCGCCAGTGGTAGGTCTCACCGTAGGAGAGTCCCGCGTCGACCGTGATGCTCTGCTCGGAGGTGGTGGCACTGAACAGCACATCGCCGAAGAGGGCGTCCGACGCCAGTTCGACGTCGAAGCTGGACGCACCGTCCATGGACCAGGACAGGGTTGGAATCGTCGGCAGGCCGGAGGCACCATCGGAGGGCTCCAGCAGATCCGGCACGGTCGAGAACGGAGAGACCACCACCAACTGCCCGACGACTTCGACCTGCTCTCCGGCCGAGGTCCCGATCACGCTGAACTCCTTCGTCCCGCTCATGCCGATGGGGACGGTCACGGACAATGTGGTCTTCTCGGGCGGCGTGACGACTTCGTTCTGGAGCGACAAGGAGACGCCCAGCGGCCCCAATGCACTCAGAGCGACGGCATCCGTGGCACCGGAAGCGGACAGGACCTCCACCGTGTATTCCACGGTTCCAGGAGCGCAGACCTCGATGGCCGGCGGATCGAGGGTCAGACTGAATGAATCCGCCTTGCAGTTCATGCAGACCAGGGCGAAGTCCTGATCGGACGCATCCCCGAAACCGGGCACGCCGTCGGAGTTGATGTCGGACGCCACGACACGGATCGTCGCGGTCGACGGTGCCACGGGCCCAAGCAGCACCGCCTCGGTGTTGTTCATGTAGTCGGCCGTCCCTCCGGTGCGGGACCATCCCGTGGACGGATCGATGTCGTTCCCCACGTAGGTCCCGCCGCCGGCCTCCACCACGAGATCGAGATCGTTCGTCCAGGCGGGAGTGGATCCACCGAGGCCGTGCCCCGCTGCCGTGGTCCAGACCAGCATGACCCGGATCGGCTGGGTGGGATCCTGCGGCTCGATCTGCAGCGACCATTCCTCGCCGCTTTCACCGAAGACGGTGGCCTGGTCGTAGTAGCGGATGCCTTCGGCATCGGGATTGATCAGCGGATCGATTGCCAGACGTCCCCAACCCTGTCTCGAATCGGGCGGATGTCCCATCGGTGCACCGTCGGCGTCCTCACCACCCTCGAGAGAGCGGGCCGCGATGAGGATGGCGGCCTTGGTCATGGCCGGGGAGGGATCACGACCGAGCCCGATCCGATTCCGGTAGTACTCGCAGAAGAGTCCCGCCGCGCCGGTGACCTGGGGACTGGCCAGACTGGTGCCGCATGAATAGGCCCAGTTGAACTCGTCGAAGATCGAGAGGACGTAGCATCCCGGCGCCACGAGGTCCGGCAGCATCCGGCCGTCGAGGCACGGGCCGTGGGCCGAGACCGCCGCGAGATCCTCGACGTGGTTCTGGAGCGTGCCTCCATTCGATCGAAGTCTGGTCGCGCCCACCCGGATGACGTTCATCGCCTCGTCGGGGGTCCCCTGCGACGACGTGCCACCGTTGCCGTTCATGATCGACAGCACGTAGGTGAGCCCCTGATTGCCGTCCTCATCGGCCAACGCGTCACGGACTCCGACATCCACCAGACGTGTATCGATGTCGTATCCCAACGGGGTCGGGGACGGTCCCCAGCTGTTGTTGGAGGCGCTGGCACCGTTGCTGCGGGAATCCCGCATCAGGCGAAGCATCCCGTCGGGCTCGGTGAAGATGGGGTCGTACAGCTGTTCGAGCATGCGGGCCCGGGGCGCCGTACCCTGGCCGGCCAGGAACTCCCACGGATCAACGATGCCGCTCGCGGCATCACCCACCATGGCTCCGGCGCTCAGTGTGCCGTGACTGGACTGGGTGGTGGAGTCGCCGCAGCTTTCCCCGACGCAGTCCGTGATTCGGCTGACCAGATCGGGTGCCTGCTCGGACACCCCGGTGTCGACGCAGGCCAGCGTGACCCCCGTGCCGGTGAAGCCCACGGAGGTCAGCCACTCGTAGTATCCCGGCACGAGATTGCTGTTCTCGTACAGACCGGTGTTCAACTGATTGGCGAGTTCGCCCCGGTTGCCGCCGTCCCGGGCCACGGGCTGCACGCTGTAGACGCCCGGAATCGTGGCGACCTGCTCGAGCACGCTTCCGCGGACGGAGCAGCCGAGCACTTCGAATTTCGCATCCATGCGGCGCCGCTTCACGGTGCCGATTTCCAGATCGTGCAGGGCGCGCACCACACCACCGACATCCGCACCGCGGTAGATCATGATGCGGACTTCGAGTTCGGACTCACCGCGCCCGCGCAGGTGGGGCAGCAGTCGGCACGCAGGGGCGAAATCTCCGCTCCACCGGACGGCGGGCAGCCGCTGCACGGACCGCATCTGTTCCGGATCCGCCCAGGTGATGTACGTGTCGGGATGGATGTACTGAACCAGTTCGATGCCGCGCTCCCGCAGCTGGACGCGATCCACATCGCGAACCGGATCGCGGAACTGGACCAGACGCAGATCGGACTTGGAGTCCGACGCCTTGGCCAGCCGCGCGGGGAAGACCGGACCGGCGTGCAGCGGATCGAAGGTGACCCCTCCCAACCGGAGGATCTTGCCCGCTGATTCCGTCTCGGCGTCGCTGCGGTCCGGTGATGGCGCACCCCCGGCGGAGCCGGCGAGCAGGGCTGCGATGATCAGGGACCAGATGTGACGGAGAGACGTGATCACTCTTCTTCGTGGCCCACACCTGAACATCAGGAGGCCACCCCCGTGAAATGGGTATACCGATACCGCTGATGGGGCTAAAAAGCCCATTTTGAGTCTACATCACGAATTTACCCGAGGTCGGATCTGAGTCCGTTGAAGGTGATCGAAACCTTGGAAAGCGTCTGATAAACGGCCCTAAATACGCCTGTGACAGGGGGCTGCGACCTTCCCCCGTTCGATCAGAAAGTGGCGGTATTGGGAGTGCGGGGGAACGGGATCAGATCCCGCACATTGGCCATGCCGGTGGCGTAGGCCATGGTCCGCTCAAAACCGAGCCCGAAGCCCGCGTGCGGCACGGTGCCGTACCGGCGGAGATCCCGGTACCACCAGTAATCCTCGGCCTCGAGCCCCATTTCACCGATCCGGCGGTCCAGGACATCCAGGCGGTCCTCACGCTGGGCTCCTCCGATGATCTCACCGATGCCCGGGGCCAGCACATCCATGGCGGCGACCGTCCGCTCGTCGTCGTTCAGCCGCATGTAGAAGGCCTTGATGTCCTTGGGATAGTTCATGACCACGATGGGACGCCCCACATGCTCCTCGGTCAGCCACCGCTCGTGCTCGGACTGGAGGTCGATGCCCCACGAGACCGGATACTCGAACTTGTGCCCCCCCGCCACGGCCCTTTCCAGCGCGGCGATCGCATCGGTGTATTCCATGCGTTCGAAGCTGGCACTGATGAACTGCTCCAGCCGCTCGATGCATCCCTTGTCGATGCGATCGCGGAAGAACCCCATGTCGTCGGGACGCTCCGAGAGCAGGGTCTCGAAGATCCCCTTGAGGAACGACTCGGCCAGATCCGCATTGTCCGCCAGATCCGCAAAGGCGATCTCCGGCTCGATCATCCAGAACTCGGCCAGGTGCCGGGACGTGTTGGAGTTCTCCGCACGGAAGGTCGGACCGAAGGTGTAGACCTTCGACAGCGCCAGACAGTAGGACTCGACGTTCAACTGGCCGGAGACGGTGAGGTTCGTCTCCTTGCCGAAGAAGTCCCGGCCGAAGTCCACCGAACCGTCCTCCGTACGGGGGACATTGGCCAGGTCGAGCGTTGAGACGCGGAACATCTCCCCCGCCCCTTCGCAATCGCTGCCGGTGATGATCGGTGTATGGACCCAGAAGAAACCCTGATCATGGAACCAGCGGTGGATCGCCTGGGACAGACAGTGCCGTACCCGGGCGACCGCGCTGAAGGTGTTGGTGCGTGGCCGCAGGTGCGCCACGTCGCGCAGGTATTCGAACGTGTGACGTTTGGCGGGAACCGGATAGGTCTCGGGATCGTCCACCCAACCGACGACCTCGACGGTTTCGGCCTGGATCTCCAGCGACTGCCCCTTCCCCTGCGACTGGGCCACGGTGCCGACGATGTCGACCGAGCAGCCGGTGGTGAGCCGCTGGATCTCCTCGGCGTAGTTCGGCAGCGTGGACTGGGCCACGACCTGCACCGGGTCGAAGCAGGAGCCATCGTGCACCTGCAGGAACGACAGGCCCGCCTTGGAATCGCGCCGGGTGCGAATCCACCCCCGGACACGGATCCGATCCCCATCCCCGATCCCCATCGAGGCGCCGGGACCGCCGATCACTTCGCACACCGAGACCGTGGGGGTCGCCTGAGTCATGGCCGTTGCTCCTGGGTTGCACTCAAAGTCGTGAGGGCGAAGTATGCCGCGTACGCCCGGAGCGATCAAGTATCCTCCCGTCGCACCGGAATGCCAATATGGCAGGAAATGAATGCCTGTTCGACGCATTCCAGTCCCTCCTCCCCGCACCTCCCCCCGCAACCCCCCGCCACAGCCCTGAAATCGGGTCCGTGACCGGCCCTGATCGGCACAAGGCTTGCCTATGGTTGGGGCAGGACGAATCGATCCGTGTACCAGAAGCCCGACAACCAGACCCCCCGGCTGAACCTGCTGCTGACCTACGGCGGCTGGCGTGAACGTCCCGCCGTCGAACAGCTTCCGAACCTGCTCAATCCCCTCGGCATTCGGGCCATGCAGGCGGACTCGGGCGAGGAAGCGGCCCAGTTGATCCAGTCGAACCCGGTGCACATCGCGGTGGTGGATCTGGAGATCCCCGTCCAGCCCCGATCCTCCACGGCCACCGATCGCCGCTCTCTCAACTCCGAGGGCGGTCTCAGGATCCTGAAACTGCTTCGCAGACTCGATCCGGCCCCGCCGACGATCGTCGTCCGCCCACGCCAGGCCACGGAGCGAGAACGCGTCCGAGGCCTGTCCCATTCCCTCCGGGACGGCGCGTTCGCCGTGCTGGACCGACCACTCCATGTGGAAGCACTGCTCGAAGTGCTCCGCCGAGTCCTGAAACGTCACTACGAGAACCTGTGGCCACAGCCACGCGAGAACCACGGGCGCCCCATTCGGGGACGCCATTGAGGAGACAGGAACCATGAACGTCAAGCCACTGGGCGACAAGTTGATCGTGAAGCGGGCCGACCCGCAGGAGATGACCGAGTCCGGCATCTACCTTCCGGAATCGGCGAAGGACAAGCCCCGCGAGGGCGAGATCATCGCAACCGGCAAGGGGATCCTCAACCGCGAGAGCGGTGAATACCTCCCCTTCAGCGTGAAGGCCGGCGACAAGGTGATCTTCACCTCGTACGCGGGCACCGAGATCAAGGTCGACAACGCCGAGTACCTCATCATGACCGAGGACGACATCCTCGGAATCATCGAGTAACCACACCCCCCGGTCTCGACCGGAACAAGGAACGAATGCCATGGAACGTGGACCGATTCTCACCATCCTCCAGGAAATGATGGGCACCGAGAAGGAGCTCGACATGATCCTCTGGGGGGAGGACAACCCGATCGAAATCCGCAACGTCATCGATGTCCAGACGCTTCGCAGCGCCAACGGCATCCACGTGACGACCCGGCAGAACAACATCTGGTTCGACGCCAGTCACGTGTCCGCCATGTGGCAGGCCCGCGACGACGAGGCACTCACGACCACGCCGACCGCCGACCGAGCCGACACCACCCGAACCACCACCACGCTCTGAACACCGAGCACCAGGAAGGAAGAACCATGCCAGCCAAACAGATTGCCTACGACATCGATGCCCGCGAGCGGATGCTCCGCGGCATCCAGAAACTCGCCAAGGCCGTCAAGACGACCCTCGGCCCCTCCGGCCGCGTCGTCGTCCTCGAGAAGTCCTTCGGGGCCCCCTCCGTCACCAAGGACGGGGTGACGGTCGCCAAGGAGATCGAACTTGAGGATCCCTACGAGAACATGGGGGCCCAGATGGTCAAGGAGGTCGCCTCCAAGTGCTCCAAGGACGCCGGCGACGGAACCACCACCGCAACCGTGTACGCCGAAGCGATCTTCACCGAAGGTCTCAAGAACATCACGTCCGGCGCCAATGCGACGCAGGTCAAGCGGGGCATCGACAAGGCCGTCGAGGCGGTCTGCGCCGAACTCGCGGGCATGTCCAAGATCGTCGACTCGTCGACGGAGATCGCCCAGGTCGGCACCTGTGCCGCCAACCAGGACTCGACCATCGGCGACATCATCTCCCAGGCCATGGACAAGGTCGGCAAGGACGGCGTCATCACCGTCGAAGAGGGCTCCAGCCTCGACACCACCGTCGAACTGGTGGAAGGCATGCAGTTCGACAAGGGCTACCTCAGTCCGCACTTCGTCACCGATCCGGCCACCATGGAGTGCGTCCTCGAGGACTGCGCGGTCCTGATCCACGAGAAGAAGATCAGCGCGGCCAAGGACCTCATTCCGATCCTTGGCAAGGTCGCCGAATCCGGACGCAGCCTCCTGATCGTGGCCGAGGACATCGACGGCGAAGCACTGGCGACCCTGGTCGTCAACCGGCTCCGCGGCGTCATCAAGGTTGCCGCGGTCAAGGCACCGGGCTTCGGTGATCGACGCAAGGCCATGCTGCAGGACATCGCCGTGCTCACCGGCGGATCGCCGGTCATGGAGGAACTCGGCATGCAGCTGGAGACGCTGACCCTCAATGATCTCGGACGGGCCAAGAAGGTCTCCGTCACGAAGGACGCCACGACCATCATCGAAGGCGGCGGCGAGACCAGCGAGATCACCGGTCGCATCGAGCAGATCCGGGCCCAGGTCGAGCAGTCCACCTCGGACTACGACACCGAGAAGCTCCAGGAGCGGCTGGCCAAGCTCGCCGGCGGCGTCGCCCAGATCAACGTCGGAGCGGCGACCGAGGTCGAGATGCAGGAGAAGAAGGCACGCGTCGAGGACGCGCTGCACGCCTGCCGTGCCGCGGTCGAGGAAGGTGTCCTGCCCGGAGGCGGCGTCGCCGTCCTCAAGGCGCGCCGCTGCCTCGAGGCCCTGAAGGAGTCCTGCCCCGGCGACGAAGCCGTCGGCGTCTCCATCGTGCACCGCGCCGTGGCGGCCCCCATCCGCCAGATCTCCGAGAACTGCGGAGTCGACGGTTCGATCGTGGCCCAGAAGATCATCGAGTCGGAGCACGACCAGTTCGGCTTCAACGCGTTGAGCCGCAACTACGAGAACCTCGTCGAGGCCGGCGTGATCGTGCCCACCAAGGTGGAGCGGGTCGCCCTCAGCAATGCCGCCAGCATCAGCGGACTGCTGCTGACCACCGACTGCGCGATCACCGAATTGAAGGACAAGAAGGACAAGGCACCCGCCATGGGTGACATGGACTTCTGATTCCAAGAGCATCATCGCTCCTCCCTGCGCGGGGACACGCTTCGGCGTGTCCCCGCGTTTCATTCGCCAACTCCGGCCCTGCCGGGTAGCCTGTCGGTCCATGAGCACACGACGAGGTCGACGCAGCCGCCGGGATCGCCATCACCAGGCCTCCCACTCCGGAACGCAGACCCCTCCACCCCCGATCCCCGACCATCCCGCCGTCCCCGGCGAGTCGACGTCGTTCGTGACCACCGCGGACGAACTCGAGGACGTGGTCGGGCACATCCGGGAGACCGGAGCCTTCGCCTACGACACCGAGTTCATCGGCGAGGAGACCTACGTGCCCCACCTGTGCCTCGTGCAGTTGGCGACGCGCAAGCGGCTCTTCCTCGTCGATCCGCTGGCGGTGCCGGATCTGGAGCCGGTCTGGTCGATGATCGCCGATCCGGAACTGCAGACACTCGTCCACGCCGGCGACCAGGATCTCGAACCGATCCAGCGGTGCATCGGTCGATGCCCCGCCAACATCGTGGACACGCAGATCGCGGCCGGCTTCGTCGGACAGTCCTATCCGCTCTCCCTGGCCCGGACGGTGGAGGTCATGACCGGATACCAGGTCACCAAGGGGATGACGTTCACCAAATGGGACGAGCGCCCGCTGTCGGACATGCAGAAGCGCTACGCAGCGGATGATGTCCGGTACCTGCCGCTGGTCTGGGAACGGATGAAGGAGCAGCTCGAAGCCAACGGCCATCTGGACAAGTGCCTCGAGGAGTGCCAGCGGGGCTGCCGCCCCGGCGCCTTCGACATCAAGCTGGAGCACGTCTGCCGCAAGTTCCACCGGAGGAATCAGCTGCGCCGCAACCAGTGGTACCGGCTCTGCAGTCTCGTCCTGCTGCGGAACGATCTCGCCCGCACTGCGAACGTCCCCCCTCGGACGCTGATCCCGGACGGAAGCCTCAGCGATCTCGCTCGACGCCGCATCGACTCCGTGGACGCGATGGGCGCCATCAAGGGGCTACCCCGTCCCACGATCCAGCGGTACGGAACCGAGATCCTGGCCGCTCTGGAGGACGGACACCCAACGGAGTCGCTCCCCGAACTTCCGCCCAAGCTCCGTGAGGAATCGGCGACCGATCGCATCCGGATCGATTCGATCTGGACGGCGTTGAGCTGCTGGTGTCTGGCGGAGCAGATCGCCCCCTCGCTGGTGACCAGCCGGTCGGAACTGGCCGAATGGATCCTCTCGGGGGCCTCGGACGACGGCAGCCGATCGCTGTGGTCGGACGGCTGGCGCCTCGAGCACGCCGGCGGTTTCCTCGATCCTTTTCTCAAAGGCGACCTCGAACTGTCGATGGAGTGGAAGGAGGAACGCCTTCGACCCGCGTCCGATCACCGCGACGCCTGATTCGAAGGACGAACGAACCCCATGGCGAAGGACCGAATCGTTTCAGCCCAGCAGCAGACGGAGGACGCCCCGGTCGAATCCGCGGAGACGCCGCGTTCGCTGCGACCGACCCGGCTGGACGGATTCACCGGTCAGGCGGACCTCCGACAGCGTCTGCGCATCGCCCTGGACGCCGCCCAGCAGCGCAACGAGCCGATGGAGCACCTTCTTCTGCACGGCCCCCCGGGACTCGGCAAGACCACGCTGGCCCACGTCGTGGCCAACGAGATGGATTCGAGGGTCTTCGTCACTTCGGGCCCGGCCCTGACCCGCGGCAGCGATCTGGTCGGCACGCTGACCCGGATGCAGCCGCGGGACATCCTGTTCATCGACGAGATCCACCGCCTGCCCGTGTCGGTCGAGGAGTACATCTACCCGGCGATGGAGGATTTCAAGATCGACTTCACGCTCGACTCCGGCATGCACGCCAAGGTCGTGACCTACCAACTGAAGCCGTTCACCCTGATCGGAGCTACCACTCGCGCCGGCCTGTTGACCTCGGCGCTTCGAAGCCGGTTCGGGATCAGCCATCGCCTGGAGTACTACGAGGTCGAGGAACTGGACACGATTCTCGAACGGGCGATGGAGCGAATGCGACTGAAGGAGATCACCACCGATGCCCGGCACCGGATCGCGGAACGAAGTCGCGGTACGCCGCGAATCTGCCTGCGCCTGCTCCGTCGGGTGCGTGACTTCGCCCAGGTGCGCAACCGGGGGCACATCGACGCGGACATCGTCGCGAGCGCATTGGAACTGGAGGGGGTCGATGAACTCGGGCTGGACGCCCTGGACCGGACCTACCTGCGGACCATCGAGAAGGTCTACGGAGGCGGCCCCGTCGGCCTCGAGGCGATCGCCGCGACCATGGGCGAGGACGCGGGAACCCTCGAGGATCTCGTGGAGCCCTATCTCCTGCAGATCGGCCATCTCGCCCGTACGAGGCAGGGACGGCAGTTGACGGACGCCGCCAAGGCGTGGCTGGACACCGCAGCCGGCGACTGAATCCGCGGGATCGGAAAACACCACGGCAAACGGCCCTTCGTCACGGCGGGATCGTTGTCCTCATTTACTCACCAACACCGATTTCATCATTGACAATGTGGGTGAAATCAAACATTCTGGAATCACTGGCAGGCCGGCCTCATATCTCATCACCTGCCGTTCACATGCTTGACCGTCCACGCGACCGGCCCTCGCAACGACACCCGAGTCGAGCTGTTGCATCGGGGCCCCCGCGGCCCGGAGAGGAGTAATCAAATGGAACCAGTTCGCAGCAGAGGATTCACGCTCGTCGAGTTGCTGGTGGTGATCTCCATCATCGCCCTGCTCGTCGGCATCCTGCTTCCGGCCATCAGCCGGGCCCGGGACAACGCCCAGATCGGCCAGTCCAAGAGCAACATCCGCAACGTGCATACCGCGCACAACATGTACTCCAACGACAACAACAACGACCTCTGGACCGGCACCCCGAGCAACCTCGCCTCCGGTCCCGACGGAAGCTGGTCGGGCAACACCGTCGGCAACGCCATCAACCTCTGGCGGCAGCGGTACTGGGGCGGTGATTCCGGCGGCGCCTGGACCGTGCTGCCCGGCGTACTCGCGTGCGAGACCGGCACCGGTGGCCACTGGTTCGCCTTCGACTTTCCGTGCCACATCGTCCCCTACTGCTTCCCGCAGGGGCTGACGACGTCGCTGTGGGACTTCCCCCGCGTCGGCACCTTCCGCTTCACCAACACCCGGCAGATCGCGGAATACATGGAGGACAAGTGCTACCACAAGGCATTCTGGGCCCCGAAGGATCGCGTCATCACGCGCGAACTCGCCCAGTGCTGGGACGAGGACGGCACCATGTGCGAGACGACCGCCGTCGTCGGCAATGCACCGCTGGACATCCCGTTCCTCCTGCAGCCCTCGTCGTACGCACTCTCACCCCCGAACATGGTGAACTGCCACGTCTACCAGATCCCCCCCGACGGGGAGAACCCGCAGGACTACTTCACCGACCCCATGTCCATCCCGGCGGGCTTCATCCCTCCGGCCCAGGGGTCATCGAAGTACTCCAGCCAGAAGACCTTCCTCATGGAGATCCACTGGCTCCAGAATCTGACCACCGGTGAGTGCGGCGCCAACTGGGGCGACTCCTCCGCGGCGTACCACGTCGCCGCCGGCGACGGCAACGACACCACCTGGTCGTACGACGGGTGCTACCCGCACTACTTCAACGCTTCGTGGCGATCCAGCCCCGTGGCCAGCATGTGCGACGGCAGCGTGACCCAGGTCTCGGCCGAAACGGCCGAGAAGCACGACTACGTGGTCGCCGGACAGCGTGGCAACACCAGCGACACCTCGCAGTACAACGGCCTCTGGCACCGTGGTGTCCCGGGTGACAACGAGAACGGATTCTTCATCGAATGCCGCTCCGACTGGGCCCAGTGGTCCGGCCACACCCACACCGCAGGGGGATATTGCGAAGGTCGGGACCTCCTCGCGGAGAACTGACCCCCCCTCTCATGAGTCAAAAAAGGCGATCCGGACCGGAAAACGGTCCGGATCGCTTCTTTTTGGCCCCCTTAGGTGGTTTTTATTGACAGATGACCCGAATTGAACCATCTTTTTCAGTTGTTGAAGTGAGCCCCGGTCCCATGTCTAATATGGCTCACATCACATCGGGCTGTGCGTCTCCTCAGGTCTGACCGGACCGGAGACATGTTGAGGCCCGAGTTCAGACCGCAGAGGTGCCCTGCACCTCACAACAAGGAATCACGTCATGAAGCGATCCAACCTTCGCGCATTCACACTGGTCGAACTGCTGGTGGTGATCTCGATCATCGCCCTGCTTGTCGGCATCCTGCTTCCGGCCATCAGTCGTGCCCGGGACAATGCCCAGATCGGCCAGTCCAAGAGCAACATCCGCAACGTCCACACCGCCTGCAACCTGTACTCGAACGATCACAAGGGCAAGCAGTGGATCGGTGCACCCGAAATGCTGTCCGCAGGACCCGACGGTTCCTGGACCGGACTCACCGCACAGAACGCACTCAACCAGTGGTCCGGCCGCTACCACGTCCAGCAGCAGTCCGGCGCCGGATCCAAGGCGACCATCTTCCCGGGCATCAAGGCCTGCGAAGCAGATGGTGGCGCTCACTGGTACTCGACGGCCATCGACAACGTGGCCCCCTTCCTCTTCGACAGCGGCCTGACCACTTCGGTCAACGGCCTGCCCCGAACCGGTGCCTGGCGTACCCCCAACACCCGTCAGATCGCCGAGTACATGGAAGACAAGTGCTACCACAAGGCCTACTGGGCTCCCAAGGATCGCGTCATCACGCGTGAGCTCCAGCAGTGCTGGGACAAGGACGGCACCATGTGCCTGACCACGCTGGTGGACAGCCAGGCCATCCTGGACATCCCCCTGCTGCTTCAGCCGAGCACCTACTCGTGGTCGCCCGCGAACATGATGAACTGCTACGTCTTCGACACCCCCGCGGACGGTGACAGCCCGCAGGACTACTTCAACGACCCCATGTCCTTCGCAGCCGGTTTCCGTGCTCCGACCATGAGTCAGGCCAAGTACTCCAGCCAGAAGACCTACCTGATGGAGACCCACTGGCTTCAGAACCTCACCACCGGTGAGTGCGGCGCCAACTGGGGCGACTCCGCCGCTGCGTACCACGTCGCCGCCGGTGACGGAAACGACAGCACCTGGTCCTACGACGGCTGCTACCCGCACTACTTCAACGCTTCGTGGCGATCCATGCCCGTGGCCAGCATGTGCGACGGAAGCGTCACCGGTGTCTCCGCCGAAACGGCCGAGAAGCACGACTACGTGGTCGCCGGTCAGCGTGGCAACACCAGCGACACCTCGCAGTACAACGGCCTCTGGCACCGCGGCACGCCCAACGGCGAGAACGGCTTCTTCGTCGAATGCCGCTCCGACTGGGCCCAGTGGTCCGGCCACGTGCTCACCACCGGTGGCATGTGCGAAGGACGTGACCTCCTCGC
>TARA_B100001121_G_scaffold55507_1_pt1 | contig 14964 bp, 9 predicted proteins | sample TARA_B100001121 | Tara Oceans TARA_B100001121 (sample SAMEA2622817) | marine metagenome | biome: marine biome (ENVO:00000447); feature: surface water layer (ENVO:00002042); material: "saline water (ENVO:00002010), including plankton (ENVO:xxxxxxxx)" | depth 5 m
TCTCTACCTTGTCAAAACTGTGCAAAATATTATCTTGAAGGTTCATCTTTTGTTTTGATTCCACAACTACAACGATTACTGCCTGTAGACGCTCCAGTGACGGCAACACATCACGCAGTGCAACATATAGTACACTATCTTCAACATTTGGAGTGTCGATAACAATCAACGGCAAATTACCATTGAAACTGTGGGAAAATTCAACCATTTTATTGACCAATTCGACAGAATTTGAGGGTAAGTCGTAACCAACCAGTTCCGAATACATTCTTTGAAGGAGACTTTCATGAGGGTTTGAAGCGGAAATGTGGTCAATATGAACTGAAACAGGGGCTTCAGAGGCTGAACATCGTAATAGTGAAGTCCTTCCACTCCCTAAATCACCGACCATCAAAATTCTGCCCGTTGATCTAAATCTAATATTTTGGGCAAGTCTGCCCCTAATATCGAGTCTGCCAACATATAGGTCAGATTTACTACCTTCCAAGGGCATTGCTGAAAATGGGTTGGAAACTAAATTAGGAATCTCAAAACCGAGGCCATCTACACGCATGGGCCAACAGCACGCAATAGGGTATTTGATGTTTCACCATCTTTAGTAAACAAAAAAGGCGTTATTTACTGTTAATCGTAATGTTCAGAACGATTTTATTTCTATTTTAACGCATTATTAACGCATTATTAACGCGTTAGTCAAAGCGTTAATTGCGTTAATTTTCAATGTAAACAACCTATGACTTATTTGCCAATTACCCTTGCGTTTGCATGGTGAGAGAATGCCTGTCGAAAATAGTCGCCTTAGTGGATTCTTCAAATTATCAGTCGAAGAACGGAGAAAATTAGTTCAAAAGTTATCTAAGATTAGCGATGAACAAATCAATGCTCTAGCAAGCAACGGCGAATTATCAGATGAAGCGGCGGATCGAATGATTGAGAACGTAATAGGTACAATGTCATTACCTGTCGGGATTGCGACAAACTTTGTTATCGATGGAAGCCATTACCTAATCCCATTTTGCTTGGAAGAATCCAGCGTTGTAGCAGCAGCCTCCAACATGGCTAAAAGATGCTTACAAAATGGCGGATTTCATACTCAAAACGATGCTCCGCTAATGATTGGTCAAATTCAAATTCTCGAAACGCCAGATTTGACCAAGGCAATGAAAAATCTAAATCAATCAAAAGATGAAATTATCGCTTTATGTAACAGTTTACCTTCAACTATGATAAAACTAGGCGGAGGATGTAAACGCATCGAGACAAGAGTCGTTGAAACCATGTCCGGACCTATGTTAATACTCCACATAATTGTAGACTGCAGAGATGCAATGGGGGCAAACGCAGTGAATACAATGGCCGAATTAATTGCTCCAGAAGTCGAAAGACTGACAGGAGGGAGAGTGCATTTGAAAATTCTATCCAATTTGGCTGCACATAGACTGGCGAGAGTTGAGGCCATCTTTACTCCTGAAGAATTGTCAAATGATGGAACTATTGAAAATGGACAAGATGTAATAAACGGAATTATTGAAGCGCACCATTTTGCCGTAGCAGACCCTTTCCGAGCAACAACTCACAATAAAGGCGTGATGAATGCAATTAGTAGCGTTGCTGTAGCCTGTGGCCAAGATTGGCGAGCAATAGAAGCTGGTTGCCATGCTTGGGCATCTCATGCAAATAATCACTATACTTCGATGACCAACTGGCGCATCAATGAAGATGGCAACTTACACGGTAGTATAGAGACTCCAATGGCCGTTGGAATAGTTGGCGGAGCCTCGAAAGTCCATCCTGTTGCGAAAGCAAATCTAGCAATACTTGGTGTGAAATCAGCAAATGAATTGGCTGGGATAATTTGTGCTGCAGGTCTAGCGCAAAATCTGGGTGCACTGAGAGCCCTGGCAACTAATGGAATACAGGCTGGCCATATGAAACTACATTCAAGAAACATGGCTGTAAGCGCCGGCGCACAAGGTGAAGAAATAGAAATTGTCGCTGCGAGATTACAAGCGCATAGTGGCCCAAAAACACAAACTACGGTAAAGAAAATACTTGATGAATTAAGAAATGAATAATCATTCTTCTTCAAATTTCAGAGTCTCTTGAACCGTCCCTTGATACTCTGATTCATCTCTGACAACATCACTAGACTCTAAGTCATCCAACATGCCAGTTTTCTGCACTTGCTCTCTAAACCATGCTTTGACTTTCTTCCTGTCCGTATATGGACACCCAAAAGCTTCGGAAAACCTTCTAGTTGTAGTTAACCTCCTTGTATTGCCGTGTTTTCTTCTGTCGATCATTCCATACTGGGCTAATTCTCTGACATAATCATACGCTTTCTGACCGAGTAACTCAACCAGACGTGATTGGGACATTGGCTGGTGGTAAGCAATAAGTGACGCTGCTTTTAGCAATTTTTTTGGTAACTCTGTTTTAGCTTCCTTGGGCAAGTGTTCAGCAATTTCGGGTTTAACTTCGATGGCCCATCTATCACCTACTTCTGCTATTTGTAATGCACCTCCCCGACGACGTTTCAAGGTAGACCGAAGTGAAAATAAACAATCAAGCATTTCTTCCTCATCATAGCCCAAGGATTCGCATAACTCAGTTACTGTCATCGACCTCCCCGCACCGAAAAGTGTTGCTTCAAGTAATGTATCTAACTGTAACTCAGACATGTAACCAATTCCTTACTCAACCAACCACTCATGAGATTCTAATTCATCTTGGCCATTATCTTCCGCCATAACTTGTTCCCTTGCAGCGCGCTCTTTTTCTTCCTTAATTCGCAACTTTTCCGCCCGCTTTTTAGCGAACTGAACCGAGCCAGTTTCCTCTTGTTTACTAGACTCAGATTGTAACTCCTTCTTTGCCTCTATTAGTTTATTGATATCGTCAAAATCTGTAACTTTTGGCCACAAATCTTCCAACATAATATCTCCATATGGAACTACATCTTGGCTAATTAGGGCGTAACCTCTGTGGGTTAGGAAGAGACTTGCGATGAATGATGCAACCTTGGCTTCCTCATCGTAGCCTGTTGGTTCTTGACCATTCTCTTGCTCCAGGATATCGGTTAATTCCCGCATAACATCTAGTACCTTGACTTTGTGAGAATTTTCTTTTGCGCAAGCCCTACGTAGTGCATTCCAGCAGCGGAAGATATCACCTTCCAGGTCTTCATTATGCATTCTACCGCCGACGTTGTTTAGGTACTCGCCAAGCTCTGCTTGATGGGCCAAACGATTTTGTTCTCGGATTTTCAATTCTTCGGCATCCTCTGCTGCATCCTTGAATGCTGATAGTAATTCACCAAGCGTAACTGGACGACCCTCTTCTCTCCTAATTCGTTCATCAAATAGTGCTGGTAATATCTCATCTGCATCTCCATCGAGAATAGATGTAGTAAATAGATAATCTTGGTCATCATAATCAGATTCCCAGCCAAAATCTAATTCATCTTCCCATTCATCTTCTTGGTCCATATTTTGCACTCTATCGAACAAAACAATTGCCTGTTGGTTGAGCACCTCCCATGACATTCTAATCAATCTGCCACATGCTGGCAGATTTAATTTATCAGATTCCATTCTAACACGCTTAGTAAAAACTTTCAAAAAAGTACTCAAGTCAACATCCCAAGGGTTCAATTCTTGGTCTTTTACTAAAGACAAAACCAATGCTACAGAACGATCAAAAGGATCTTCTAATGATTGATATTCTGATTCCTCCGCTTCTACTACAGGCATTATTCGCTCGGCAAATTTTAGAGCATCTTCAGATTCTTCACCAGATTCCAACAATTGGTTAATGATATCCTGTCTTAGGAACCACTTGTCTAGAACTGCTTGCTTATTAGCCAATTTATCACCTTCAGAGTTCTTCTTCAACCTTATTTTCTTGCTCTAATACTTGCTCATCTTTCTTTTCTTGCTCTATAGATTCGATTGCTTTGACAATGCCTTGCCTTTCTTCGATATCCTCAGTCATTTCGTTAGTTCTTTCAATCAAACTAGACAATGTACCCTCTTCCGCTGGTTCGTCTTCAATGAAGTTAAGCAGACCACCCAAACTTTTCGGAGGTGGAAGTGGTTCTGGCACTGTTGGCATATCCGACTGAGCCTCGAGACGCTTCTCAAGAGCGATAGCGCTAATTCGCTCGTCGAGTGGATTATCCTTTGCAGATTCTATTTCACTGAGTTGGATAGCTCTCTCACGATCAAAGTCAACAATTCTTCGACTACAGCCGTCACCGCCATGAGTTATGCCGATGTGATGGTCTGCCAAACGCAGAGATACTTTTCTTAGTGTCACCATCAGGAACTGAGCCTTCTTACTACGTTCTCTGCACATACCAGCGATTCTCTCAGCATTTATTGCGTCCAAATTCTGGTCTACTTCGTCGAAATAGTAAAATGGACTTGGGTCATAATCCTGGATTGCAAAAATAAGGGCTAATGCAGCCATTGATTGCTCACCACCGGATAGTTGTAAACGATTCACCTTAGACGATTTGCCCTTTGGTTTAGCCCATAATTCAAGGCCACCCTTGAATGGCTCATCTGGGTTCTCAAGGTATAACTCGCCTTTACCACCATCACTCAATATCTCGTATGATTTTTGGAAATTTTCGTTGACCTTGTCCAATACCTTGACAAGTTTTTGTTTCCTTTGCGATTCTAATTTCTCCGTTATCTCGATTAAATTTGTTCTTCTCGACTGCAGTTGTTTGAATTCAACTTTCATGGAGTCAAGTCTTTCCTCGCACTCAGCATATTGTTCTATAGCAAGCATGTTAACTGGCCCATGCTTTTCCATTGCTCTTTCTAAAGTTCTAACTCGCTTTTCTGCATCGCCAACAGATGGCAGGCTAACATCACTTGATGCAGGTTCGATGTTCTGTGCCTGCATGTCAGAATATAATTCATTTATAGCCGTGTCCTTATTGATAATAGAACGGCCTAATTCGTCACTTAGACGTCTACGAGATTGTGCATCGGTTGACTTTTGAGTTAGTTCAGTTCTAAGACTTGCTCGCTCATCAACCAAAGCGATTCTTTCATCCTCCAACCCCTTATTTTCTTCCAGTAATTGGGTGCGCTCATCTTCTCTATCTTTCAATTCAATCGAATCCGTAGCAATCGAGGCTTGCAAGTTATCCATCATTTCACTACGAGCAATAATGGCGGCATCGATAGATTCTATCCTTTTGGTTAAATCGCTAACTCTGTCGCTGAGTAGTGATTCATGTTCATTACCGCTGTCAAGTGCTGTTAATGCATTTGCCATTACTCCCTCGGCGTCAACTCGCTTTATCTGCGCAGCATGTAACCGATCTTTTAGATGGGCGGGACTTGATGCTTCCATACTTTCTCGAGTTTCGGAAATCTTCACATTAAGACCAGCGACACCGGATTGTGCATCATCCAATTCGTCTAATTGTTGGCTAGCAGTGGTTTCAAGTTCTGCCAATTTTGCTTCATTTGTAGCAACTTCCGCCAACGATTTATTGTATACTGATTTTGCTTGTTTTAGTTCTGCTCGCCATTCTTGAAGTTTTACCGCTTGATCACTATCTGTCAATTGGTTTATTTTTGTACGCAATTGTTGTTGCTGAACTCTTGCTTCATGCAAAGCGGCGGATACAGTTTCCGACATGAGTTTTAAGTTATCAATTTCACTTGAAAGTTTCTCGAGTTCGCTGGCACCTCTTATACCGCCGCCAAAGGAAACTGACATCTTACGTTTTGAACCACCAATCATTGCACCTCCTGCTTCCGTGACGTCGCCACGCAAGGTTACAAGCCTAACTCCCCCCATGTAACTCCTCGCAGTCGAAAGCGAGTCTACAATCAAGGTGTTTCTAAGCACGAACTTGATAGCGGTGTCTATCTTTGCATCATAATCAAGAAGTTCGTGAGCGAAGCCTACTACTCCAGATTTCTTGGAAACCATTAGCGCTTTTCCAGCAACTCGATAATTACTCAATTTATTTAGCGGCAGGAATGTCGCTCTGCCTGCTCTACGCTCAGCAAGCCATTTGATGGCTTTGGCGGCAACTTCATCACTCTCTACAACGATAGAAGTCATGCCGCCTCCAATAGCAGTTGCTAAGGCGCTTTCATGAGCGGAATCAATCGGCGCACATAATTCGGCAATCGACCCAATAATGCCAGTTAGTTCTCCGTTATCGCGCGCAGATATTACCGCAGCAGCGCCTCCAGCCATGCCTTTGGCACCTGATGTATTTTCCATTTCAGCCCTAAGGCGCTCACGACTCCTCTCTGCTTCTCTTAGCTTGGATTCAATTAACTGGGATTCTCCAACTAGTTTCTCTTCACTTCGTTGGGCTGAAATTAGGTCTTTAGAAAGTTTATTTCGGTCTAGCCCTGAATCACTACCGGTTAATTCTTCACCGCGTATTTCTAATTCGCCTAGAGCCAAACGATTTTCCTCTGCATCATCTTGTGCTTTAGACAACTGTTCCGCAATCAATTCGGCTTGAACCGCAGTTTTGTTAACCTCATTTTGCGCCATTGTTAGTTGCTCGTTGGCTTGTTCAAGCTCCCCGAGTAACTTTGTCAATTGTTGAGAGAATTTCGCACTTTCATCACCTGAAGATTCCATAATTTTCTGAACTTCAGCTTCTTCTGATTTGGCTTCAGATAAAGCAATCTTTGATTCGTCTAAGTCTGATTTAGCCGACTCAAGACTAGTGACAAACTCCTGTAACGCTACTTGTGCGCTAGTCAACAGCTCTGATAATTCTGCAAGTTCTTGTTTGTCATCGATATCTTTTTGTTCAGCGTCAGCAATCTTGTCTTTGTTAGTATCAATTTTGAGGTGTAAATCGAAAATGACTTTGTTTAGTCCTTTGCTTTCTCCCCCTGTTAATTCTTCTATTTGTTTTTGCAAATCGCCAATTTGATCGTCTAGTGAAAGTAGTGTCTTAGAGCCCTCTCTAACCTGTTGTTCTAGGTCATTGGCTTCCTCTAAATATCTAGATTGTTCATTTACTTGATACTCTTTCTCTGCTAGTTGGCTAGCATAATTTGCCTGATAAGACGTGACTCTAGCTTGGGATAATTCCTCGACCAAGTCCTTGACTTTCATTGCTAAATCCTTTTGCTTTTTCAGTTCTTTTAGGCGTATTTTTTGGCTGTCTTCAAGGAGTTTGATTCTTTCAATATAGTCATCTACGCTATCCTTTTGGCGGTCTGCCTTGCGTATTTCATCATCATAAAGAGTGACTCCTGCAACACTATCAAGAACCTTCCTTCGCTCTTTTGCCGTCATCTTTGCCAAACTAGTGACATCGCCTTGTAAGACAATATTATATCCATCGGGTCGAGCATTTGCTGCTCCTAAAATCCGGTGAAATGATTTTTGTGAACTTTCATCCCCATTGAGATGATAATTAGTAACGACGTTACCGCTCTTAGTCAAACGAATTGAACGAGACATTCGAACTTCTTCCATGTTTAAGGGTAACCTTCTACGTCCATTGTCAAGTAGAGGATTGGCAAATACTAGCGTTACACTGCATGAGCGGGCAGCATTGTGGTTATTACCACCATTGAAAATAAGGTCTTTAGAATTCTGTGCTCTAATGGTTTTGTTCGACCTCGGTCCAAGGACAAATTGTATCGCATCGCCACAATTAGACTTACCAGAGCCATTAGGCCCTGTAATTGCGGTAAAACCTCTGTCTAGAGGTATGACTACCTCTCCTCTAAACGATTTGAAATTCGAAACTTCAAGTGCTTTAAGATACATCCCAATCCCTCAAGTGGAAAATAAATCCAACCTTAATCCTTAGAGCGCGTCTCTAGGGGTCTTAAAGTATGCTAGTCTTGAGCATTCAATGCGGCGGTTTTTGGGGGTGTATTCTCTAACCGAAACAAACTAAATTGAACCAGTAAAATCACACTTTTCACAACCAGCACCATCGCAATAGGGACAAGTTGCCTGAACATTTAGTGAATTATTACTTTTCATTGTTAATTTTGAATCTCTATGCATTAGTGGTGAGCGGGCTACGCGTTGCTGTTTACCATGTAATTCTGCCAGAGGGCTATCGACAGTACCATACTTTGACCGGAACTTATCTGCCACTTTTCTGCGTTTCTCCAAACGCTTTGTGGTCAGATTTGCTACCTCAGATTCCCAATATTTCGGTCCTCTCATCATATATGCACCAATAATTGCCATGCCCAACTGTACCGCAAGAGGAGATACATCGAGCGGAATTAGACTAGCAATACCCTTTGAGCTTACCGAGGTTGGTAATAATTCTAAACGATCTAAAATCGCTAGACCAAATAGCGTACATCCACCAATGAAAGCCAGTCGTCGAAATCTTTTCGCCCATCTCCCCTGCTGTGGAAATCTAAATTTACCAACAAAAATCATGAACAAACCTTCTGCGAGGAGGAGTAAATCAGCCCCGTTCCAATCCCCTGCATTACCTAAGCAAAAACTATCGTTACCCTCAGCAAGTTCCTGTTCAATTTCAGATATTGCACAGTGTGGCTCAAGCATTTTCAAAACGTCTAGTTTTGAAGTCTCCGCACCATCAATCAATTGAGGAGCCACCATGCCAAACTGCACATTAGCTACGACAAATATGGCCATGGACACACCAATCACGGTTGCGATGTTGCGCCTTAACCCCGCCATGTTAATACGAGTCGCGGTGAGTTTGATAGTGGTGTCGCTCAAACACTTCAAAAATGAGTTGTATTTGGAAGTCATTGCTGACCATGACCAAGATAGCAATTATTGGTAGCGGAATTGCAGGACTGTTCTCCGCATTGAAACTTGCAAATAGTGGGTATGAAGTCACCATAATAACCAAGCAACGAATCAAAGATTCCTCAACTAATTGGGCTCAAGGAGGCATTGCGGGAATTCTTGACAAAACCAACACGAGCGGCAAGGAAGCACACATCGAAGACACGCTAAAATCAGGTGACACACTATGCAACGAAACAGTAGTTCGTGAGGTTATTGACCGTGCTGCTGATTGTATCAGCGAATTGGTTAGTATTGGAGTAAATTTTGAGAAAAATTCCCATGGAGAGTTCAAACTTGCAAAGGAAGGCGGACATTCTGAAAGACGAATTCTCCATGCCAAGGACGCTACTGGCAGGGAGATCGAACGCGCATTGAGCGATGCGGCAAAGCAACATCCAAACATTAAATTGATGAAAAATACCCTAGCAATCGATTTGATTCAACGCCATCATGGGAATCCAACAATGGGAGTTTGTGGAGTGTGGTGCCTCGATCAACAAAGCAAGGAAGTCATCACATTGGGAGCCGATGCCATCATTATTGCTACAGGTGGAGTTGGTCAGTTGTGGGCTAAAACCACCAATCCTAGTGTGGCAACTGGAGATGGAATTGCCATGGCCTACCGATGTGGTGCCTCGGTCAAAGATATGACATATATTCAATTTCATCCAACATCATTAGCCCTTGAAAACGGACGCCCATTCTTGATTACCGAAGCTTTGAGAGGGGAGGGAGGGGTAATTCTTGATGAACAAGGACTAAAGCGATGGGAGGAAAGTTGTCAGCAAGCACTTACTAACGGCACTGATGTACCAAACCCAGAAGATTTCTCATTTACTTTAGAATTCTCAGAACTCGGTTCGATGGCAACAAGAGACATCGTGGCAAGAGCAATCGACCAAAATCTAAAGCAAAACGGCACAAAATGGGTTTACTTAGTCACATCACATCTAAACAAAACAATGCTCAGTAATTCTTTTCCCAATATGCAGCAGCATTTGGACAGGTATAATTTGATTCTCGGTAAAGATCACTTGCCAATATCCCCCGCTGCCCATTATATTGTAGGCGGCCTAGACGTTGATAGATTCGGCAGACCCAGAGGACAAAATAAGGGTGAAATAATTCCATATCTATATGCGATAGGAGAAGTTGCTTGTACTGGAATGCACGGTGCTAATCGGCTTGCATCCAACAGTTTGCTAGAAGCGGTGGTATTTGCTGATAGCGCTGCTAATCATTTGATAGAAAACCCCCCTGAACCAATCAATCACAAGTTACCAGATTGGCGTGCAGACGGGTTAGAGGTTCTTACTGAACATGCACCAATTGTCAATGATTTGGGTCTACTCAAGGAGACTATGTCTACAGAAGTAGGCATTGTAAGAAATAATCAACGGCTAAATAGAGCCTCAAGAAGAATAAAGTTGCTTGACAAAGAGATTGACATGATATGGAAGTCATCAATTGCAACTAGACAGATTGTTGAATTGAGAAATCTTATCCAAGTAGCCAACTTAGTGATCGAAGACGCAATTGCTCAAACTGAAAATAGAGGACTTCACTATAATACAGATTTAGAATAAAGTTAGAGATTCAATCAACTTACTCAATAATTGGTTTAGTGGAGTTGACAACCCGTACCTTTCTGCGCGACTGACGATCATTTTATTCAAGAAACTAATTTCAGTAATTTTGCCCATTCTTACATCTTGAAGCATACTACATTTGTTTTCCCTGGTTTGTTGTAATACAGATTTTAGGTTTTGAATTAATTCTTCATCACAATCAAGTTCGACTCCTTCCAATCTTGCAACCCTTGCCCCTTCGAGCATGACTTCAACGCATGTATCAAATATTTCTTCCTCGAGTAACTCTCCGTTCATTTGACCCGTGATTGCTGCAATAGGATTTATTGCGATGTTTATCAGGACCTTTGACCAAATCAAATTGTGGCCATTCTCATTCCATTCTGGGTTAAGCCCACATTTTTCAAGCAACTCTAGTAAATCGAGACACGAATCATATGTTGGGCTATTACTCACTTTTCCAAGATTTATTGCTCCATACCCTGCCCATTGTATAATGCCAGGTTCACGACGATATGCCCCGTGAGTTGTTGTTGCTGGAATCACTCTATGGCTCCCAAATTGCAGCGCAGCTGCCTCTAAATGACCGAGTCCGTTACTCAAGACTAATACTTTCGAGTTTGGGTGTGACAAACGATGAGCGAGTTCGAGCAAATCGTTTACTTGACCAGCTTTTGAACATATGAAGATTACATCTGCCTGCCCGTCAAAAATAGAATTGACTCCGGCATCAGCGATTGAAATCTCATATTTTTCAGATGGTACACTAAAATTCTCTAAACCTTTGACTTCAATACCATTAACTGCTAGATTTGCAGCATGATCTCCCCTAGCATGAAGAAATAGTTGAATAGAGTCTAACTGCGCTAATTTTGCACCGATTAGAGTGCCAATGTTTCCCGCACCTAAGATTGCAATTTTCATAATATCACTCATGAGTAACTACTGAGATATATGTACAATTCGCCGTCCTCGAATTCAAAGTACATTGTTGACAGTAGGTTGCTTGGTGGCAAAAACTTGAAGTTATTCTCACCGCTAATTAGCTGACTTGTGGAATTGATTATTGTCCACTCCTGTGCTCCATCACCATACGTCGTTTGTACAATGTTTACGCGGGTAGAATAGTTTTCGGGGTTATGAATAATAAAATCAGACATATTATCTCCGGATAGTTCTCCATTGGCTGCTGATGCCCAGAGCGAGGACCACATGCGGTAAAAGTCACCATTTCTTTCAAAAATCAATTCCGGACCATACTCTATAGAGATTAAATTATCAGGGATAGGATACATGTTTTGAGAGCAAATAGCAATAGTATCTTGCTCATTAAGTACCAATAATATCGAGTCATTCAACTGTATCGCTGGAATCAATGAACTAGTTCGATAATTAGTATTCCAAACCCATTGTTCCGATTGATTACTAGGTTTGGTAGGAGTGCTTGCCATCGGGTTAAGTTGACATTCATCATCTGATACCGTCAATATATCTCCCGATGTTAGGGTAGCACCCCAACCCCTATACTCCGTTGAATCGATTAAAGTTCCATTCTCTGGGGTGATAAATTGCAGCGGCATCTGAGGGGTTTCTGGAATAAATAATTCATCACCTATCTGTATTACATTCAGCACGTAAGACCTTAGCAGGACAATAGGATCCTGTCCTTTAACACAAATCTCGTTTGATTGAGGGGTAAATTCTGCGGATAAGCCTTGATTATTTTCAATCCAATACATTCTAGTTTCATAAGAAAAATCAGATTCCGAATTTGGGAATGATACATTGTAATTCGAATCTGTATTGCTGAACACTTCGATACATCGCATTACATCCTCTGTTTGGTAATTCATATACCAACTTGAGTTGACGTATTGTGGTGTATCTGGAGTCAGAGAAACTGTGGAAATTGATGGCTCATCTTCAATATATGTGATTAGGTAGATTTGTTCTAGTACGGGAGTATACTGCGATAACTTCCAACTAACATTTAGGCTGACTGTTGAAATCATACCTGGCATTATTTCATCACCACATCCCTCGTCTGTTGTTGATGGCTGGTCATCATCACTACAAATCCAAGTATAGTCCCAATTCGAAGACACTATACCATCTGAATTAGCAAGCTCGACTTGCCAGTTTTGAGTTATTGATGCAGTGTTAACAATGTCAATAGCCATAGTTCCACTCCACGTTTCATTAAATTCAGTTACGATAACAGTATCATCGAAAACATAGGCAATTTCATCATCCCAATCATCATCCATGGCATATGGTGTTTGACCAGGCAAACCAAGTAGGAATATTACAAACAATAGAATTCCCATGCGTTTAACACTCTCAAAACCCACGCCTTTTGGCTCATCGAGAATGACCGGAATTCTTCTATCCGCACCCATTAGTAGCAACAGTGGGAACATTACACCTAATACTGGCAACCAGATGTTGAAACTAGTAAATGCATCAAACATCCAGGCGAACGCTAGTACGATAGCAAATAAGAACAATTGATTGGTTGAATTTCTTGCTTCAGACATACTCGTTCTAGCAATAAGTAGTCTGCCACCAGGGAAGGTCGGAATTGGTAGTAGTGACACCCAACCAAAGAAACATAACATGGAACCAGCCTTAGAAAACGGATGACTCCAAACAAGTTTCGCTGTAACATCCTCAATCAATAGGGGGCTCAATAGATTGACTAACAACGGCATATCAGGAACATATTGCATTGATGATATAGCAATTAAATCTGGAGTTAGATATAGGCCCACTAACCACAACAGCACACCGGTTATTACCATCACCGACGGAACAATTAGTGCACTCCAACCTAGGACTTCCTTATCTTTCCAAGGCCTTGCATCCATTCTCGGTAAGGAAGGTATAATCAAAATACCAAACGGCCATATCAATAATGATTTAGGAAGTATTCCAATCGAAAACAATGAAATTGATGGATCTGGAATTGGCGTTAGATGTCCAACTCGCAGACCATTCTTTTCCGCATGATATTTTTGGAGGAATGATGCAATGATTATTGCTGCAAATATTGGCAGTGTATAGCCAATAAGTGCGTCAATGAATAGTGACTCAACAAACCAACCGTCACTAGGCCTTGCATCTTCAATCCATACCATTCCAGCGATAGTAGCAGTAATTAGAGAGAATGACCAAAAGCCAATAGTCGTCTTTAAAGATGGAAATTGTCGTTCTGGACACGGTATAATTTGAACCATCCAAGGTTCACCGTTTTGCAACTTTGCCATCCAACCAAGACTTTCAAGATGAAGGTTTAGCTCTGCAAGTGAATCGTGCGCATTGAGTGATTCTTTCTCGGTGACTTTCCAAACTGGCCATTTGGTACCGCCCAATTCACCATTTATGATGAAGTATCTAGAAATCACACTTCTAAGTAACTCTTTTTGACTCCATACCTCTTTGTGAGCCTTAATTTGAGGTATCTCGTCTACGATAGTTGAACTAGAGTCTTCTTCATCGTCACTCATTTGACCACCTCACATTATGCGGGTGTAGTTCTTTCCTACTTTAATCATCGTTGGAAGCATCAAACTCATTTGTTCTTGAAACGTTTCAGTCTGAATGTCTCCTCACGTTCCATTTCTTCGAGTCTAAGTTGAATAAACACCTTAGCTTCTTCCAATTCTGGAATCACTTTGAATTCCAATGCGTTGACTCGTCTTTTTGTTGCTTCAATTTCTTCAAGCAGTCGCTTTAGTGTGGCTTCCATTTCTGATGCGGTTACAATTTTTTCAATTAATTCGCTAAATGATTCGCTGGCTTCATCAATGTATGGTGATGAACCGATATATCCAACTCCACGTTCTTCGAAAGTCGATTTTAAATTTGTACCACTGACGCTAGGAACCACAACCCCCATGATGTTTCTTCTCTCGACTTCAACCTCGGGGTGAGCACTATTTGCGATGGCTGCTGCCCTAACAGCAAGACCCCCATCGATTGCATTGGCCAAATCTATTCTTTGTTTAGCAAGCCGATAGGCATCAGTGAGCTCACGCTTTGCCTCAATCATCTTCGACAATAACTGTCTGAACTCGTGAAACAGCCCATCTCTTTTCATTTTCAATAACTTGTAACCATTTTTTGTCTGCTTGATACGAGCCTTCAGTTTAATCAATTCACTGCGGGTTGGTTTGATGTCCAATGCCATGAATATCTCTCCTCGTTCACGCTTTGTTGTCTGGGTGATACTTTTCAATCCACTTTTGGTCTAATCTAACCAGATACTTTGTATCAATGGAGGACATAAGAGTCCAACATAGGTCCAGTGTTTCATCAATCGAACGATCTTCATCTCTTGTTTGTCGAAGGAATTTGTCTTCGAAAACTCCAGAGAAATCTAGGAGTTGCTTGTCACGTTCATTAAGTGCATCTTCACCCACAATCGCAACTAGACCTCTTAGTTCTCTACCCTGGGCATATGCAGCATACATTTGGTCGGAAACTGACTTGTGATCTTCTCTTGTGGTTTTTGCTCCAATACAAGAGCCCATCAGCCTAGATAGGGATGGCAACACGTTGATTGGTGGATAGATAC
>TARA_B100001121_G_scaffold41578_2_pt1 | contig 14935 bp, 12 predicted proteins | sample TARA_B100001121 | Tara Oceans TARA_B100001121 (sample SAMEA2622817) | marine metagenome | biome: marine biome (ENVO:00000447); feature: surface water layer (ENVO:00002042); material: "saline water (ENVO:00002010), including plankton (ENVO:xxxxxxxx)" | depth 5 m
TAGTGGATCATCAGCCAGAAATGGGGCCGAAATTTCATGACTCATAGATAACCAGGGAAGAGGAGTCAGGGATATTTCATTATATAAGTTAGAAAAGTTACGATCGAATTCAGGGTCATCAATATAATGCTCTAAATAGCTGTTTACTTTTAACCACTCATGAGATTTACCATCTCGAGAAGTGATTAGCTGGTTGGAAATTCCTGATCGCACAATACTCCAGTCATTAATTTCATCTGTTGCCGTAAACTCTGATAAATGAATTGGCCGTAGCTTTGTCGTTGAAACTAGTCTATCGATTTTGCCAATATCTGATTCAAGTTCATCAGTGCCTACATATGAATATCTCACAAAAGGTTCTGCCACATGCCTCAAATCTGATAGCCCAATTTGGGGAATACTAAAACCATCAAAGTCTCTAGATAATTTAAAAGATGAGTCAATGCCCGCATGGATAGCTTTTCTTGTATCGCTTTTATTTGAATCATTTATCTGAGAATAAGAAGTTCCTTTGAATCCTGCTCGAGGAGTGATGTTCAGCCACCCAAATAATTGTTTTGGCATTTTTAGTTCATGGTAAGTATCGAGTCTTGTGAAATTTGATTTTATGTCATCGCCTTCTTTTAATCTTTCCAAAATATTTCCATTATTAGTTAAGATATCAGGATCAATTTTATCAATGTCTTGATTAGATATGGATGTTTGATTTCTTAGTCTACGAAGTTGCTCTTTTTCTGCCTTCGTTAAACGGTTTTCGTATAGGCCGGCTGATGTTCCTCCAGTGTAATAAATCCCAGTTTTTCCAATGGGAATTGTCGAAGACTCAAAAGTTAGTTCAGGTAACCTTGTGTCAGTTCTATAAAAATTATTTGCCTGAAATCGAGCCCAAATACTTGCAACAGCGTTTGGAAAAGTTTTTTGTAATCCAACTATATTATCTGGTTTTGGATCTAATCGGTATTCCTCCGGGAAAAAATCTTCGTAAAAATATTGATCACTTAATTTGTTGATGTCTAAATTTAGAAAAAGGTCATCATATTTCTTTGCAAATAAAGACATTTTATGATTCAGGTTAAAACGATATCTGTCTGAGCTTAATTTTTCATTTCTCTTTCTGTTGTTATGAGTGAGGCTAGTATCTCGATCCTTCACATAATACGATTTAAATGATCCGGAGTTATCACTTAAATTTTTGTTGCCCCGATTAAAATTAATATCTAAGCCACCGGCGATACCTCGAGATGATCTAAAATCGAGATGATAAGTTGCCAATGCTTTGTCATTTAACATCATGCCATATTGATTCATCAAAAAAGCGCCCCAATTGTTTTTGTAACCTGGAAGGAAGCGATAGCTTTGTTCTGCGTCAAGTGGCTGCGATAAATACGGAAGCCATAGTACAGGAATTTTACCGGCGTAAATCGTCATATTATTAAAAATGATTCGACGGTTTTCTTCTGGACCGTTGATTCCGACGATTTTTACCTCTTTAGCTTTTATTTTGTAATTTGGATTAACACTATCATGGGTTGTGATGACAGAAGATTGCATTGATATTTTGTCGAGTTCTTCAGTCTCACTTTTGAGTTTTCCGCTACTATAGAAAATTGGGGATAATCCACTTTTCAATTCATTGGCCATGATTTCCCCACTTTTAATATTATAAATCGCTGCGTTACTTTTGTGGACTAGCTCACCCTGATAAATTGAAACATTATTCTCTAAGAAAATGTCACCACTGGTATTGTGATATTCAGCCTTTCCTGCATAGATATCGGTATCTCCACAGCTTATCCTTACGTTTCCGACAGCTTTAGCAACTCCTGAAAGATTATCATAGGAGGTATCATCACCCTCAATATTGACACTATCACCAAGCTTTATATTAAGAGGGTTAGCTTTTGCTGGGTTTGTGACGACAAAAAAGAAAATGGACGCAAAAAAACCAAAAATTAAGGTTTTTAGAAAAATATTTTTTAGTTTTTGCACCGAATATGAATGGTAAGCCTAAAATTTTATAAAAATTAGCCGAATTTGATATTTAAGCAATGTAAATTGAAAAAACTTTGAGCCTTTATTCACCAATTCTACTTAAATTTTAAAAACTTTATCCAATGCAAGACTATTGATGGTGCTGGCTTATTTTGTTATCACTTCTGGGATGGGTGACAGATTCCTTTTTGGCTTGGATTACTGAGTGATTCCAAAAATAGATCAATATGTTCAGAGTTCTTTTTTTGGCCTTCCTCCTTAATTTTACTGGAAGCTGTATCTTTAGAATAAAAAATCACCTTAAATAGATTTTTGATTTCTTGGATATGTTTTTTATCCATCCCTGAGCGCTTAAGTCCAATAGTGTTAATACCAGCTAAGCAATTTCTTCCATAACCAATACAATAGGTTGGAACGTCTTTGGTAATGGTAGAATTTCCCTGTATCATGCAAAAACTTCCTATGTGGACAAATTGATGGAATACAGCTCCTCCTCCAAGAAAAGCATTATCATTAACAACTGTGTGGCCGCCTAGTAGGCAGCTGTTGGCGATAATAATATTGTTACCAACAGTCACATCGTGGCCGATATGGCATCCTGTCATTAAAAAATTCCCATTACCTATTTTTGTAATCCCTTCTGATTCGGTGCTTCTGTGAATGGTAACTAATTCTCTAATGGTATTATCATCTCCAATCGAGACTTTACTTATTGTTGAAGGATCAAATGATAGGTCCTGCGGATCTGCTCCTATGATAGATCCACGTCCGATTTTATTTCCTTTTCCAATCGTTACTTTATTACAAATTTGTGAGTGAGGTTCAATTAGACAATTCTCTCCAATTTGAACCTCTGAACCAATTATTGAATAAGCACCGACTTCAGTCGATGGGTCTATCTTTGCACTTGGATCGATAATTGCAGTGGAGTGGATCATTCTCCGTATAAATACCTAACTTTGATTTCAAATGCAATCGGTGAAGAGTTTTTCGAGGTAATTGGTTATTTCGATTAAACCGGTTTTGTATGACGATTCGTTAAGAGGCGATAATAGTTCTCTACTTTCAGTGAGTAATGACCTGCCTGTTTCTAAGGCCCTTTCAATAGCTCCATCGTAATCTGCAATGCCAGCAAGCGCATTTGTATCAATTGGTTCCTTGAGTAGAATTCTCTGATTTAATTTTTCTTTTTGAGCTTCCGTACCAGATGATATGAGGTTCAATAAAGGTAAAGTAAGTTTTCCTTTTTCCAAATCAGTTCCGAGTGTCTTCCCAGTGCTAGTTTCATCACCGACTAAATCAATACAATCGTCATAAATTTGGTAGGCGGTGCCGATTTTTAATCCAAATTCTTTTAATTGCAATTGAATCTCATCTGAAGCTTGGGAGATTCTGGCACCTAATTGCGCAGCTACCGCGAACAAAGCTCCAGTTTTAAGCTCAATTATTTTAAAGTACTCTTTCTTAGTAAGGGTGAGATCAAATCTTCTTTGAGTTTGAATGATTTCACCTTGGCAAACGGATGAGGCTGCTTCAGCAACAATTCTACATATTCTAGGATCATCGAAAGTTGCAGCCAATTCAAGAGCTCTCGCGAATAGTGAATCACCAAGAAGAACGCTAAGTGTTGATCCCCATTTAGCGCTTGCAGTTGGCATTTCTCTCCTAATAGTGGCTTCATCCATGATGTCGTCATGAATTAAAGTTGCCAAGTGAACTAGCTCTATGATTGCACCAATTTTAATATGGTCATCATTAACCTCGCCCAAAGATCCCCCTGCTAGTATGGCAAGTGCTGGCCTAATGCGTTTTCCTCCTATTTCACAAACATAACTGACATAGTTTTCAACATTTGGGTCGAAAGACTTTGCCTGATCATTAATGAATTCATCAACTTTTGATAATTGATTTGCGACCAGCTTAAAAGGGAAACTGAGATCAGGTGATGGCTGATCTTGCTCATTCAAAGAAGCTCTCGGTTTAGATGTATTCAAATTATTGTTTTGAGGATTCACTTTGTGAGGAATTTCGCAAGGTTTTTCGTAGTAAAAATAAAAAAATAACTTAATATTTGTTATAACGTTCAATAATTCCCTACGGATTGGGCAATCATATTTCTATTTTAAAGGACAATGCATTCAAGAATTATTGTTTTATGAGTAAATATTCTCTAAATGATATTATAGGCTCAGTTGAGAAAGATGATTATCCACCATCAGATTTTTCGCCTGAGTTATCAGCACTTTGGTATACCAAAAAAGGTAATTGGGATAAAGCTCATGATATTGTGAGTGAGATTAACACTTCGATGGGTTCTTGGATTCACGCTCACCTTCACGTTATTGAAGGGGATTTAGGGAATGCCGCATATTGGTACAACAGATCTAAAAGAGATCCTATTTCGCCAGATCAGTTGGATGAGGAGTGGGTTCTTTTGGTAGAGTCAAACCTGTAACGAGTTCTATTTGTTATAAAATTCAATAATTTATTTTCAGATGTCCAAAAAAACACCTCTAATTTTCAACCCTTCCGCACATGCTAACAAAGGAAGTTCTTTGTCGGATGAGATAAGAGAAGTATCAAATAAAATTGAATTAATAGAAACTAAGAGTGCTGAGCATTTAAAAGAGATTGTTTCCAACTATGTTGCTGATGAGGTAGATACTATATGTGTTGCTGGTGGGGACGGTACTATTAATGCTGTAATTGATTCAATATTAGGAACCAAAACGAAGTTGGGAGTTTTTCCTACTGGAACGATGAACTTATTTGCTAGGGAGATGGGATTGCCGTTAAATGATGTGGAGGAGTGTTGGAAAGTGATCGAACATGGTGAAACCAAAGAAATTGATATTTTTAGGGCTGGCAATTCTATATTTGTCCAAGTGGCGGGTGTTGGTTTTGATGCAAAAATTATTGAAGAAACGAGCTGGGAAAATAAGAAAAGATTTGGTAGATTTAGTTATTTATTATCGGCATTCAATGTTGCTTCCCAAGAAGCCCCTCGAATTACAATAACGCCTGACCAAGGAAAACCTATCGAAGGTGCATTTGTGCTTATTGGTAACGGATCTTTGTATGGACCCGCACTTAAAGTTTTTTCTAAGGCTAAAAATGACGATGGATTACTTGATGTGATGGTCTTTGATAAACAGAAGCCTGGAGAAATAATTAAGTATGTATCAAGCATTGCTTTAGGAATGTCGGATAAGGCCAGTGGTATTCATTACATTCAAAGTCGAGAAATACAGGTCACGAGTGACAACGATGTACCCGTTGAAGTTGATGGAGAGCTTGCAGGTAAAACTCCAATAGAGTTTAAACATTCGGGAGAAAAGTTATCGGTCTTTACACCCTTAGTTTAATATGCCCAAAACGCACTCTGTAAGTATAATAATTCCTTGCAGAGATGATTATAAATACCTCTCTAGTATTCTTTTAGATTTATCCAACTTGTCTCCATTGCCAGAGATAATCGTGTCTGATGCTTCTAAAGATCATGGTGCAGTTAAAGAGATCTGTAAGCATCATCAGATTAAATTGCTTCAAGTTGAACCTCCATCAAGAGGCCAACAGTTAGATAAAGGTGCAGAAAAAGCTACTTCGGATATCCTGCTTTTTCATCATACTGATACTAATTTTAGTCAGAATCATTATGATTCGTTAGTTCAATCATTTAATACAGATTCAACAATTATTGGAGGAGCGTTTTTGAAAAACATTGAGGAACTTTACCCAATATTTCGATTATTTTCTTGGTTTCATAAGGTCTATACAATGCATATTGGAACTCTTTATGGAGACCAAAGTATATTTGTATTGAGGTCGGTTTTTTTTGAACTTGGTGGCTTTGAAGGTTTGCCCTTAATGGAAGATGTTAAGTTCTCTTCTAAGCTTAGAGATTACGGTAATGTTAGTGTTATTACTCCTAAGATAAAAAGCTCTAAAAGAAAATTTTCTAGGGAAGGAACCTTACAAAGAAAATTAAAAAATATGTGGCTAATAATTCTATATCGCATTGGTGTTAGTCCCTATAAATTGGCAGAAATGTATTACGGAGACCAAAGTTCAAGCTCTAGAGGTGGACAATTTTCTTCAAATAGTGTAGGACTAGAAAAAGATTGAACAGCTATAAGGAGGAAAATTGGAACCATTACTTATTTATTTTGCAATCGGAGGATGCACCGGCTGGCTTTTAGGCTGGGCAATGGGTAGAGATGTTCCGCGTGTAATAAAGTATATTATATTTGGAGGTATTGGGGGATTAGCCGGTGGTTTTTTAATCGATATGATTAAGGATTTGGCTCCAATGGCCGGCTCTGCATTAGGTGCTCTCGTTCTTCTTGCGTTTCTTAGGAAAAAATAATTAATAGATTATTTAATTATTTTGGCATCATGAATTCTTCTCTGGTCAATCCAGTGATCCTCGAAATGGTCTTCATCAAGTAAAGGAGACAAGCGATCATAATCATCATTAGTGGTATTCCAATAACGAGATACCCATATCCCATCACTTTGCCAACAGCGAGATTATAACTCTCTTTATCATTGGCGTCTTTCAGCAGATACATGGCTAAAATAAAATTTAATACCGAGCTTAGCAAAAAACTGCTGGCAAACATCCATGTTAATTTCAATCTAAAGGCAAGGTAATCGTTGAAAGTATTTTTCTCTTTTGCGGTTTCTTCAATTTTAGAGATATCAAAAATATCAGGATTTAGAAAAAAAACATCTATCAAAGGGTTTTTAGTTTTATGAGAATAGAGCATTGCAGCTCCTAGCATTAAAGGAATGGCGGCTTCCTTGATCGCGAAAAGTAAATCAGCGTTTTCTTTAACGCTGCCATCGTCATTCCAAACATGGATCGTAATAAAACCTGTTAGAAGAACACTAGCGATACCGAGAATTGAGTAAAAATTAAATTTTTTATTTTTGAGGAAAAACAAGATTCCATAAATGAGGGGGAAGGCGACTGCTACAGTCATTCCGAATTCTGGACCTATATGCCAAAATTTATCACCACTCTTGCTGAGTTGACTTAGAGCAACGATTGGTAAGAGTACATTTACGAAAATATTTAATAGAGGATTTTCGTCTTCTTTACGCTTTGTCATTGATTAATTGTTTTGGGAAAATTCTGCTGTTGAGTCATTCGCTCCTGGAATGATAGTTTCCGGAACGTATTCCGGATATTTTGATTGAAGTTTCAGCTTTAATTCTTTGGACTTGTCTAGTTCACCAATTTTTTGATGGGCAAAAGAACTCTTAAGTAATGCAGTTGGGGTTATGGATGTGTCTTCTATTGCATAGGTGGGTTTTATTAAGCGTTTGATAGCTTCATCGTATTTTTCCTGCTGTAGAGCGATCTCGGCCCATATTATACACAGCATACCATAAATTCGACTTTGAGGCTGTAGAGACAGGGCTTTTTCTACCTCTTTCTCTGCTTTATCAAATTCTTTCAAGGCTAACAGCGCAGTCGATTTATCTTGAAGGACTCTAGCTTTGTTATTTGAGGGTTGAGGAGTTTGAAGATAAAAATTAAATGCTTCGATAGATTTTTTGTATTCACCTGTGAAAAGTCTAGCTTGTCCAAGATACCTCCAAACAACTGCCTGTGTGCTTTCAGGATCCTGAGGGTTACAAGCCAAATTTAGATAGTAAGATGACTCAGAATAATTCTTGTCGTCAAAAAGATTAACACCTAACCAAAGATAGATTTGAGGTGGTATAATAATTTTATTTATAGTTTTCCTTAAGTTCTCAAGTTCCAATTTAACAGCATCAACGCGTTGTTGAGAATATTCAGCCAGAATTATTCGTAAGGTTGCTCTATCAAAGTAAGATTTCCTATCAATTTTTCTTGCTTCTCTTAGAGATTTTGAAGACTCCTCAAATTTTTTTAATTCAAATTGTCCCCATCCGATCCAAAAGTGTGCTTCCGCGTTAGCTTTGCTATCAGGAAATTTCTTTAAAAGACTTTGGTAGCTATCTATTAGGCCTGGATAGTTCTGCTTTTGGCCTTCAATTAGGGCAATTTGCTGATAAGCCAGCTCAGTTGAAGTGGAATTTTGATGTTCATCAATGATATTTTTAAGATCGGAAAGCGCCGAGGTGTAATCCTCTATAGCTTTGTAGTTGAGTGCTCTTTTTGCTAAAGCATTGGCTATTCTTGAATCTTCGGGATAGTCCTGAATGAATGCAGTAAAAGATTTTATGGCCATCGTTATATTTTTACTCTCTGAATGAGACCATGCCTTCTTGTATAAAAGTGATGAGCCTAATTCTTTAGGCACTTTGTTAAGTCGAATTTCATCGTATGCCTTCGCTGATTCTATAAAACTATTTCTTTCAAAGAGATGCTCGGCTTTCAATAAGAGTGCCATATCAATATTTTTATGATCAGGATCTCTTGGGCGCTGCCAATCTACAAAGTTGTCAACGTACCTTGGCAAACTCCTGTTACCAAGATTGAATAATGATAATAATTTTCTATACTCTGATTCGCTTGCCTCTTTACTGGATGGATAGTGTTCCCTCAATAGTATATAGACACTTATCGCATCTCTGTGTCGGTCCATTTGACGGAATGCGTTACCAACCATTAACAACATTTTTGGTCTAATTTCGTCAGACATTGAGAATGCTCCGCTAGAGTATGTGTCGATTACATCTTGATAATTCTTTTCTTGATAATGGATTTTGATCAAATGAAATTGTGCATCAGGTTTCCATTCATCTCCCTCTTTGAGTGATAATGCAGAAGAAAAATATTTTTTTGCTTCATTGATATTTCCCAAGGAATTACTCATTAGTCCCAGTTTGACTAATGCTTCAGCTTTAATGTCCTCTCTTTCTGAAATTTCTAAAAGTTTTTTGAAAGAGCTAATTGATTTTTTCTCTTCTTTTTGATCAGCGAACGTCCTAGCTAATGTGAGTATGGCGGCCTCACGGTATGGGTTCTCTTGCTCTATTTTACTAAGTTCCTCAAAGGCTAATAGTGCTTGGTCAATATCGTTAATTTCAGTTAATGATCTGGCGTGGTAATAAGTTGCGGATAGCTTAACACTATTTTTTTCTAATGATTTTTTAGCAGTGTTAAAGAAAGTGACTGCATCTTTATAATTTTCATTAGAATAAGCGAGGGAACCCAAACGATAACTTGCTGGCCCGAAGTATTCGGTTTTAGAAAATTTTTCAACTATCTTTAAATAGGCTCTTTTAGCATCTTCTGTTTTTTTTTGTTTCAGATAAGTTTCTGCCAATCTGTAGGCGGCCAATGGAGTTGAAGTGTCATTGGGACTTATTTCGATGAATTTCAAATAGTAGGCATTTGCTATAGACCATTGTTTTTGACTGTAAACAAAGTTAGCGTATTCAAGTATTGCTTTTGATTTTTCCTCATTATTTTCAGTGTATTCCAGATTGGGTATCGCCTTCGGATAAGTCTTTGGTATTACTATCTCTGCGCGTGGAGCTGTTTCATTAGGTATTATAGGTTCAGCTTTTGGAACAGGAGTTACGAGCTCAGCCTTAGGTGCTGTATTATTGCCAGAGTTATTCTCATCCTGAGAGTATATTATTTCTTCCTCAGAAATAATTGCCAATAATATTAGGATAGTCAGAGTCTTTAACCGCCTCATTAATTTGTATTCTCTGGCTGTGAAGTCGCAAAGGAAATATTCCAGATGTTGGCCTCTTTACAAAGGTTTAACACTTTAACTATATGATCAAAAGAGGCTTCTTTGTCTCCTCTAAGTATTAGTGCCTGATCTGGATATGCAGCAACAATACTCTTGAACATTTCAAGCGTCTCTAGTTCTGTTCGTTCAATCCCTTCTATAATAATGCCTCCTTCTTTTTTTACATTCACAACAATTTCGCCGATTGTTCTTTCAGGGTTTTCACCCGCTGAAGCTGCTGGAACACTAATGTCAATTTCCGTTTCGAATCTGGCATAGTTCCAAAGGACTATGAAAAATATTAGCAGTAAAAAAACAACATCAATCATTGGAGCCAGCTGAATACCTGTCCTTTCAGAGCCGAACTGTGATTGAAATTTCATTATCTATTAATTCGATCGCTTAAATGCCTTGAATGTCTGCAGGTCGACTAGTTTCGCTTTTTTGTTTGCCAGCCCTCGCCTTACTGATACTTGCCCGTTTATATTGTGCGGCGAGAAGCGCCATAATGTGAGTTGAAGCGGCTTCAAGTTCTGCAACCAAGCCTTGAACCTTACCCCTAAATAGAGAGTAAAAAATTAAAGCAGGAATTCCGATGCATAGACCACCAGCTGTAGTCAATAGAGCCTCGGAGACACCGCTAGCAAGTCCTGTCTGCTTTGATCCAACAAAACTGTGTTGAGCTATTTCGCGAAAAGCCTTAATCATTCCAACAACAGTTCCCAATAGGCCTACCATTGGTGCGATTGCTCCAATATCTGCAAGATACTGGATACGCTGATGTAACAAACTTGCTTGTCTCGAACCCTCAGCTTCGGTGACCTCTCTGACTTCTTCAAAGCTCGCAAGTGGGTTTTTAGTCGCAAACTCCACTGTTTTTGCGGTGATCCTTGAAATGCATTGATCCTGTCGGTTACAGATTTTTAAAAGCCCGATGTAATCTTGTTTTCTAATCAGTGAATCGGCCGACCTCATGAAACGTCCACTAACTACGGCTCCTTTTCTGACGGTTAATGTGTAAAAAATTATGAGGAAAACTGCGGCAATTGATAGAGCGGCGAGAGGCCATGCCAAGAATCCAGCCTCTTGCACTAATTGCAAAAGTGTTAAATCGTTGGTGTTTGTATCAGGCTCCTGTGCTTTTGCTAATCCAGTTGTCAAAAGCAGTATTAGACCGATTTTAAAAATTGTATTCATTTTGATTAAACCTTCTCCAAGGTAACTTATATTTAAAAGATGACCCTTTTCTGGTCGATTTTCAAACTTTGGTTGCATTAAGATTAAGTCTTTAATTCTATATTTTACGTTTAATTATACTATTTAGAAATACGTACACTGTGTCAGCAAACTTTCAGCCATCCCGTGCTAATTTTGGAGAAAAGCTGCAAGAAGTCCCTCATAAGCCCGGTGTTTATATAATGAGGGATAGAATTGGTAGAATTATATACGTGGGAAAGGCTAAAGATTTAAGAAAAAGACTCTCTAATTACTTTACTCCATCCCGAAGAAGTAGAGCAGATATTAAAACTAGAGCATTAGTGGACAGTATTTGGGATTTTGAAATTAATACGGTCAGATCTGAAAATGAGGCTTTGATTCTTGAGGGAAAATTAATAAAGGAGTATCGCCCTAAGTACAATGTGGTATTTAGAGATGATAAAAGATTTTTAATGCTCAAAATTAATCTTTCTGATCCATTGCCTAAGTTTCAATTGGTTCGCTTGCAAAAGTTAGATGGCGCGAAGTATTATGGCCCATTTCCTCACTCTGGAGCCTTACGTTTTACATATGATTGGCTTAATAAAAATTTTGGTCTTAGAACTTGTAGAGCAAAAGTGCCTGGAGAGGTTCAATACAAACATTGCAATGATGATGTTATTAGGAATTGCTCAGCACCATGCGTTCAAAAAGTCGATAAAATTGAATATCTTGAGCAAGTAAATAAGGCTTGTCAGTTTCTGGAAGGAGGATGGCGGGAGAGAGTGTCTGAACTCGAAAAGCAAATGAATGATGCTTCTGAGAACAATGATTTTGAAATGGCTGCTAATTGTAGGGATATGATACAGAGTTTGAGAAAAACTCTACAGCCCTCAAGGAAGTTTACTAGGGGTAGGGGTGTTCCTAGCCCTAACATTGATCCCATAAGTGACATTAATGAACTAAAGGATTATTTAGGGATGGCGTCTCCGCCAAAGGTTATGGAGTGTTTTGATATTTCTAATATTTCTTCCAGTCATATCGTTGCATCTATGGTTCGTTTTGAAAATGGTGTGCCAGATAATTCGGGTTACCGTCGTTATCGTATTAAGGGTGTAAAAAAACAAAACGATTTCTCAAGTATGGCTGAGGTTGTGAGGCGTAGGTATTCAAGAATTTTAATTGATGCAAAGAAGGTTTCAGGTGACTTAGGAGAGTATAATCAGGAAACTACCTATGATGCGGTTCAAAGAATAGGTAATAAATCAAACTTAGTTAAACTTCCTGACTTAGTAGTTGTTGATGGAGGAAAAGGTCAGCTTTCAAGTGCATTAAAGGAATTACGAAGGCTGGGTCTTGATGATTTACCAATTGTTGGTTTGGCAAAAAAAAATGAGGAGGTTTTTGTTCCTGAGAGTTCCAATTCTTTGAGAATCCCCCATGATACCGGTGCGCTCAAGTTGTTACAAAGAATTAGAGATGAAGCTCACCGATATGCAAATTCATATCATCAATTGCTGATGAGAAGAAGAATAGAGGAGAGTGTGCTAGATGACTGTCCAGGTATTAATGAAAATCGTAAAAAGATATTACTCAAAAGGTTTGGTTCGGTTGCTCGTTTAAAAAGAGCTGGAGTCGATAAAATTGCAGAGATTCAAGGTATCAGTGCCAAAAGTGCCAAGGTTATTAAGCAATTTTTAAATTAAATACCCTTAAAGGTTGTTGCCTCTTGACCTTTGGGTAACAACAGAAGACTTTTAGGAATTAATATCATGCCTACCAAAAAAGTATCATTACTTATTTTCTTATTGGTGGTGTTTTGTATCAACTTCATATTTTATCCGATTAGGGATGCTTTATCGGATCAAGACAAATCAATTCCTAAAGCGATCCCCATTACTGAACCAGAAGATGAAAATATCCCTGATGCTCCTCGTGCTTTGCCTGTTCAGCCGCCTCAAAAGGATGATGATTTAGAGGTACCTAAAGCGATTCCTCTAGATGAAAAAGATATTAGTGATAAACCAAATGAAATTAAGAAGTTAGATGATGCTTCTGATGCAGATATAGAGGAAGTACCAAAGGAATTTGAATTACCCCCTTTGCCTCCAATACAAGAAAACATTTTAAATGCCCTTGAAAAAGAGAATCAAGATGTGAGAGCTGCCTGGGAAACTCAAACCGAGGCTAGAACGTTAACTCTCAAAGTTCCTGCTCCTAGAGGGCAAATTACCGACCGGAATGGAGACCCCCTTGCTCAAAATAAGTTAGGATATTTTGTGGCTCTTAAATTTCCTTATTTTAAAGATCCCAAAGAATCTGAAATCATTAAGTATGCTAATGATCGAATAGAGTATGCCAAAGATTTATTCGATTCTGATTGGTCGATCAGTGATGAAAGTATCTTAAGTCATTATGAAAATCGTAGATGGCTACCATTTCCATTTTCATCAATGTTGAGTGATGATCAAATAGGACTTTTTAAATCAAAACCAAAGCCAGGGCTCGAGTTATTTCCCACCTACCAGAGGTTTTACCCTGGCGAAGGTTTGGCATGCCATGTTATTGGATACGTAGGTAAAAAAGCCAAGGCTCCCAAAGGACCTGTTGTTCCTGGTGAATTGTTGTGGCCAATAACCGAAGGTAGGGAAGGGTTAGAGAAAACTTTTGATGATAGATTACAGGGTAGTCCGGGAAAAATTAATTACCTCTTTGACACCAATGGAGTGAAACTTGCTGAGGAGATGATTACTAGGCCTGTTCCCGGTAAGAATGTTGTTACGAGTATAGATATAGAAATGCAGGATCTTGCAGAAAAGGCTCTTGCTGATCACACTGAACGAGGTGCTTTTGTTGTGATGGATTGTATTACCGGTGATGTCTATGCTTTGGCTTCAAGGCCGACATATGATATCAATGTATGGATTCCTGCCATAACGAATTCCAAATTTAAAAAACTTCAAGAAGATCCAAATTTACCACTTTTCCCAAGGGCTTTTAGAGGTCAGTATCCTCCAGCTTCAACATTTAAGATTTCTGTTGCTCTTGCTGCTCTAGAAAATGGGGCTGTTGATCAAAGTACTTTAATCGATTGTCCAAGGTCAATTGAGATAGGAGATAAAATTTTTAGAAATTGGAGTAAAAAACCTGAGGGTAATCTTAATGTTATGAATGCAATAATGCGCTCTTGCAACACATGGTTTTATGTTGTTGGTAGAGAAACTGGTGGTGAAAATATTGCATCAATGGCACATCGATTTGGTTTTGGTGAAAAGACTGGTTTACCACTAAATGCTGAGGAAGACGGATTTATTCCTACCGAATCTGTATTGAAAGACAAGTTTGGCCATTCATTTACAGGTGGATATGTGGCCCATGCTTCGATTGGGCAAGGATATGTTTTATCAACTCCAATACAAGTTGCTCAGATGATGGCAGGTGTGGGTAATGGATTTGTTGTTCCTAAGCCAAGACTAGTTTTACAGGTCCAAGATCTTAACAACAATGTTACTGAAAATTTTTATCCGGAAGAGAAAAATGCATTGAATATTAATCCTATTAATATGTCGTTAGTCCGCCAGGGTATGATTGATGTCGTTAACGCTAGTTCTGGAACTGCGATGAGAGCTAGAAATAAGCATGTTACAATGTCGGGGAAGACTGGAACAGGGCAATGGATTCAAAATGGAAAGCAACTATTAATTTCTTGGTTTGCTGGATGCGTTCCTGCAGAAAATCCTAGATTCGCCTTCGCCGCGATTTGTGAGGGAAATCCGGGTGAAGAGATTACTGGAAGTAGTAAAGCGGCACCATTAGTAGGTGATTTTTTTAATGCCTTATACGAATTAAAAAACGAAAGAGGGGAGTTGGAAGGCTATACAAAAACGGCTGTTGCCACCGCTTTTAAGTTGCCAAATGAAGAAGATGATGGAGATAATCTAAACGAAGAGGTATCTGAAGATCCTAATGTCTTAAGAAGGCTTTTTAGCCCTTTTCGAAGAAGGAGATAAAATAAATTTTAATAGTATCTATGGAAGTTCAAGTAGCAACACTCTGTGATTCAG
>TARA_B100001121_G_scaffold310489_1_pt1 | contig 14864 bp, 17 predicted proteins | sample TARA_B100001121 | Tara Oceans TARA_B100001121 (sample SAMEA2622817) | marine metagenome | biome: marine biome (ENVO:00000447); feature: surface water layer (ENVO:00002042); material: "saline water (ENVO:00002010), including plankton (ENVO:xxxxxxxx)" | depth 5 m
CGGGGCTGGTGGTGGGGGGCGGCCTACGGCGTCACCGGGAAACGGTGGATGCCATCGCCACCGGTTACGGTCAGGCCCTGCCGGATATGCAGGTGCTGGCCGGGCTGGACGAGTTCGATCATCTGGAAGTGGTGGAACGGCTGCGCCCGGCGTGGGCGGACCGGGCCGTCATGGCCCGCGACCTGGCCAGTTTCCCGAAGCCGGCCCGGGCGTTCCAGCAGACCTTCGAGCAGGCCATGGCGCGCTGGCTGGGCGGTGACCACGACCACGAGTACCGGGAAACCTGGCCAGCCTTCCGGGCCCGGGTGTTGGCGGCGCTGGATACCCTGATCGAGCGGGCGGATGGCGCCGATGTGCTGGTGTCCACCTCCGGTGGACCCATCGCGGTGATCGCCCAGCACCTGCTGGCCCTGTCCGATGCCAAGACCCTGGAGGTGAACAACGTCATCGCCAACGCCAGCGTCTCGCGGGTGCTTTACTCCGGCCCCCGGCGTACCCTGGCGGTGTTCAACAACTACAGTCACCTGGAAGCGGAAGACCCCGCCCTGGTGACCTACCGATAAGCAGCGAGGGATCTATGAGCAACAAAAACCTGTTCGACCTGTCCGGTAAGGTGGCCCTGATCACCGGGGCCAGCCGGGGCATCGGCGAGAGCATCGCCCGCCTGCTGGCCCAGTACGGGGCTCATGTCATCGTCAGCAGCCGCAAGATCGACGGCTGCGAGCGGGTTGCCGCCAGCATCCGCGACGCCGGCGGCCGTGCCGAGGCCGTGGCCTGCCACATTGGCGAGATGGACCAGATCGACGCGCTCTGGGCTCACATCGACCGGGTGCACGGCCGGATCGACATCCTGGTCAACAACGCCGCCGCCAACCCCTACTTCGGGCCGGTGGAGGACACGGACCCCGGCGCTTTCCAGAAGACCGTCGATGTGAATATCCGGGGGTACTTCTTCATGTCCGCCCAGGCGGCGCGGCGTATGAAGCCGACCGGAGGCGGTGCCATCGTCAACGTGGCCTCGGTCAACGGCGTGAACCCGGGTCATTTCCAGGGCATCTATTCGGTGACCAAGGCTGCGGTCATTGCCATGACCAAGTCCTTTGCCATGGAGCTGGGGCCCCGGAACATCCGGGTCAACGCACTGCTGCCGGGATTGACTGACACCAAGTTTGCCAGTGCACTGACCACCAACGAGTCCATCAAAAAGCAGGCGCTCGCGCACATTCCGATGAAACGGGTGGCGGACCCGGATGAAATGGCCGGTACCGTGCTGTACCTGGTGTCCGATGCCTCCAGCTACACCACCGGTGCCTGCATCAACGCCGACGGCGGCTACCTCACGGTGTGATGACCGGGAGACGGTATGTCCAAGCAGCGTCGGGCGCGTGTGCGCCAGTTCATTTTTGCGTTTTACATGTCGGGCATCATGTCGATGATGATGTCGGGGGTGATCACGGTGATCAACACCGGCCTGGCCGCCGGTTTTTTCGCGCGTTGGGGGTCGGTCCGCTTTTCTGGTGGCTTGGGGCGTGGCCTTTCCGCTGGTGATCTTCGTGGCGCCCCTAGCGGGCCGGCTTACGGAAAAGACCCTGGCCCGTCTGCTGGGTGACGGCTAGACGGCCCCGGCGCCGTCACTGGATAGCGCGGTCCGGGCCGGACTCCGGGCTCGCCTTGGATATGGCGGTGCCGGTGGGCGGCCGGAAGTGCAGGGAGTACAGGACCCGGTCAAGTACCGCCTGGCCATTCCAGGCCGGGTCATTGTTGACCATGCCCACCACGGCCCAGGTGGTGTCGTTCTCGTCCCGGGTGAAACCGGCGATGGAACGGACGTTCTCCAGGTAGCCGGTCTTGATACGCCCCAGGCCGTCCAGGCCGGTATTCCTCAACCGGCGAGCCATGGTGCCGTCCATGGCGATGATCGGCATGGAGGCCATCAGGTCCGCCGCGTAGGGACTGTTCCAGGCGTGCTGCAGGATCTGGATGCCCTGGCGCGCGGTCAGACGGCCGTGGCGGCTCAGACCGGCACCGTTGTCGATGACCATGCCGGCGGTGTTGATCCCCTTCCGTTCCAGCCACTGGTAGATGACCCGGATGCCGGTGACCCGGTCATCGTGTTCCCCCTCCTCGCGATGTTCCGCGCCCAGGGTCAGCAGCAGCTGCCGGGCCATCACATTGCTGCTCCACTTGTTGATGTCACGCACCATGGTCACCAGGTCCGGCGAGGTGGTTCGGGTCAGCAGCCGAGCATCCTCGGGGGTCGGACCGGTCATGCCGGCTCCGGTCAGGGTGATGCCGATCTCCGACAGCACCGAGCGGATCAGCGAGGCGCTGTACTGTTCATGGGGCAGCAAGGACAGGTAGGTGGTGGTACGACAGCCCTGGGGCAGCTCTCCGGTCACCCGCACCGTGACATTCTGATCGCCATGGAACAGCGGGGTCCATTCAAACCGGCTGCGGCCAGGGCAGGGACCTTCGGGCAAGGCGGTGACCCGGTTGTCGATCCGGATCTCCGGCAGCGCCGGGGTGACCCAGGCCTGGGTGCCCCGCTCATCGGCCCGCACCTGGAAGTGCAACAGGTTCAGATTGGTCAGGTAGGCGGAGGGCTCCACCAGAAAGGGGGCGTAGGGATTGTCGCCGTTGTCCTCGAACGGCGGAAAGCCCTCCAGCTGAAAATAGCGGCCATCCAGAACCAGGTGACCGTCGACCCGGGTAATGCCCATGCCGCGCAGTTCCCGCAGGGTGGACCAGAGTCGTTCCAGCGTCAGCTTGGGATCGCCGCCAAAGCGTACGTAAAGGTTGCCCTTGAGGGTGTCGCCGAGAATCTGGCCGTCGGTCAGGACGTCGGTGTCCCAGCGGTGGGTCGGGCCGAGAATCTCCAGGGCGGCGTAGGTGGTGACCAGTTTCATGATGGAGCCGGGGCTCATGGGCTGGTCGGCGTTGACGTACTGTTCGATCCCTGGTCCGTTCAGGGGAACGGCCGCCACGCTCAGGGCATGGTCGTCCTTGAGGGACCGGGCGGCGTAGTCGCGCATCTCATGGCTCCAAGGACGGCCCGGGTTGTCGGCCGCCAGCGCGCCGGGGGCGAGCAGGCACGCCAGCATCGTCGTGCCAAGGGCACGGGCCAGCTGGCCGAAGGTCCGGTGTCGATTGCGGTCGTGTGTCGCCCCGAAAGTCATGATGCCCGCCCCTGTGAGTCCATGGGATAAAACATAGCCTATCTGCGCCGGATGTACTATGCAGAATAGCTCTACATGACGTTAAAAAAAGCCAGTAGTTTCCTGGTTTCTCTTGACTTTTTGTGACGCGATGTAAGTGCCCTTTGGAATCAGCCGGTTATCGGGGCAGGGCCGGGCCGGGGCTGTCAATGACTCCAGACACTTTTTTTTGCGGGACCGTGCCGGCATTTCGGTCATGGCATCGGCGGGCAAATCGGCGTCTCCTAGAAAGGTGAGCTGACGGACAACAACAACAGGAGGTCGCCATGATCGGTATTCCGCTGGGGCTCATCACCGCCAACGCCGTGGAATGGGTGTTTCACAAGCAGATCCTGCACGGGCTGGGGCGCAACCGCGACAGCTTTTGGGCGTTCCACTGGCATGACCATCACCGGAATGTTCGCAGGAACGGCTTTCTCGACGAGGACTACCGCAACGCGTTGCTGGCGTGGAACGCCCAGTCCAAGGAAGTGCTGGCGCTGGTGGCCGGCGCGGCGGTGGTGACCCCGTTGCTGCCGGTGGCGCCGTTTTTCGTCGGTACCCTCTATTACAGTGCCTGGAACTACTATCGCGTACACAAGCGTGCGCATCTGGATCCGGAGTGGGCCCGGACGCACCTGCCATGGCACTATGACCACCACATGGGCGCGAATCCCAACGCCAACTGGTGCGTGACCCGCCCCTGGTTCGACCACATCATGGGCACGCGGGAGGCCATGGCCGACCGCACGTTGTCCGGATCGTCCCGCCAGGCTCTTTCGTCAACAAAGGATATGCCATGTTCAAAGCCCTGAAGCACAACGTCCACGTGCTGGAATCGGTTGCCACCTCCTCGCTCGCTGCCTGGCGGGGCTGTCTCGTGGTTGCGGTGGCGACGCCCCCGGCCAAGCCGCTGGTGCTCTACGAATTCGAGGCCTGCCCCTATTGCCGACGGGTGCGGGAGGCACTTACGGCCTTGCACCTGGATGTGGAGATCCGGCCCTGCCCCAAGGGCGGGCGGGTCTTTCGTCCGGAGGCCGAAGCCCTGGGAGGCAAAGCCCAGTTCCCGCTGCTGGTGGACCCGAATACCAATCAGACCCTGTACGAGTCGGCGGCCATTGTCGAACATCTGTTCCGGCATTATGCCGGCCAGCCGGTGCCTGCCTCCTACCGCGCCCGGGCCTGGCAGATACCCATGGGCGTGCTGGCGACCGGTGCCAGTGGCATGCGGGGCATGACAGCGCGGCCGTCCCGGCGCCCGGAGCAGCCGTTGCATCTCTGGAGTTTCGAAGGCAGCCCCTTCTCGCGCCTGGTGCGGGAAACCCTGTGCGAGCTGGAGCTTCCCTATACCCTGCATAACCTCGGCAAGGAACACTGGAGCGAGATCGGGCCTGCCCGGCAACGGCTCAAACCCGGGCCGTACCGACCCCGGCCGGGCGGCAAACGGGAGGCGTTCTTCCTCAAGCATGGGCGGGTCCAGGTCCCCTATCTGGAGGACCCGAACACCGGTACTGCCCTGTTCGAGTCCGCCGCGATCGTAGCGTACCTGGAATCCCGCTACGCCGGCTGAGTCAGTCCCAATCCGGGGCGAACCCCGGGTTGGCCAGCCGTTCGCCCCGGTCGAGGGCGTCGATGGCCCGGATGTCCTCTTCCGACAGGGTGAGGTTCAACGCTTCCAGATTGGCCTTCTGGTGCGAGGGACGGGTTGAGGAGGGAATCGGCACCACCCCTCGGGCCACTGACCAGGCAATGGCGATCTGGGCCGGCGTAGCGTTGTGCTCGAGGGCAATACGCTGGAGAGTCGGGTCGTCCATCACTTTGCCGACCGCCAGGGGCATGTAGCCGGTGACCGTCATGCCCAGCCGTTGGGCGTGGGCCACCACCTGGCGGTTGGCCAGGAACGGGTGGACTTCCACCTGGTTCGTGAGGATCGGCGCGTCACCGAGGATCGCCTTTGCCCGCTCCATCTGGGCGCAGGTGAAGTTGGATAGGCCGATGTGTTCGGTGAGCCCTTCCCGCTGGGCGTCCCGGAGGGCCCCCAGGTATTCATCCATGGGCACCTCGTCGCCGGGCGACGGCCAGTGGATCAGAGCCAGGTTCACGTGGTCGGTTTTGAGCCGCGCCAGACTGTCGTGCAGGCTGTGGATCAGATCATCCGCCCGCAGCCGATCGTGCCAGATCTTGGTGGTCAGGAAGATTTCCCGGCGGGGGATACCGCTGGAGGTGATGCCATCGCCCACTTCCGCCTCATTGTTGTACATCTGGGCGGTATCGATGTGGCGATAGCCCAGCGACAGGGCGCTTTTGACGGCGTCTCGGGCATCGTCTCCCCTGAGGCGAAACGTTCCCATCCCGATGCGTGGCAATGTGGTAAACGACATAAGCTCCTCCTGTGAATCAGGGTGTAGGGGGACGGTAGTCCCCGGGCACTGGTTCTTCAAGAGGGGCGTCGGTATTATCGCCCCGTGCCCGTCCCCACGTGTTGAATGTGCCCATCAGTGAATGTGAGACAGTTCATGTATACCGGTCAGTGCCTTTGCGGCGACATCACCTTCCAGTACGACGGCCCGCTGGGCCCCATTGCCCTGTGTCATTGCAGCCAGTGTCGGCTCGGGCACGGCAGCGCTTTCTCGGCCAGTGCGCCGGTGCAGCGTGTCCGGTTCCGGTTCCTTACCGGCGAGGACAAGGTCAGCGAGTACCAGACCAGCCCCGGCAGGCACCGGGCCTTTTGCAGTCATTGCGGCAGCCCCCTCTACAACCGCTCCGATGCCATTCCGGGCATCCTGAGGCTGCGGGTAAGCCTGATTCGCGAGCCGCTGGATAAGGGGCCCGCGCAGCACATCCATGTGGCTTCCAAGGCGGATTGGTACGAGATTACCGACGATCTGCCCCGGTTCGACAAAACCGAGCGGACCCACGACCCTCACTGAACCGGCTGTAGTCGGTAGACCTTACCCCGGGGCGCGTCGGTGAGCAGCCAGAGCGCGCCGTCCGGCCCCATGCGGACATCCCGGATGCGCGCTCCCAACCCGGTCAGCAGATCCTCCTGCTCAAGCACCCGGCCGTCGCGGATGTCCAGGCGCACCAGTTTGCGCATTTTCAGAGCACCGACGAACAACTGGCCCCGCCACAACGGGAAGGCGTCGCTGCTGTAAAAGGCCATGCCGGACGGCGCGATGGATGGGTCCCAGTAATGCAAGGGTTGGGCCATGCCTTCCTTTTCCGTGACCAGGGAAATGGGCAGGCCGGAGTAGTCGATGCCGTAAGTGATCTCCGGCCAGCCGTAATTGGTGCCGGCGCGGAGGATGTTGATTTCGTCGCCGCCCCGGGGGCCGTGTTCGTGGCTCCAGATCTCACCGGTGTCGGGGTGCCGGGTCATGCCTTGGATGTTGCGGTTGCCGTAGGTAAAGAACGTCTCGCGGGCTCCGGTGTCGGCCAGGAACGGGTTACCGGGCGCCGGATCGCCGTTGACGGTGATGCGATGCACGCCGCCGGCATCGTCGCTCAGGTCCTGGGCGCGCGCCATGTCACCCCGGTCGCCCACGGCCACGTACAGATAACCCTCCCGGTCGAACGCCATGCGCCCCGCGAAGTGGCGGTGGGTGTCGGAACGGGGCAGAGCCTCGAAAATGACCGCCACGTCGCGCAGCCGTTCGCCATCGAAGTGGGCCCGGGCGACCCGGGTGGTCAATCCGTGCGCGTTACCGTGAGCGTAGCTCAGGAACAGCTGCCGGTTACGTTCAAAATCCGGGTGCAGCACCACGTCCAGCAGTCCGCCCTGGCCCGATACCGTCAGCTCGGGTACGCCCGGAATGGGAGCTGGCAGCAACCGTCCATCCCGGATCAGGCGTAACCGGCCCGCCCGTTCCGTCACCAGTTGCTCACCGTTCGGCAGAAAGGCCAGACTCCAGGGGTGTTCAAGGTCCTCGGCCACCGTCACCAGCTGGAATCGGGCCAGACGGGATGTATGGACCGGACTGGCGGCCAGCGGTATGGCCAGGGCCAGCAGCCAGAAAGTCAGTCCTATCCGGAAATGGTGATGGTTCATCGGGGAATCCTCCGTTCTCTAGGGTAGCAGGTGACCGGAAGGTTCGCCGTTGAAATTCCTGTTTTAAATGATAATGATTTGCATTAATATAAGTGGAGACGCCATTAACGACATCGGGGAGGCACAGAATCATGACACCGGAACAGGAAATGATCGAGGGGTTGAAGCTGGCGGCGGGCGCAGGGGCGTTTATTGGCCTGGTTGCCATTGCCCTGGTGCTCGGCTCCGCGTTTGGCGGCTGAGTGCAGCCAGCCGATCCTTACGGTAAATGCCGCAGGTGCCGCAGTAACCGCCCTCGGGCAGAAGGTATTTCAGGCAACAGCCCCGGCGCTGGGGAATGGCGCAGGACTGTCCGTTGAAGGTGAGCGGTATCCAGTCGAGGTGGCGGCCGACCTCGTTCCCGAAACCGGCCAGCCAGGCATTGGCCTGCTCGCATAGCGGGGCCGGCTCAGCCAGATTCCATACCGCCGAAAAGGGGGCGCCCAGCCCCAGGCCCATGCTGCTCCAGTAGGCACCCGGGCTGATGCCCAACCGGTGCCGAAAGACGGCGTACCACTCCTCCAACCGTTTCCCCGTTTCCTGAACGAAGGTGGCCACTGTCACCGTGGGCTGATCCGGAGCCAGAAACCAGCGGGCTTGCATCGGTGGGGTGCCGGCTTCCGGCCGTGGGGGCGCCAGGAAGATCCGGTCCGGCTCCGGCAGCGGCGCCTGGCCGTCCCGGAACAGCCTCAGTGTCAGTGGTGCGATGACCTGCAGGGCCAAGTCCTGCTGCAGTACCGAGAGATAGGCCCGCTGCAGTCTGGGGGTGGTGGCATCGGGCTGCTCTTCCCGAAGCTGCTGGTGCAACTGCTCCGGTTGCGCCAGGTACTGTGCCAGCGATCGCAGGGCGGGGCGAGGCGCCTCGAAGGGCGCCAGGGCTCCGGACAGCACCTGCCGGGCATCCAGTCCGGTGGACCGGAGCAGCTGGTGGTAGCGCTCGGGCCCGTCAGTCCCGGCCATGACGGCTCAGCCCCCAGAGGAAATACACACCTCCGACCAAGGCCGCCAGGAGTCCGGCGGGCAGCTGGCTCGGATAGATCACGATGCGGGCCAGGTAGTCCGCCACCGCCAGCAGTGCCGCCCCGACCATCGCCGCGACCAGCAGCTGCCGCCCCACGGTCTGCTGACCGAGCACCCGGGCCAAGTGCGGAGCCACCAGGCCGATGAAGCTCAGGGGGCCGATCACCACGGTGGCCGCCGCTGTCAGCAGGGCGGCCAGCAGCAGCAGGGCAAGCCGCGCCGGCGCCACCGCCAGACCGAGCGCGGAGGCGGCGGTTTCGCCCAGCGGCAAAATCGTCAGTGGCCGAAGAATGGCCAGCAGCGCCAGGCCGACCGCCAGCAGCACCAGCAACAGGGCCACCGCCTCGGTTTCGGACACCAGCCAGGTGGCGCCGTACATCCAGGTCAGTAGCTTGGTTGCCTGGGTGCCGCCGGAGGCCACGACCAGGCGCAGGCCGGCATCCATGAATACATACAGTGCCAGACCGCCCAGCAGCAGCTGATTGCCCGCGAACCGGTGCCGGCGGGCCAGCAGGATCAGCAGGCCCAGCGCTACCGCGGCCCCGAGGGTGGCCGCAGCCAGCTGGCCGCCACGGCCGACGTCCAGCCCGGCCAGGGTCACCACCACCATGGCCAGGGCGGCGCCGCCGCTGACCCCCAGCATTTCCGGGCTGCCCATGGGGTTGCGGGTCATTCTCTGGACCAGGGTGCCGGCAAGGCCGAGGGCGACCCCCGCCAGGCAGGCCGCCAGCAGTCTCGGCCCCCGCCAGACCCAGGCCTCGCCCCACTGCGCCACCGGTGTCCAGTGCCAGCCCGACAGGCCCGGTGACCAGCCCATGGCCAGGGCCAGCAGCGCAATCAGCAACGCGCCCAGTCCAACCGCGGTCCCGGTCAGTGGCCGGCGCGCGGGCAGGAAGCCGGACGGACCGGAGTCCTGGCCCGGCATGTGGTGAGTGTTGCGGATGCGCTGCAGCGCCAGCAGGATCACCGGACCGCCGATCAGGGCGGTGGTGGTCCCGGTGGGCACCAGGGAGCCGTCACCCAGGTCGGATACCCAGGCGGCCAGGGCATCGGCAAGCAGCAGCAGACCGCTGCCGATCAGTGTGCTCCAGATCAGCCGCTGGCGCAGGGTCCGGGCGCCCAGGAGGCGAGCGAGCACCGGCGCCGCGAGGCCGGTGAAGCCGATCACACCGACGCGGCTGACCACGTTGGCACACAGTAGGACCACCAGCAGCAAAGCCGCGCCCCGCAGCCAAGTGACCCGGGCGCCGAGGGCACTGGCGGAGGCATCGCCCAGTTGCAACAGCTGCAGTGGCCGGATCAACGCCACCATCAGCAGGCTCAGTACCAGCACCCGAGGCCAGATTTCCGAGAACGGCTGCCAGTTGCTTTGTACCAGCGAGCCGGCGCCCCAGATGTAGAGGTTGCCCAGCCACTCCCCCTTGAGCAGCAGAAAGGCCATGTTGACCGCGCCCAGGAAGAAGCTGATCACCAGGCCCGCCAGGATGACCGTGACCGGGGAAAAGCCCAGGCGCCAGGTCAGCAATGCCACCAGGCCGATGGCCAGAAGACCGCCGGCGATGGCGGGCAGGTCCGGGCTCAGTGCCAGCAGCCCCGGCAGGAACAGGGACGCGAGGGTAATGCCAAACTGGCTACCAGCCGCGACCCGAGGGTGGTGGGGGAGGCCAGGGGGTTGCCCAGAATCTGCTGGGTGACCGCACCGGCCACGCCGAAGGCCGCGCCGATCAGTACCGCCATGGCAACCCGGGGGGCCCAGCTGAAGTGGGCGAGCACCGAGGCGTAGATCTCCGGGTCGTAGGTCCAGAACGCGGCAAGCAAATGTGTCAGCGGCAGTTCCCCGGCCCAGGGCAGGGTCGTGGCCAGCAGCGCTGTCAGCCAGAGCACCACGGTGGCGGTGGCAAGGCGCGCTGGCAGAGCCGGGCGAGCCCGGGAGGGCGCGGTGGATTCAGCGTACACGGTCGGATCCCCCCGCCAGCAGGCTGTCGGTGATTAGCGTGGCCAACCGTTTGATCGGGTAGACGCCGCCAAATGGCCAGACCGTGTCGATCTGGTAGACCTGCTGCCGACGCACCGCCGGAAGATGGGTCCAGAACGGGCTGTCGGCCAGGCGCTCCGCCAGCCCCGGCGGTGTCGGGGAGAGTACGATCAGGCGAGCGTCCGGATATTCGGCAATGGCCTCCAGCCCCACCAGCGAAAAGCCCCAGAAACTGCCCGGGGTCGGCCAGGCATTGCTCAGGCCCAGGCCGTCCAGGGCCTTCTGAAACAGGCCGTTCGGGGTGTAGAGGCGGACATGCCGGTCATCCATGAAGCTGACCAGAAGCACCGGGCGATCGGTCAGGCCCGCACGCACCAGGCGGGCTCGCTGGCTGGCCAGGGTCTGCTCGATATCGTCCAGCACCGCTTGGGCCCGGTCCTCGCGATCCAGGATCTGCCCCAGGGTCAGCAACTGCGTGCGCGCGGTTTCGTAAGGCTGCGAACCGTCCCGGTAGACGCTGATGACATAGGTGGGGGCGATCCGTTCCAGCAGTTCGGCGGCAGGGGCCAGCTCGGTGCTGGTCACGATCAGGTCCGGTTTCAGCTCGGCGATGGCCTCCAGGCTGGGTGCCATCCGCAGACCCACGTTGAAGACGCCCGACTCGGGCAGCGGGGGCTCCTTCACCCAGTAGCCGTAGCCGTCCATGTTGGCGACCCCGACCGGGGTGACGCCCAGCAGCAGGACGGCCTCGGTGGCCGCCCAGTTCAGGGTGACAATGCGCCGTGGCGTGCCGTCGAGGGTGAGGGTTCCCAGTTCATGGCGCCAGGTTCCGGCCAGGGCCGGCGCCGCCATCAGCAGGGCCAGGGCCGCGACCAGGCCGCGTCGGGCTCGGTCAATGGACATAGGACACCCACTGCCCGGGGGCCCGCTCCATCACCCCCATGGGCACGCCGTAGATGGCTTCCAGTGTGCTGGTGTCCATGATCTCCCTGGGGCTGCCGTCGGCGATCAGCTGACCGCCTTTCAAGGCCACCAACCGGTCGCAGAAGCGGGCCGCCAAGTCGACGTCATGGAGGACCACGATCACCGTCAGTTCACGCTGCTCCGCCAGGCGGTGTACCAGGCGCAAGGTTTCCACCTGGTGCTTGACGTCCAGCGCTGAAATGGGCTCATCCAGCAGCAGGCAGCGGGTTTGCTGGGCCAGCAGCATGGCGATCCAGGCCCGCTGGCGTTCGCCCCCGGACAGGGTGTCCACGGCCCGGTGCTGAAATCCCCCCAGGCCAGTGTCGGCGATGGCCTGATCAATCAGTGTCTGGTCCTCGGTGGTGTAGCGCCCCAGCGGCCCGCGCCAGGGATAGCGTCCCAGGGCCACCAGCTCGCGAACCGTCAGGCCGTCGGTGCCCGGGGGGTGTTGGGGGAGGTAGCCCACGGTGCGGGCGAACTCCCGGGCCCCGGTGTGCCGGAAGGACGTGCCCTGGAGGCTGACGTTGCCGGTGCTGGGCTTGTGCTGCCGCGCCAGAATCTTGAGCAGGGTGGACTTGCCGGAACCGTTGTGGCCGAGCAGGGCGGTGACTTCGCCCTCCCGGAAACTGAGATTGATATCGCGCAAAATGGTGGTGTCGCCGATCCGGACACTCAGGTTGCTGACTTCGAAAAATGCCGACATTCGGACTCCCCCTGGGCTGAGAGCCCGCAGGGTAATCTAAATGCGAATAACTATCAATGGATTTGTCGGAAGGGCCAGGCTCAGGCCTGGCCGGTCTGTACCCGCCACTGGGCACTGTAGGCGCCCTGCCGCGCCAGCAGCTCGGCGTGGGTTCCCTGCTCGACAACCTGGCCGTGCTCGATGACGGCAATGGTGTCCGCGTCCACGATGGTGGACAGCCGGTGCGCAATCATGATGACCGTGCGGTTGTGCCCGATCCGCCGCAGCGAACGCTGAATGGCCGCTTCCGTTTCGTTATCCACGGCGCTGGTGGCCTCATCCAGCACCAAGATAGGTGGATTCTTGAGCAGGGCCCGGGCCAAGGACAGGCGCTGGCGCTGGCCGCCGGACAGGCGCGCGCCCCGTTCGCCCACCGGGGTGTCCAGGCCCTCGGGCAGGGTTTCGATGAACGACCAGGCCTCGGCGGTCCGGGCGGCCTCGATGATTTCCTCGTCGGTGGCGTCCGGTTTGCCGTAGGCGAGGTTTTCCCGGATCGTCCCGTCAAACAGGTAGACATCCTGGCTGACCAGACCAATGGCCTGGCGCAGGGACGACAGGCTCAGTTCCCGGATCGGCTGGCCGTCGATGCGGATCTCGCCGGACACCGGATCGTAGAAGCGCAGCAGCAGCTTGATCAGGGTGGACTTGCCGGAGCCGGTGGCTCCCACCAGGGCCAGGGTATGCCCCGCCGGCACCGACAGGCTGATGTCCTGAATGCCGCCGCCGCTGCCCGGGTACCGGAAGGTCACGTGACGGAACTCCACCTCGCCCCGCACCGGCTGTGCCAGGGCCTTGCCACCCTGGTCGTGAACCCGCACCGGCTCCGCCAGCAGGTTGAGAATGCGGCGGGTGCTGGCCATGGCCCGCTCGAACTGGTCGATCACCTCCGCCAGCGCGGTCAGGGGCCAGAGCAGGCGCTGGGTCAAGAACACCAGGACCCCGTAGGCCCCCACATTCAGGGTGCCGTTCAGGGCCATCATACCGCCGACGGTGAAGGTGGCCAGGAAACCGGCGAGGATGGCCATGCGGATCACCGGAATGAACGCCGAGCTGATGCGGATCGCCTTGCGGTTGGCGTCCACGTAGGCTTCGCTGCTTTCCCGCAGCCGCGCCGCCTCCCGCTGCTCGGCGGTGAAGCTCTTGATGGTGGCGATGCCGGCCAGGTTGTTGGCCAGCCGGCTGGCCAGGTCACCGACTTTTTCCCGGACATCCGCGTACAGGGGGCCAGCCTTGCGCTGGAAGTAGAAGGCGCCCCAGATGATCAGCGGAATCGGGGTGAACGCCAGCAGGGCCACCAGGGGCGACAGGATGAAGAACACCGCGCCCACGGCGACCACCGTGACCAGCACCTGGATCATGGCGTTGGCTCCGCCGTCCAGGAAACGCTCGAGCTGGTTCACATCGTCGTTCATGGTGGCCACCAGCTGGCCGGAGCTGCGGGACTCGAAGAAGCTCATGTCCAGACGCTGGGCATGCTCGTAGGCGTCCTGGCGCAGGTCCGACTGCAGGCGCTGGGCCAGGTTGCGCCAGAGTATCTGGAACAGGTACTCGAACAGCGACTCGCCGGCCCAGACCACGAAGGTCAGCACGGCCAGGATGGTGATCTGCTGCTGCGCCGTCTCGAAACCGAGACCGGCGACGAAACTTGCTTCCTTATTGACCACGACATCGATGGCAATCCCGATGAGGATTTCCGGGGCGATGTCGAACAGCTTGTTGATGATCGAGCAGGTGGTTGCCGCGATGATCTGTCGCCGGTAACCCCGGGCATAACGGAGCAGACGGATCAGCGCGGCGACGCTGCTTTCGGCGCGTGGGTGTGAAATGGACATGCAATCTCCCGTGCCTAGAGAAAAGCGCCAAGGGTAGCGGCAAACGCCCGGGAAAGAAACAGAATCATTCTCGCCCCTGATCGGACGGCTGGGGCCGCTCATGGTGCCGCTGCAGCCAACGGTCGAGCTGGTCGGCGAAGGTTTTCCGGTCGGCCTGGCCAAACGGCGGCGGACCGCCGGTGACCTGTCCGGCATTGCGCAGCTCCTCCAGGAAATTGCGCATGGCCAGGCGCTGGCGGATGTTGTCCCGGGTAAAGGCCTGGCCGCGCGGATTGAACGCGTCGGCACCCCGGGCGATGGCTTCCGCGGCCAGAGGAATGTCCTGGGTGATGACCAGATCGCCGGGATGAATCTCACCGATGATCTCGTTGTCGGCGACATCGAAGCCCTGGGCGACCTGGCGCCGTCTGATGTAGGGACTGGGCGGCAGGGCGATGGGGTGATTGGCGATGAACGTGGTCTCGACCCGCCAGCGGCTGGCGGCTCGGCAGAGGATGTCCCGTACCGGGACGGGACAGGCGTCGGCGTCGACCCAGATGGCCATGGTGTGCTCCCGTGTTGGCGTATGCAGCGGCCAGTGTAACCCGTGTCGCGGCCGGGGTGTCGGTGGTATCATTCAATTCCCATTGGATTAACAGGAAATGATAATGTCACAACTCCCTCCCTGCCCGCAGTGCCATTCCGGGTACACCTACGAGGATGGCGTGCAACTGGTGTGTCCCGAGTGCGGGCATGAATGGTCCGAGGCCGAGCAGGCGGCCGCCGAGACCGGCAAGGTGGTGCGCGATGCCAACGGGAATCCGCTCCAGGACGGCGACACCGTCACCGTGATCAAGGACCTCAAGGTCAAGGGCTCCAGCTCGGTGGTGAAAGTGGGCACCAAGGTCAAGAACATCCGCCTGGTGGACGGCGACCACGACATCGATTGCCGGATCGATGGCTTCGGCGCCATGAAGCTCAAGTCCGAGTTCGTCAAGAAAGCCTGAATTGAGAAATCCCCCTCCGTCGTCTAAAACTTAATCACAGGGCGCCTCCGGGCGCCCGACAGTCC
>TARA_B100001121_G_scaffold49453_3_pt1 | contig 14849 bp, 12 predicted proteins | sample TARA_B100001121 | Tara Oceans TARA_B100001121 (sample SAMEA2622817) | marine metagenome | biome: marine biome (ENVO:00000447); feature: surface water layer (ENVO:00002042); material: "saline water (ENVO:00002010), including plankton (ENVO:xxxxxxxx)" | depth 5 m
TACCATCACGGCAACGCTTGCTAACAGTGGTGTTTCCGCAGGCACGGTTGGTTCTGCTACCGCAATCCCAATCATCACGGTTGATGCTAAGGGTCGCGTTACTGCCACTAGCACCGCAAGTGTTACTACAACCCTAACGGTTGACGGTGATAGCGGTTCTGAGGACATCGCACTAGCAACTGAGGATCTAACGATCTCTGGTGGTTCTAACGTAACCACTACCGCCGCTTCTAATGGCGTTTCGGTTGCTTTGGATGACGATATCAGTCTCACGAGCGTAACCGCTTCTGGTGCCCTCACAGGCGGCAGTTTGAGTCTATCTGGCAACGCTACCGTCGGCGGTAACCTTACCGTTAACGGCACGCTCACCAGCATCAACACGACCAACACGACGATCGAGGATACTCTCCTTGAACTACAACGTGTTGACGGTGGTGCTCTAAGTTCTGATACCAACAAAGACGTTGGTCTAGTCATGAACTACTACGACGGTTCTGCCAAGAAGGCTGCCGTTTACTGGGATGACTCCGCTGCTCGCTTCGTCCTCGCAAGTGAAGCATCTGAGACCTCCGGTGTTATGACTCCTAGCGCCTACGGCGGTTTGGAAGTTGGTTCCCTCTACGTGAACGACTGTGCTGGCGCTTCGCAGGTTATCTCCTGCTCCGGCACCACACGTTCCCTAGAGAACATCACGATCGATGGCGGTTCGTTCTGAACTGCCTGACAACTGACTAAATACAGGAGGTCTTCGGACCTCCTTTTTTATTATCTACACTTATGGATCCTGAAATTTCTGCGCTGATGAGCGTGTATCAGAAGCGCCTGAACGATATGACAGCGCAAGCAATTGCCTATGAGGCAAGGATTGCTGTGCTTACAGCAACTCTACAGCAACTCCAAACGCCACAGCAACCCGTAGCAGAAGAACCAGCACCTGCTGCTAAAAAGCGTGGTCGTAAAGCATCGGAGACGACTGATGCCGGTTCTTTCTGATGAAAGACAACTCATCTTTTACTGTGCAGTTCCTGGTAGTGGATGGGCAAAATTATCACTTCTATTGTCCTGTTGTAAGAAATTAAATCTCAACAACTCCGACAGAAGACCTGAATGGGAGGAGCGTGGTAAAAGAGCTGATACAGAAGGTATCGAGAGAGCACCCATTTTCCATAAGGGATGCTTCTGGGATCCCAAGCGGGAGTATGGTGCCGGTTTTGATGACATTGGTGCTAACTATACCAAACAGGAGTTTATTGACGAATGTTTGAGACCATTTCAGGAGCATGATGAGCGGAACTATCTAATCCGTTCACATTTTTTTGCGGAAACAAAAAATTTAAATTGGTTAACTGAGAATTTCCCTGATAATAAGATAATCTTTATCCTACGAGAACCTGGTCCAGCATTTAATGGTTGGAATAATGGTATGGAATTTAAAGGTCGCTATCCAAACTATGATGCTTGGATGAAGTATACCTATCTTCCAAATCACCCAGATAATTATCAAAAACTATATGATCTAATCGTCAAACATGACGCAATGATTAGAACATGGATCGATGACAAACCAGTATCAATTATACAGGCAAATCGATGGTTTATGAATCAACTGGGATACGTTTGGGATGATGAAGGACATGAGGTTTGGGATTCTGTATTTAATTATAACAACTTCTTCGAAGTAAAGTGGCCTTCTTATGATGCCCCATATGTCTTCTATAACTGTGATGATATTTTCAGGATTAAGACTTAATGCTTATCTCAAGATCTCACCGCTTTTACTTTCTTAAAGCAAAGAAATGTGCGGGAACTACTATCGAATGTGTTTTGGGTCAACTATGTCAAGGACCAGAAGATATTTGTACTAGTTTTGGTGTGGTAGAGCAAATTGATAGACAATTTAGAGTGGGATCTGTACAAGTTAGTTCAGAGTTTCATGAACACTCAAACTATGGAGATATAAAAAACTTAGATATCTCCAATCTAACTCCAATCATTTCGATACGACATCCATATGAGATTGTCGCTTCGTCTTGTGCTTGGCACGTACATCAGGATATCAATACAATTGAGGATGTAAAAGAATATCGAGATCTTGGATACGTTCCCAAAAAAACTGATGAGTACTTAAGATATTCATTCGAGACTATGTTTGGGAGAAAGTGTCTTCCTTACTGGAGAAATAAAAGAAATAATCACGAAAGATTTCGACAATATGAGTTTTACGGTGATGCTCTATATGACCCAGACCTCATCACAATTAAGTTTGACAATCTACAGAATGATCTAAGAGACTTATGTAATCATTATCATATAGATCAAAATATACCACATGCTAAAAAATCTCACGTATTTAACTACGAGGAGTGTAAGCGTATCTTCACTAAAGATCAGTTAAATCAAATTTACGAATATTTTAAAAACAGTTTCATTTATTGGGGGTGGGAGAGATGACCATGGAGTCTTATTTTAGTGGTAAGTGGTCAGACTCTAGTTTAGACGGATATCCTTATTCGGGTTGGTCTCTGGTGGAGAAAGTAAATGCCATAAACCCAGACAGAGTTCTCGATGTTGGGTGTGGATTTAACCGATTTAAGGATAAGATCAATAATCTCAAAGGTATTGATCCATATAATGATGCTGCCGATGTCAAAATTTCACTAGAGCAGTATGATGGTCCTACTGTAGATGTTGCTCTGTGTCTAGGATCTATCAATTTTGGCGACGAAGAAACTATCGACCATCAAATTGATATTCTAGACCGTATCTGGACCAAGAAAGCGTTCTTCAGGGTCAATCCTGGTATTCAGCATTCTTGGTCTAATGAGTGGAATGGTATCGAATGGTACAAATGGACCAAAGATAAAATAGATTCTATTGTTGAGGAATATAAATACACCATGGACCAGTTTCAGATCGAACATACAGTCCAAGGACATGAGCGTTACTATTTTGAGTTTTCTAAATAGTAGCGTAAATACAAATATACTTAGTAATTTTCAAGGAGTAACAATGCTTTCTGGAAAGGAATTTGTAGCCCAAATCAAGGAAGAGAACGCCGGTCTCTTCACCGAGTCCCGTGCTAACGTTCGTCGTTTCTTTGCTTCTAATCCTAGCAAAGAGAGCATGATCGAGCACTTCCGTGGACGTATGGTCAACGAAGCACAAAACATGTATGCTATCTCTGCTGAGGTTGCTGCTGCCCCCGCTTCGATGCCTGTTGCCGAACTCGAGCTTCTAACCAAGCAAGCTCACGACGAAGCCAAGCACTTCCGCATGGTTAAGGAAGTTCTTGAGCACATCAGCGGCGAAACCGTTGACGTAGAAGCACTATTCGCTGCCGAATCTGCTGCTCCTCAAGCCAAGGGTGCTTCCCTACTTGAGAAGTATGAAGCTTCGGAAGACGCCGCTGCTCTTGCCGCTTATCAGCTCGTTGCTGAAGGTCGCGCCGAAGCAGTCTGGTCGGAAATGGCTGAGTGTGTCGAAGATTCGTTCATCGCCGATCGCTACGCTGCTATCGCCAAGGACGAAGGTTTCCACTCCTCCATCGGTGCCCGCAAACTCGCCGAACTCGCCGAGGGTGCTGCCGAAGTCCAAGAGCGTATCTTCGCTCTAGTCGCCCAGATGCGTGCTGACCTCGCTGAGATCAGCGCCAAGAACACCGCTATTGCCGTTTACTGAACGGTTGGCGTCCAGCTCTAATAGTCTCGTCTAACCAATGGTCTTTGACGGGACTTACATACTTTCCGTTGGCATCGCCGGTTATGAACTGGTCGATGCCTTCGGTCGTTACAGGGAACTTTAGTTGATGACCAATGTATTTGATGTATTCATCTTTCCACATGAAGAATGCTTCGTGAGATAAGAAATGGGTATCAATATAAGGGTCCTCTAAGATAGACTTATAATACCCCATAGCGGTTGGTAGGGTTACTTCCCCACCGACCCTTTTTTGTTGGACAGCATTGATATTTTGATCTCTGACAATAATAGCAACGACGGGTTCATATCCAAGATGCATTGCCTGATGGCAGACCTCTAGGATCTTTGGCACTTGTCTAACACCATCATAAAAGAATGGTACGCTGACATTAGCAAGGAAAAAATCTCCTTCAGGAAATTCCAGTTCTTCAGGATATACCCAATAACGAGCAAATGGTTCCTCATCAGATGGAACCCAATAATTCTCTTTTAGTTTTTCCCACCCAGTAACTTCCGGGTGTTGACTTAACACTCTAGCAAATAGATGATTTCCAGAACCTTGTGGACCAGTTGTGATTAGAAGTTTTCTTTTCATTAGTTCCAAGGGCGCGTTTTAAACTGTTCAAACCATTCATCATATATCCATTGTAGATGCTTTTTTCCAAAAGCATAATCTTCATCTGTCAGATCCTGTAAGTCACTTGTCCATTGATCTGGTAACTCTTCATACCTTGGTGCTTTTGTACCCATTTCTGGATAATAGCAATTTCTATGAAGACCATTTAATTCACATCCTAAAAAGTCTTCCAACTCTTTAGTTTTACCGGACCATAACTCCTCCATTACTATGGCATGTGTTGGAAAATGTTGTGAAAATTTTTTGTATATATCTGTGTAAGAAAACTTAAATATATTTTGTCCTGGTAATGACAGGATATGCTTCCAATAGGAGATGCTGTCAGGAAATTGTTTGTCAATTATTCTCTGATAGTTAGCAGAAGTCTTTGAGTAACTTCTTCTTACAGGATCTCTTGTAATCATCAAAACTTTCACATCAAAATGATCTTTAAGTTTTGGAGCAATTTTTGCTAGAAAATTTTCCGATAAAAAACTGTTATCATTACTAAATTCTCCAACATACTTATATTCATCACTTACTAATTTACTATAGTACTCAATAAAATTATCTAAGGTTACGTCTTCAGAAAATATTAAATCAGCATTACCCCACTTGTGCTTTTTATATTCATACAAAGAATTTCGTTTGACAGATCTTTTTATTGGATCTGGATTATCTAAATGTGACAGTATATCAGGTTCTTTTGCTATTCCAGTATTAACAATTTTTTGTCTCTTAAGGGTGTGGTGAAGTGGTGATGTGGCACACCAACCGATTCCTGCTAGTAGAAGTAGTTTAGGCATTTAGCAACACTTGACCGGTTTTTCAGGTTGAGGACCTGTAGGTCCCTCCTTAAAAGGATTTAGGGGTGCTGGAACACCGGTCTTATTACAATCATCAAGAGGATTCTCATCCACATACGTGATATATTTACTATTAGCATCTTGCTCTAGAATGACATCTACACGATCATCATACCAAGCAACAGGGATACTTAGTTTAAGAGATTTTAGATATTCCTGTTTGTACAGATATAGCAACTCATAACTCAAGTACGTCACATTGCCCATGTGTGGCAACTGATCTAGGAAATGGCGAACAGTGCTCTCTTCACGAAGACGTGTTTGTTGGTGATTTAGGATATTCTGATCTCTTCCAATAACAAGAATCTCTACATCAATGCCCAGGTCTTCTGCTGCTTGTGCGAACGCAGGTACATTGGGGCACCACTTTGTACCCTGACCTTTAATTCCTAGAGGAACACTGATGCTGGTAAAGAAGTAATCAGACTGATCCCAGTCAAAGTCTTTTAATAGTTCTGTATTTTTCCAACAGTCCGCAAACGGTTCTGAGATTCTGTGTGCCTCCCAATAGTTATTGAGGAGACTTTTCCAACCAAACACATCTTCATGTAGAGAGAAAATCTTTGACCATAGATGGTTGCCAGACCCCTGTGGACCTGTGAGGATAACAAGTTTTTTCAAGTGGGTGCTCTTTCTCATACTAATTATATCACCTAAATATCTCTACCACAAGTCGTGTCTTTACACGCATTTCGCTTTTTAGCATCATGGCAAACCCCAAGATTCGCGCAAAGAGATCCTCAGTTGAGGGTAAGGTTCCATCAACTACCCAACTGGAAAGGGGGGAGTTTGCCGTAAACACTTACGATGGTAAGGTATACGTTGTAAAAGATCAATATTCCGTTGGTATCGCTACGACAACGATTAGTGTAAACCCATGGGATGAACCCAATGGTATTGGAGCAGGTGTATCATATTCTGGATCAGTTACAGCAACCTCATTTGCTGGAGATGGTTCTGCTCTAACCAACTTAAATGTGGCAGGTGTCTCCACATTCTCGGGTAATTATAATCATCTGTTCAATAAACCAACAATTCCGACCAACAACAACCAGTTGACTAACGGTGCTGGTTATATCACCAGTGCTGATGGTGGTGACGCTGCCACCCTGGATGGGCTTGACTCTACATCCTTCCTCCGTAGTGATGCTGTAGGTACTAAAACTTCTGGTGACCTAACAATCAACGATGGTGTTGACTTTAGATTCGGTACTGGTTCTGACCTGAATATTGGGCATAATGGTTCTAGCTCTAATATAAGTCAAACAGGAACTGGTCCACTTTTAATCTCAAACTTTGTAGATGATTCATATATTTCAATCAGGTCCGATAATGGTTCTGGTGGTATCGCAAATTACTTCCAAGCTGATGGTAGCACTGGTGAGGCTATTCTCTATTACTATGGTACTCAGAAACTTGCTACTAAGTCTACTGGTATTGATGTTACTGGTAACATCACAGTCTCTGGCACCGTCGATGGAGTGGATGTCGCTGCTCTAAGTTCCACAGTTGCTGGCATTGACACATCTGGATTCTCTAGCGGAACCATTCCTACTAATAATAATCAGTTGACTAACGGTGCCGGTTATATTACCGGGTATACAGTAACCTCTTCCGATGTTACTGGGCATCAAGGTGATATTACTATTACAGAGTCCCAGATTAGTGATTTGGGAACATATGCCACACAGAGTTACGTAAACACTCAGGTGTCGAATCTGGTTGATTCTGCACCCAGCACTCTAGACACTCTAAATGAGTTAGCAGCGGCTCTAGGAGACGACGAAAACTTCTCCACCACTGTAACTAATAGTATCGCCACTAAGATGCCTCTGGCGGGCGGTACGTTCAGCGGGAACGTCGAGATCGGTACAGGTATCGACCTGAATACTGACGGTTCTGCCGAGTTTGCTGGACAGATCACCGGAAACGGTAACATTGTCTCCAACCGTACAAGTGCTTCGAACAGCTGTTTCCAGGCAACCCTTAATGGTGCTTCGAAGGTAAACATTACTGCTGGCGGCTCTGCCTCGTTTGCTGGAAACATCACTGTTACCGGTACTGTTGATAGTCGTGACGTTGCCGCCGACGGTTCTAAGTTGGATGGTATTGAGGCTGGCGCTACCGGCGACCAGACTGCCTCAGAAATCCTTACCGCACTCTTGACTGTCGATGGACTGGGTTCCGGCCTGAATGCTGACCTTCTGGATGGTCTTCACGAAGGTTCTTTCCTCCGTAGTGATACTTCCACCACCAAGACCTCTGGTCACACGAGGTTCAACGATGGAGCCTCAATCCAACTGGGTAATGACGGCGATTTCGTCGCCAATCATAACGGAACCAACACTCACTTCGAGAACTACACTGGTGGTCTTTACCTTGACCAACACACAGATAATGGTGTTCTCGCTCTGAGAGCCGACGACAGTGTTGGTGGTCTCACAAACTACGTCGTTGCCAATGGTTCCACTGGTGAAGTGCAGTTGTCTCATTATGGTACTCAGAAACTTGCCACCAAATCTACTGGTGTAGATGTAACCGGAACTATTACTGCCGATGGATTAGATATGGAGGATGATCAAAAAATCCTCCTTGGAAATTCTGATGATGTTGAAATTTATTATAATCAATCAAACAATAAATTTAGAATTGATGCCGATTGTGGATTACAGTTTGGAATTAATGGTGAAAAGAGTATAACTGCTGCCACTAATGGAAATGTAGAATTATATTATGATGATAGTAAGAAACTTGAAACTACAACTTCTGGTGTAACAGTCACAGGAACACTAACTGCCACCACATTCAGTGGTTCTGGTGCTGGTTTAACTGGAATTTCATTTGATCTTGTTAATGACACTACACCACAACTTGGTGGAGATTTAAACACCAATGGCAATCTAATTCAATTTGGTGATAGTTCTGGCGCCACCGATGATAGATTACAGTTTGGTGCTTCTCAAGATTTACAGATTTATCATAACGGTGCTGATAGTTATATAAGTCAACAAGGCACTGGTAACATTACTATTGGTAATACCACTGATGATCAGGATGTTATTATTACAACTGATAATGGTTCTGGTAGTACTGCTGATTACTTCCGTGCTGATGGTTCAACTGGTGAGGTTATTCTTTACCACTATGGTACTCAGAAACTTGCTACCAAATCTACTGGTGTAGATGTAACCGGTGAGGTCCAGTGCGACAGTTTGGATGTTGATGGTGCTGCTGATATTACCGGTAATGTAACCCTACATGCTAACCTGGACCTGCAGGACAATGATAAGATTCTGATTGGTACTGGTGATGATTTAGAAATCTATCATGACGGCACCAACTCCTATGTTTCTAATACCACAGTAGGTCATCTTATCGTTGAGCAAACAAGCACAGGCGACCTTATTCTTAGGAATACTACTGACGACCGTGATGTTATTATCCAGACAGATGACGGTTCTGGTAACACCACCAACTACATCAGATGTGAAGGAGACACGGGTGAGGTTGGCCTATACCACTATGGTGATGAGAAGATTGCCACCAAATCTACTGGTATTGATGTTACTGGTAACATTACCGTCTCTGGAACTGTTGATGGAGTCGATGTTGCTGCTCTAAGTTCCACAGTTGCTGGCATTGACACATCTGGATTCTCTAGCGGAACCATTCCTACTAACAACAACCAACTAACCAACGGTGCTGGTTATATCACCGCTTCTAGTGTTCCTACTAACAACAACCAACTGACCAACGGACAAGGTTTTATTACCGGGTATACAGTAACCTCTTCCGATGTTACTCAGCACGAAGGCGATATTACTATTACAGAGTCCCAGATTAGTGATTTGGGATCATATCTTACAAGTAGTGACTTGTCATCTTATGCCACACAGAGTTACGTAAACACTCAGGTGTCGAATCTGGTTGACTCAGCGCCTGGAACTCTAGATACTCTAAATGAGTTAGCAGCGGCGCTAGGAGACGATGCAAACTTCTCCACCACTGTAACTGATAGTATCGCCACTAAGATGCCTCTGGCGGGCGGTACGTTCACTGGTGCGGTTACGTTTGCCTCTGGTCAAACCTTTGATTATAATAATCTTACCAATACCCCAACAGTTCCCACTAACAACAACCAACTAACCAACGGTGCTGGTTACATCACTAATAGTGTCAGTGGAGATCTGACTTTAACAGATACTGCCACCAATAGTAGTGCTGGTCCAGAGTTTCTTCTTTATAGAAACAGTTCCTCACCTTCTTCTGGCGACTATATCGGGCAGATTAAGTTCCAAGGTGAAAGCACCAGTGGTTCTACTCGTCTTTATGCCAAGATTACGGGTAAGATTGGTGACCCCACCAATGGTTCTGAGGATGGTATTATTGAGATCGCTCACAGAAAGAATGGATCTAATAACATTAGTGGTAGATGGAATCAAGACGAACTTCAACTTCTCAATGGAACTGAACTAAGTCTTGGTGATAGTCAAAAAATTAAGTTGGGTGATGATGATGACTTACAGATTTATCATGATGGAAATAATTCATTCATTTCAGATACTGGAACTGGAAATTTGGTTATCAGTGGTGGTGGATATATAGAACTTCAAAATGCAAATCAAAACGAGTATTATGCAAGATTCATTTCAAATGGTGGTTCAGAGTTTTACTTCAATAATTCTAAGAAATTTGAAGTTGTCACTGATGGCGTAGATGTAACCGGTGAGGTCCAGTGCGACAGCTTGGATGTTGATGGCGCGGCTGATATTACTGGAAATGTCGTTCTACATAATCACCTAGATCTCTACGATAACAATCACATTCGTCTTGGCAATGGAGATGACCTGAAGATTTATCACGATGGTTCTAATAATGTCATTAAGACTGCTGGTAATCAAAATCTTCAACTTTATTCACTGGGCACCGGTGCAGTTGAGGTTATGTCTGATGCTCCAAAGTTAATTTTTAATGATGTTACTGGTGGGGCTCAAATTGATTTTAGTATCAATACGAACACTGGTGTCTTCACCATGGAAGATGACACTAATTCTGATACTTTCTTTAAGTATACTCAAAATGGAGCAGTAGAACTTAACTACGACAACTCCAAGAAATTTGAAACCACAACAACCGGAGCAACAGTTACTGGAACTTTTACTGTTTCTTCTAGTGCCAGAATTTCTGGAGCATCCGTAACACTTGACAATAGTTCAAGTTATGGTAATCAAAATTACAGTCCTCAATTATTTTTTAAGAATAATGCTTCCAGTAATAATTTTTATATCTGGAAAGATGGTTCTAACAATTTGATCGAAGTTCAGGGAACTGATGACCTGATTATTAGAAGTAGAGACAGTGGAAGTGATATTAAATTTGAAAGTAGGACAAATCAAGTTGCTCTTAAAGTTGTAGACAATGCTGCAGTAGAACTTTATCATGGTGCCAATGGTAAAAAATTTGAAACCACAAGTTCCGGCGTTACAGTAACTGGTACGGTTGCTGCTACCTCATTCTCTGGTGATGGATCAAACTTGACTGGGATAACAGCAAGTGTAGGTGGTGCTAGTGGCACTGACTATAATGATGACGTAAAGGTTCGTTTTGGTAATAGCAATGACTTACAGATTTATCATGATGGACTTAACTCTTATATTAGAGAGAATGGCACTGGCAGTTTAATTATTGATTCAAATGGTAATGCTGTTATATTAAGAGGTAAACAAGGGGAGGATTCTGTTGTCTGTAATAAAAATGGTTCAGTAGATCTTTATTACAACAACTCTAAAAAGCTTAACACCACATCAACCGGCATTAATGTAACCGGCAATTTAGTCGCTAGTGGAGATATCACATCAAACTCTGACATCTCTTTGAAAGATAACGTCGTCACTTATGAGAATGCTCTAGACAAGATTCTCGCGATGCGTGGTGTGGAGTATGATCGTAATGATCTGGATGGAAAGCATGAGGTCGGTCTAATTGCTCAAGAGGTTGAGAAAATTATACCTGAGGTTGTTGGTGAAAGAGAAGGCATTAAGAATATTGCCTATGGAAAACTCACTGCTGTTCTAATTGAGGCTATCAAAGAACAACAGCAGCAGATTAACGATCTCCGACAACAACTAAATAAAGGAAAGTAGGACTAAATATGGCTAAACCTGCTTCAAGACAGGAACTAGTTGATTATGCCAAGAGGCAGTTGGGTTACCCTGTCTTGGAGATCAATGTTGCTGATGAGCAAATTGAAGATTTGGTAGATGACGCCATTCAGGTATATCAAAACCGCCACATGGATGGTGTGGAATTGATGTACCTGAAGTATAAGATTGATCAGAATTTCCTAGATTCTATCAGGGCAAGGGGAGATAATAAAGTAATTGGTATTACTACTACGACTACGACGGCTAATATCACGGGTGTCGGAACCACCGGAGTTGGAATCTCTACCTATAGATTTGAGGAGACACAGAACTTTATTCAAGTTCCTGATGCTGTCATCGGAATCGAAAAGGTATGGAAGCTTGATAACCGTGCGATTAGCACGAACATGTTTAGCGTCAACTATCAGTTGTTCTTAAACGAAATTTACTGGTTTAGTTCGACTGAGTTGCTGAACTATACAATGACCAAGAGGTATCTGGAGGATATTGATTTTATCCTACACCCAGATAAACAGATTAGATTTAACCGTAGACAGAATAGACTATACCTCGACACAGATGCTGGCAGTCTACAGGTAGATGATTATATCATCATCCAATGTTATAGAACATTGGATCCTAATGAGTTTACCAAGGTATATGATGATGTATTCCTGAAGAGATACTTCACTGCTCTACTGAAGAAGCAGTGGGGTGCCAACATGATGAAGTTTAAGGGTGTCAAACTGCCCGGTGGTGTTGAGATGAATGGTCGTGAGATCTATCAGGATGGTGTCAATGAGTTACAGGCATTAGAGGAGAAGATGAATAATGAATATGAACTACCACCTATGGATATGATTGGCTGATGCTTAATCCATTCTTTACTCAAGGATCAAACGGCGAGCAAAATCTCGTCCAGGAACTTGTAGACGAACATATTCGTATGCATGGCATTGAGTTTGTCTATATGCCACGCACGTTTGTCAATAGAAAAACTGTGATGCGTGAAGTCACATCTTCACGGTTTGAGAAGTCGTTTCCTCTTGAGGGATACATTGAGAACTATCAAGGTTTTGGTGACAACCACAATCTACTAACAAAGTTTGGGGTAAGATCCACTGCTGAGATGAACATTATCATCTCACAAAAACGTTTTGAGGAATATATTACACCCATCTTAAGGGATGGTGGTGGTGTTGGACTTGATAGTGTGCCAGTTAGACCACTGGAAGGAGATTGTATTTACTTTCCACTAGGAGATATCCTATTCGAAGTAAAGTATGTTGAGCATGAGAGCAACTTCTACCAACTACAAGAGAATTATACCTTTACACTGAAGTGTGAACCCTTCGAATACGAAGACGAGAAGATCATTACAGGTATTGGTGAGATTGATGATGACTTTAGGACGATTGGATATAATGCTACGTTGACTTTGGCAAGTGTTGGCACAACCGCCGCAGCTATTACCAGTCTTGTCAATGGTGGTATTCATGAAATTAAGATTATTCATGAAGGTACAGGGTATACAGCAGATCCAACGATTAGAATTTCTCCACCAGTATCGGGTAGACGTGCTACTGCCGTCGGTATTACAACGGTCAATGGTAATGGAACTAGATCTCTAGAAGTTGTGAGGATCACGGATCCTGGTTTTGGTTATACATCTACACCTGCCATCAGTATTGAGACTGATGATGGTAAGGGTTCGGGTATTCAACTCCAAGTGGGTATTGCTACCACTGGTGCCGTCGGTATTATCACACTTACCAGCAAGGGAGACGGTTACATTGTACCCCCAATTATTTCTTTCAGTGCTCCGCCCGCTGGTGGTGTCAGTGCTGCTGCTACTGCCCTCCTACAGGGAGACGGAAAACTTGCTCAGATCCAAATCACCAATGCTGGTCATGGATATGCGTCTGCTCCTACTATCACCGTGGGAGCTGCCGGTACCGTTGGTGTAGGCACATTCTTCAATGGCGATACCATTCGTGGAGTGTCGTCTGGAACAACAGCATACGCTACAACTTGGAACAAACCAACAGGAAAACTCACCGCAAAAGACCTTACTGGCAAGTTCCAAATCGGCGAACTCATTGTGGGAACTGCTAAGTCTACTGGTGAGACAGTTGCCTATCGTCTAAATAACGTTAACTACGACGATGATGACGCTTACGAAGACAACCAGGAGATCGAAACAGAAGCAGACGCGATCCTGGACTTCACGGAGCAAAATCCTTTTGGTGAGGTCTAATGTTTGGTAATTACTTTTATAACGAGACTATTAGGAAGACTGTCATAGCATTTGGCACGCTTTTTAATAACATCTCGGTAAAGCATAAGCAAGGAGATAATACGATCAGTACAATCAAGGTGCCGATCGCTTATGGTCCTATTCAGAAGTTTCTTGCTCGTGCTGAGCAGCAACCCAATTTTGATCGCAACGCAGCAATCACGTTACCAAGATTGTCATTCGAGATTGTAAAATATCAGTACGATCCTTCTCGTAAGGCATCGCCAATTACAAAGTTTTGTCTTGTTCCAGATAGTAGTAAGAACAAGATCAAGAAAGTTTTCATGCCGGTCCCATATGATATTGGGTTCCGTCTAAGTTTTGCTACCAAGATTCAGGACGATGCTCTACAAATTCTAGAGCAAATCCTACCATTCTTCCAACCCGCATACAACGTCACCATGACAATGATTGAGGGTCATGATGAAAAGAAAGATATCCCATTCACACTAAACAATATCCAGTTCCGTGATGAGTATGAAGGCGACTTCAGCACTCGTCGTGCTATTGTTTACGAACTAGACTTTACTGCTAAGACATACTTCTATAACGAGATCCCAACAGATGCTTCTGGTGGTATTATCAAGCGTGTTCAGATTGATTATAGCACAACACGTCGTGGTCCAAGAGAAGTCAGGTACTCAGTTGTTCCTACTGCCACTGAGGATTACAACTCCGATGGCACAACATCACTGACAGCGGAAATCAATCCTAAGCAGACTCTGCTCAAGGTGACAAGTTCTGCTGCTCTTGTTCAGTACCAGTTTATTCAGGTCAACAAAGAGGTCATGCGTGTTGAGGAGATTGACAACACAAATGTCATTGTATCTCGTGGACAGTATGGCACAGAGATCGTCACACATAATGCTGGCGATACCCTGAACCTAATCAATGCCAATGATAACGCTCTGATTGAGGTCGGAGACGACTTTGGTTTTGACAGCGATATTGAGTTCTTTGGCGATCTAAAATCTTATAGTCCTTCTCAAGGCACTGACATCTGATGGATAAGCAATTTGACGCTATCGATAAAGCACTTGACGTGAAAGCGGAGATCGTCGAAAAGTCTAAGGAACCCAAAGCGATTGTCAAACCGGACGATGATCCTGAGAAGGATTATGAATACAGTAGAGCACAACTCTACAATCTAATTGATAAGGGACAGGAAGCAGTTGATGGTATCCTAGAACTAGCACAAGACAGTCAACATCCTCGTGCCTTTGAGGTTG
>TARA_B100001121_G_scaffold235259_1_pt1 | contig 14847 bp, 12 predicted proteins | sample TARA_B100001121 | Tara Oceans TARA_B100001121 (sample SAMEA2622817) | marine metagenome | biome: marine biome (ENVO:00000447); feature: surface water layer (ENVO:00002042); material: "saline water (ENVO:00002010), including plankton (ENVO:xxxxxxxx)" | depth 5 m
ATTCTTTTGATCTTAATGATGATTTAGGTGAACATTCTTATAATAAATTTTTTTTATCTTATCTTAAAACTTTCAAAAGGCTTGAGTTAAAAGCAATACCCATGGCAGCAGACACTGGTCCCATAGGAGGTAGTTTATCTCATGAATTTATAATTTTAGCTGAAACAGGAGAAAGTAAGATTTATACTGATAAAAATATTTTTGAAGTAGATCATACAGATTGTACTTTAGAAAAAATATCTCTAAAAAATTTAAGGAAAAAATTTGAAAATTATTATGCAGTTACAGATGAAAAATTTAATAAAGAAGAATTTGATAAGTTGGTTAAAAAAGAAAACCAATTAGAAACGAAAGGTATAGAAGTTGGCCATATATTTTATTTTGGTGAAAAATATTCTAAACCAATGAATGCATCTGTGGACCATGATGGCAAAAAAGTCTTTGTAAAAATGGGATCTTATGGTGTTGGAGTATCAAGATTAGTGGGTGCCATAATAGAGGCAAAATTTGATGAGAAAAATGAAAATATGAATTGGCCAATTAATATAGCACCATATGAATGTGCAATTTTACCGTTAATATCTAAAAATGATAAAACAAATTTAGAAAAATCTATTAATTTATTTAAAATACTTAAAGATAAAAACATCGATGTAATAATTGATGATACAGATGAAAACTTCTCATCAAAAATGAAAAAATTCAACCTTATTGGAGTTCCTTATCAAATACTTTTAGGAAAAAAATCTGATGATGAAATGCTAGAATTTAAAAAAGTTGGTGAAGAATCAACTAAATTAAAAATCGATGATATTATAAAGATAATAAATTCAAAAAAAGAAAATTGATTTCAAACTTAGAAAAAGAAATAACGTTAAGATATTTAAAAACCAGAAAAAAAGATGGATTCTTAAATATAATTACAATATTTTCATTTATTGGCATCAGTCTTGGTGTAGCCGTTTTAATTATTGTAATGTCAGTTATGAATGGTTTTAGATCTGATCTAATTAAAAAGATAAATGGATTTAATTCTCATGCAACTATTCAAAGTTATAATGGTCAATTTGACTTAAATAAAATAAATAGTTCTAATTTAAGAAGCCAAATAGATTTTGCAATAATAAGCAATAACGGCGAGGGTATAATTATTAAGGAAAAAATTTCCAAAGGAATTTTGTTAAGAGGATATAAGAAAGACGAATTTAAAAACCTTAATATAGTTAAAAACAAAGAATTTTTAGGTTCAACTATTTTAGACAAAAACGGAATTTCAATTAGTCGGGAAATGGGCTATGTATTAAATTTAGATGTTGGTGACAAATTAAGTTTAGTATTTTCTTCTTTTGAAGATACTCTTATTGGATCATTACCAAAACAAAAGACTTTTCAAATTTACTCTTTTTATAATAGTGGTTTTAATGATTTTGATAAAAACATTGCATTCATAAATATTGAAGATTTAGAAAATCTATTAAATTTAAAACCAGATAGCAGATTTTTAGAAATTTATTTTAAAAATCCAACTGACATAAAGAAAATAAAAAAAGATTTAGCTAAGTTATTTCCTAACGAATTAATCTATACTTGGTCAGATTTAAATAAACCGCTTTTCTCAGCGTTAAAAGTTGAGAGAAATGTAATGTTTATTATTTTATCATTAATAATTGTTGTTGCAGCATTTAACATAATTTCAGGATTAACAATTTTAGTTAAAAATAAAACCCGTGAAATTGCAATTTTAAAATCTATTGGAGTTAGAAACAACTCTATTAGAAAAATCTTTTTTTTAGTTGGATTTATTATTGGATTTAGCGCTACATTTTTTGGTATTATTTTAGGAATTATTTTTTCAGTTTATATTGAAAACATCAGACAATTTATAAGTAATTTATTTAATATTACTTTATTCCCAGAAGAAATTTATTTTCTAAGCAAGATGCCATATGAATTAGACTTTAAATCAATTCTTCTAATTTCAATTTGTTCAATTATTTCAACTTGTTTAGTTTCATTGTTTCCTGCAATTAAAGCATCTAATTTAGATACTATTAAATCTCTAAAATATGAATAATTCAATTGAATTAAATAACGTATCAAAAAATTATTTCTCATCTAAAAAAATTGAAGTTTTGAAAAATATTAACTTTATGTTTAAGCCCGGAAAAATTTATTCTCTAATTGGCCCATCGGGCTCTGGAAAGTCTACATTGCTTAATTTAATATCGTTAATAGATAAACCATCTAGTGGTTTTATAAAATTAGATAATATTAAAATTAATGAAAATAATAACGACCAAAGAGATATGATCAGGTCAAAAAAGATTGGCATTATTTACCAAGATAAAAATTTATTATCTGATTTTACAACTTTAGAAAATGTTTATATGGCCAGACTATCCTTGAATGATAATAAAAAAAAAGCAGTCTTAGATGCTAAAAATGTTTTAAAAAAAGTTGGTTTAATTAAAAGATTAAACCACTTTCCCACTGAGTTGTCTGGTGGCGAATCTCAAAGAGTTGCTATTTCAAGAGCATTAATAAATTCACCTGATATTGTTTTAGCAGATGAACCAACAGGTAATTTAGATCATAAAAATGCAAAGGAAATATTTAAATTATTGTTTAGTTTAAAAAATAAAAAAAGGATAATAATTTTTGCAACTCACAATAGATATTTTGCTGATCTGTCTGATTGTAAATTGACTTTAATTGATGGTAAAATAAAGACCATTAATGCAAGAAATTAAAAAAACCTTTAATCATTTTAAGTTACATACCCAATACTCTATTTGTGAAGGAGCCATTAAAATCGAAGATTTAGAAAAATTTTGTAAAAACAATAAATTAAAATCATTAGGCATTTCAGATACTTCAAATTTATGTGGTGTATTACAATTTTCAGAAATACTCTCAAAATCAAAGACACAACCAATTATTGGAACGCAAATTAATTTTAAGCATAAAGATTTAATTGGTTTAATACCAATTATTGCTAAAAATGATTTAGGTTATAAAAATATAGTAAAACTATCCTCTAGTTCATATTTAAAACATAATGATTTTAATGAACCATTTTGCGACTTTAAAGATTTAATAGAGTATAAAGATGGACTGATAATTACTCTTGGTGGTTTAAATAGTTTAGTAGGAGATTTATTTAAAAAAGATAAATTAGAAGAGATAAAGGAAATATATATATTTTTAAAAGATTTATTAGGAAACAACTTTTATATAGAAATACAGAGGCACAATGATCTTAACGAAAAAAGTTTAGAAATATATAATTTGAGCTTATCTAATGAATTGAATATACCAGTCATTGCATCACATGAGGTATATTATTTAGAAAAAAATTTATACGATGCTCATGATGCATTAATGTGCATTAAAAGTAAAAACTACATAAACGATAAAAATAGATCTAAACTCTCTAATAATCACTATTTTAAAAATGATGAAGAAATGAGAAACTTATTCTCTGATTTACCAGAGGCTTTAGAAAATAATTTTAATCTACCATTAAGATGTAGTTACAGACCCACTGTTTCTAAACCATTATTACCTAATATTGGATCAAAAGAAAAATTTACCGCTGATGATATTCTTAAACAAGAGGCTGAGTTAGGTTTAAAAGAAAGATTAAAAAATTACGAAAATGAAAAATCCGAATTTAAATTAAATGAATATAATAAGAGACTTAACCATGAAATAAATATTATATGTAAAATGAAATATGCCAGTTATTTTCTTATAGTCTCTGATTATATAAAATGGGCAAAAGATAAGAATATCCCAGTAGGACCTGGAAGAGGCTCAGGAGCTGGTTCACTTGTAGCTTGGTGTTTATCTATTACTGATGTTGATCCAATAAAGTTTGATTTAATATTTGAGAGATTCCTTAACCCAGATAGAATTTCTATGCCTGATTTTGATATCGATTTTTGTGAAGAAAAAAGAGATTTAGTCTTTGAGTATCTAAACAATAAGTATCCTGGCTCAGTTGCCCATATAATTACATTTGGAAAGTTAAAAGCAAGAATGGTTATAAGAGATGTAGGCCGCGTGTTGGGCCTGCCTTATGGTTTTGTAGACAGTATTTGTAAAATGATACCTTTTGATCCCTCAAGGCCAATGACTTTAAATCAATGTATTAATTCAGAGCCAAAGTTACAAAATCTTATAAAAGATGATAAAAGAGTAGATCGTTTAATTAATTTATCTCTCAAACTAGAGGGTTTAAATCGTAATTTTGCAACACACGCCGCTGGGGTTGTAATTGCAGATAAGAATCTTTCAGAAACTGTTCCACTCTACAAAGATCCATCTTCCAATTTATTATTACCATCAACTCAGTTTGATATGTATTCAGCAGAAAACGCAGGTTTAATTAAATTTGATTTTTTAGGATTAAAAACACTTACAGTTATAAATAAAACAGAAAGTTTAATAAAAAATAAGAAAAAAGATTTTTTAATAAAAAAAATTAAATATGATGATAAAAAAGTTTACGAATTATTATCTACTGGTAAAACAGTAGGTTTATTTCAATTAGAAAGCGCTGGAATGCGGGAGGCATTAATACAAATGAAACCCAACCGCCTTGAAGATATTATAGCACTTGTTGCATTATACAGACCAGGTCCTATGAGCAATATTTCAATTTATAATGATTGTAAGCATGGAATAAAAAAACCAGAATATTTACATCCAAAATTAGAAAAAATATTAAAACCTACATACGGTGTAATAATATATCAAGAGCAAGTCATGCAGATTGCGCAAACTTTGTCTGGCTTTTCTGCTGGGGAAGCAGACTTACTACGTAGAGCTATGGGAAAAAAAAAAAGAGCAGAATTAGAAAGACAAAAAACAAGATTTGTGGAGGGTGCTTTCAAAAATGGTATAAGTAAAGATATAGCAGCTGGAATATTTTTAAAAATAGAACCTTTCGCCGAATATGGTTTTAATAAAAGCCATGCAGCAGCCTATGCAATAATAGCTTACCAAACAGCATATTTAAAAGCTTATTTCCCAGAGGAGTTTTTCGCAGCCTCAATGTCTATGGAATTATCTAACCAAAAAAAATTAGGAGAATTTTGTGAAGAAATAAAAAGATTAAAAATTGATATTGTTAGACCAGATATTAATAAATGTTATGCAGATTTTCATTCAGAGAATAACAATTTTTATTATGCATTAGGAGCAATTAAAAACGTGGGCTTCGAGTCTATTTCAAATATAATTGCAGAAAGGAAAGAAAATGGAAAATTTAATTCAATTTCAGATTTTCTTAACAGGGTCAATCCAAAAGATATAAATAAATTACAATTAGAAGGCCTTACCAAGGCTGGTGCATTTGATGCTATCTCAAATAATAGAAAAGCTCTTTATAATTCTATTCCAAATTTAATTACTAAATCAAAAAATATATTTGAAGGCAAACTACAAAATCAAATTGAATTATTTTCATCAACAGAAAATTCTGAAGATGATAAAATTATTTTGAGTGAACCAGAGTGGAAATTTCAAGAAAAAATGCTTAAAGAATTTGAGACCATAGGATTCTATCTTTCAGATCATCCTTTAAATCAATATAAAAATATATTCAATGAATATAAAATTTTAAAATATACTGATTTTATTGGTGATGACAGCCATTCAGAAAGCATGATTGCAGCAACAATTTTAAAAATTCAAGAAAAAAAAACACAAAAAGGTACTTCATACGCAATAATTAAATTTTCTGATTTAGGTGGTGTTTTCGAATTATTTGTTTTTTCTGATACATTTGAGTTTAATAGAGAAAATATTAAAGAGGGAAAATCTGTTATATTAACTGTATTTAAAAATTTAAATGACGTAAATCAAAGAATAAGAATTAATGTAAAAAAGATTATACCTTTGGATGATATTTTAAATAAACCAATAAATAATCTAAAAATTCAAATTAATAATTTAGAAAGTATCAATGTAATTTCGCAATTTTTGAATACTGAAGGTAATGTTGAGGTTGAATTTGAACTAGTGGAAAACGACAAAAAATATTTACTTAAATTAAAAAATAAACGTTTTGTTGATAAAAATGTTTTAAATTCCATTAAGAATCAAGGGATTTTGACATCTATTTTTTAATTAAATCCTTGCTTTTAACCTATAAAGTTAATAATAAACTCAATAAACTCACACAGTTAGTGGTTAAATACCTCCGGTCCTTAAGTGGAAATAACTGTGGCGGAATAACCGGGAAATGTATGAAGATACCTAACTTATCAATTGAACAACTCCTAGAAGCTGGGGTTCACCTAGGTCATAAGACACTTAGATGGAACCCAAAAATGAAAAAATATATTTTTGGGAAGAGAGACTCGGTACACATTATTGATCTTACTCAAACCTTAGAATTAACAAACAAAGCATTAGAAAAAATATACGACGTTATTTCTAATAATGGTAAAATATTATTTATTTCTACAAAAAAACAGGCATCTGAGTCTATTGCAGAATTAGCAAAGTCAACTGGCCAGTATTTTGTAAACTATAGATGGCTAGGAGGAATGTTAACAAATTGGGGGACAATATCTAATTCTATTAAAAAGCTTCAAAAAATTGAAATAGACTTAAAAGCTGAAAATAGAGGTTTTACTAAAAAAGAACTTCTTAAAATGGGAATTCAAAGAGACAAACTTCAAAGATCTTTAGGTGGTATTTCAGAGATGAAAAAAATTCCTGATTTGGTTTTTATAATTGATACTAATTACGAATCTTTAGCAATAAAAGAGTCTATAAAGCTTGGTATACCCATTATAGCAATACTAGACACAAATTCAGATCCTGATGGTATTGATTTTCCAATACCTGGTAACGATGACGCTAGAAGATCTATCGATTTATATTGTAGTCTTATAAAAGAAACAGTGAACAATGCTAAAAAAGAAGCTCCGAATGTTGATGAGAAAAAAATAGAGGATAAACCAAAAAAAGATAATTCTGCTCCAACAAAAAAGTTAAATTAAACTTTCAAAAAATGGCTGAGATTGAAAAAATTAAAAAACTTAGATCTTTAAGTGGAGCTGGTTTCAAAGACTGTAGTTCAGCATTAGAAGAATCCAAAGGCGATATAGATAAAGCAATTGAAATACTTAGAGTTAAAGGTATTTCCAAGGCTTCAAAAAAAATGTCTAGGTCTGCCAATGAGGGCGTTATTGCAATTAGTGAAAATAATAAAAACTCTTCTATTTTAGAAATTAATTGTGAAACTGACTTTGTAGCAAAAAATGAGGATTTTATTAATTTCGCTAAAGAGTTAAGTTATATTAATAACGAAATTAAATCTGATAGAAATACGCTTTTGTCCACTAAAATGAAAAATGGAAAAAATGTTGATGACAACTTATTATCATTAATTACAAAAATTGGTGAAAAAATTACATTAGGAAGATGCAAAACCTTTAACCATTCAAACTCAACAATATTTAAATATCATCACACAGTTGTTAAAGACAATCTATCTAAACTTGCTGTATTAGTTTCCATTAATACTAACGAAAAATCTGAAAAATTAAAAAATTTTGGCAAACAACTCAGTATGCATATTGCAGCATCAAATCCATTAGCGATAGATGTTGATGGAATAAATCAAGATGTTTTAAAAAAAGAAGAGGAGCTTATTTCAGAGGAACTTAAGAGCTCAGGCAAGCCTGAAAATATAATTAAAAAGATAAGTTTAGGTAAACTTAATAAATTTAAGGAGGAAAATTCTTTGCTTAATCAGCAATGGGTGATGGAGCCTAAAAAAAAAGTAAAGGAAATTATAAAAGAATTAAATTTAGATAATTTAAAAATTAATGAATTTTTTAGAATTAAAATTGGCGAATAAATGTTTAATACAGATAGCTATAATCAAAAAATGAACAAAACCCTTGAGGTTTTTAGTAAAGAACTTGGGTCATTAAGAACGGGCAGAGCGAATGCAAATATGCTAGATTTAATTAAAGTTGACGTTTACGGACAAAAAATGCCAATAAATCAGTTAGGAACTATTACAACACCAGAATCTAGAATGATTAATATTCAAGTTTGGGATTTAAACAATGTAGGTTTGATAGACTCATCTATAAAAAAATCAGAACTAGGATTGAACCCTCAAATAGATGGACAATTAATAAGGTTACCGATACCAGACTTAAGCGAGGAAAGAAGAAATGAAATGAAAAAAATAGTTAAAACAATGGGTGAAAAATGTAAAATTTCAGTAAGAAATATAAGAAGAGAGGCGAATGATATCTTAAAAGGCTTACTTAAAAGTAAAGAAATTTCTGAAGATGATGAAAAAAAAAACGAAAAAGAAATACAGGTTTTAACAGATAAGTACATTAAAACAATTGATGATAAAGTTTCATCCAAAGAAAAAGAATTAATGACTATATGAACCCAATTAAGCATGTTGCTATTATCATGGATGGTAATGGTCGATGGGGTATAAATAAGGGAAAGTCAAGAAATTTTGGTCATAAAGAAGGTCTCAAAACTGTAGAAAAAATTATCAAAGAGACTCTAAAAAAAAAAATTAAATATTTAACTTTGTATGCTTTTTCCACCGAGAATTGGAAAAGGCCCAAAAATGAAATTAATTACTTATTTTCTCTACTAAGTAATTTTTTATCTAACAAAATAAATGAATTAAATGAGGAGAAAATAAAATTTTATGTAATCGGAAAAAAAAAATTTGATAAAAAACTAAACAGATTGCTTAATTATTCTGAAAAATTAACTTCAAAAAACAAAAGATTACAGATAAACCTAGCATTAAATTATGGTTCAAAAAGCGAGATAATTAGAGCTATTAATTTTATTAAAAAAAAAAAATTAAGAATTAATAAAAAAAATGTCTCAAAAAATCTTTATACAATGAATATACCAGATCCAGATATTTTGATTAGAACAGGAAATACAAAAAGATTAAGCAATTTTCTTCTTTGGCAATTAGCTTATTCAGAAATATTTTTTGAAAAAAAATTATGGCCTGATTTTAATGAAAAAGACTATAATAAAATTTTAAATTTGTTTAAAAAAACAAAGCGTAATTTTGGAAAGATATGATGAAGAATGAATTTTATAAAAGAATATTAAGTTCAATAGTTCTTATTCCGATAACACTTTTTTTTGTAATTAAAGGAACACATTTTTTTAATTTTTTTTTATTAATTTGTTTGTTTGCTGCTATTTATGAATGGCATTTGCTGACCAAAGATAAATTTTATAAAATAACTGGATATTTATTTATTTTGATATCTTTTTATTTTGTTTATCTTTTAAGAAATGATTTTGATGGCAAATATACAATCTTTCTTTTAATATTGCTTATATGTGTATCTACAGATCTTGGTGGTTATATTTTTGGAAAAATATTTAAAGGGCCTAAATTAACTAAAGTAAGTCCTAATAAAACTTACGCAGGAATGATAGGAGGATATTTATTATCAATAATTTTTACCAGTGTATACTTAAATTACTTTGAATTTTTTATTATTAAAAAAGCAGAAATTTTTAATTTTTATGATTTTATTTTTGTGATTATAATATCATCAATAAGTCAATTTGGTGACATTACGATTTCCTATTTTAAAAGAAAATCTAAGATAAAAAATACAGGAAAAATAATACCTGGCCATGGTGGGATACTCGATAGAATTGACGGAATGATATTTGCGTTTCCATCATCTTATATAATTTTAAAATTTTTATATTAATGAAAAAAATTGCAATTTTAGGCTCAACAGGATCTATTGGAAAGCAAACAATAGAAATTATAAGAAAAAATAAACAAAAATTTAAAATCTTACTACTTACCGCAAACAAAAATCATAATTTATTATCTAAACAAATAAAGGAGTTTAATGTTAAAAATGTTATTGTATCAGATCACAAAAGTTATTTAATTTTAAAAAAAAAATTTAAAAATAAAATAAATATTATTAATGATTTAGAAAAGATTGATAAAATAATTCCATCAAAATTTGATTATACGATGAGCTCGATATCTGGTTTTAACGGATTAAAACCTACAATTAAAATAATAAAAAAAACCAAAACCATCGCGATTGCTAATAAAGAGTCTATTATTTGTGGATGGAGCTTGATTAAAAAACAATTAGACAAGTATAATACAAAGTTTATACCCGTTGACTCTGAGCATTTTTCCATATGGTCTGTTATTAAAAATATTAACCCTAATTTAATTGATCAAATAATTATCACAGCTTCTGGAGGTCCTTTTTTAAATTTTAAAAACAAAAAAATTAAAAAAACGCCAAAGTTAGCCACCAGACATCCTAATTGGAAAATGGGAAAAAAAATTTCTACTGACTCAGCAACTTTAATGAATAAAGTTTTTGAGGTTATTGAAGCAAAAAAAATTTTCAATTTGAATTTGAATAAATTTAAGATTTTGATTCATCCAAAATCATACATCCATGCAATTGTAAAATTTAAAAATGGTTTAATTAAATTAGTAGCTCACGATACAAATATGAAAATACCTATTTTTAACTCAATCTATAGTGACAATAAAAATCAATTTAAGTCAAAAAAAATAAATATTAATTTATTAAACAACTTAAATTTAAGTGAGGTGGATATAAAAAAATATCCTCTAACCAATATTTTAAAATTAATACCAAAAAAAGAATCATTATTTGAAACGTTATTAGTATCAATCAATGATGAACTAGTAGGTTTATTTCTTGAAAATAAGATTAATTTTGATGATATTTCTATTAAATTAAATCAATTAATTAATAATAAATCGTTATTAAAATATAGGCAAAAAAAGGTAAATAATTTGAGTCAAATAGAAAAATTAAATGAGTTTGTAAGATTGAAAACCAAAACTTTAAGTGTAATATCCAAAATTAAATGAAAAAATTTTTTTTATCAATACTGCTAGTTATCATTTTTTTTAAATCAGTAAATGCCGAAGTGATAAATGATGTAAAATTAAAAAATAACAAAAGAGTAAGCAAAGAAAGTATAATAGCCTTTGGTAAAATTAAATTTGGGAAAGATTATTCAGAGACAGAGATTAATCAAATATTGATAGATCTATATGATACAAATTTTTTTTCAAATATAAAATTAGAAATTAAAAACAATATACTAGTCGTTGATGTAGAAGAAAAAAAAATTATTCAAACAGTTTTATTAGAAGGTATTAAATCAAAAGAAAACACTGAAAGAATTTTAAAGCAATTAAAATTAAAAGACAAAAGTCCTTTTGATAAATTTACTGCAGAACAGGATCTTATAAAGATTAAAAATGCACTTAGTAGATCTGGTTATTATTTCGCTAAAGTAGACGTTCAAATAAAAGAAAATAATAACGATACATTAGATCTAATATATAAAATTGAAACAGGTGAAAAGGCTTTAATAAAAAATATAAAATTTACAGGAGACAAATTTTATAAAGATAGGAAACTTAGAGGTGTCATCATAAGTGAAGAGAATAAATTTTGGAAATTTATAAGTAGTAAAAAATATTTAGATGTAAATAGAATAAAACTTGATAAAAGATTACTCAGAAACTTTTATTTAAACAAAGGTTTCTATAATGTTGAAATTGAAAGTTCATCAGCAGTTTTTAATGATAATTTTTTTGAACTGATATATAATATAAATGCAGGTAACAAATATTTTGTAAAAAGTGCAATATTAGATATCCCTATTGATTATAATCCAAAAGATTTTGTGGATGCGGTAAAATCTGTTGAAAATCTCATAGATAAAAAATACTCACTAAATCAAATAAATAAAGTTATTAAAGAAATTGATAAAATTTCAGTTGCGAGACTATACGATTTTATTGATGCGACTATAGAAATAAATGAAGTAGGAGAAAATAAATTAGATTTAAGATTTAAAATCATTGAAAGTGATAAATTTTTTGTTAACAGAATAGATATATTTGGAAATAATATCACAGAAGAACGAGTAATAAGAAATCAGCTTGAAGTTGATGAGGGAGATCCTTTTAATAAATTATTACATGCAAAGTCAATAAATAATATTAAAGCATTAAGAATTTTCGCTGATGTCAAAGATGAAATAATAAATATTGATAACTCCCAGCAAAAAAATATTGAAATTACCGTTGAGGAGAAACCCACGGGTGAGATTTTGGCTTCTGCAGGTGTTGGAAATGATGGTGGTACCGTAGGATTTTCAATAAGTGAAAAAAACTTCATGGGACGTGGAATAGGTTTAATATCCGCATTATCTTTGAGTGACGAAAAAGTAAAAGGACAATTTACAGTTGATAATCCAAATTTCAATTACTCCGAAAAAGGCTTATCAACTAGTATATTTGCAATAAATACTGACAAAATGGAAGATAGTGGGTACGACTCTAGTGAGGCTGGTTTTAACTTTGGAACTAAATTTGAACAATATGATAATTTATTTTTTAGTCCTTCTTTTAAGACCGTTATAGAAAAATTAGAAACAAATTCATCCGCGAGTTCGTCAATTAAAAAACAAGAGGGTAATTATTTCACATCGTCAATTGGATATACATTTGATTATGATCTCAGGAATCAAAGGTTTCAAACCACAGACGGTTTTAGAACTAAATTTTCACAAACATTACCTGTAATTTCAGAAAGCGATACTTTAATTTCAAGTTACATTTTTGACCAGTACATAACTATTTCGGAGACCACAGCTAGTGTTGGTTTGTTTTTAAAAAATGCGACTGGTTTATCTGATGATGTAAGAATTTCAGAGAGACTTACAATACCAAGAAATAGACTCAGAGGTTTTAAATCTGGTAGAATTGGTCCTGTTGATGAGGGAGATGATCATGTAGGTGGAAATTATGCGGCTGCATTAAGTATAACAAGCAATTTACCACTTTTAGCTCCCAATCTACAAAATTTTGAATTCAATTATTTTTTAGATTTTGGTAACGTATGGGGAACAGATTACAGATCATCTAACTTTGACGATTCAAATTTTCTAAGAGTTTCAACGGGGGCAGGAGTTGAATGGTGGACACCTGTTGGACCATTAAATCTTACATTTTCTCATGCACTTCAAAAGAAAACTACTGATGAATTTGAGGGTTTTCAGTTTAATATTGGAACAACCTTTTAATGTTTAAAAAGTTTTTAATTATAAATATTTTTTTTTTTATTTTTACCTTTTCTTTAGCTGAGGAGCAAAAAATTGTTTACTTAAATGTAGATAAAATAATGCAGCAGTCTACAGCTGGAAAATCTATAAAAAAGCAGCTTGAAAATTTATATAATAAAAACTTGGAAAAATTTAAAAAGAATGATCAAATTTTAAAAAATAAAGAAAAAAAAATTATTGCACAAAAAAATATTCTTAGTAAAGAAGATTTTCAAAAAGAACTTACAGGTCTTAGAACAGAAATAATTAAATTCCAGAATGAACAAGTAAAAGCAAGGGATGAAATGAATAAATTGAGAATTGGTGCTACTAATAAACTTATTTCAAAATTATCTCCAATTTTAGAGGAATACGCTAAAAAAAATGCAATAAGTTTAATATTACAAAAAAAAAATATTGTTATGGGCAAAAAAGAAATTGAGATTACAGATGAAATACTCTCTATAACCAATGAAAAAATAAAAAATATTAAGATTAATTAACAAATGACAAGTTTAAATAAAAAAGATATTGAAAATTTATTACCTCATAGGGAGCCTATGTTATTGATAGACGAACTAATTAATATAAAAAAATTATTTTCCGCAACTGCTATAGTAAATGTAAAAAAAGATAGTTTTTTTGTACAAGGTCATTTTCCTGGCCAACCAGTTATGCCCGGTGTTTTAATAGTAGAGGCTTTTGGACAAGCTGCAGCCGCTTTAACAGCTCATGGTTTGGATAAAGAGACTTACGAGAATAAACTTGTTTATTTAATGAATGTTGAAAAAGCAAGATTTAGAAATCCTGTATTACCAGATTGTAGACTTGAACTATACATTGAGGCTGTAAGATCACATGGTCGTGTTTGGAAATATAAAGGTGAGGCTACGGTTAATAATAAAAAAATGGCTGATGCCGTTTGGTCTGCAACAATTGTCGACAGGAAATAATTAGCAATAAATCTTGATAAGCATTTAAAGTAAGTTTTGATATTAAACTTACTAATGATTAATCCTTTTTTTAAAAATACTGGACCTTATGAAATTAATGATTTGCTAAAATTAATATCTACAAAAAATCGACTTATTTCAAATGAAAAAATAAACGATATAAAAGATCTAAATTCATCTGAAAAAAATGACATAACTTTTTTTCATTCAAAAAAATATAGTGAATTTGCTAAATCTACAAATGCATCATTCTGCATAACTAGTGAAAATTTGAAATTATTTTTACCAACTACTTGTAAAGCAATAATCTCAGACAAAATTTTATTAGATGTCGCTAAAATTACTAAAAAGTTTTATCCAGATTCTGTTACAGATAATTTCGATGATAATGTTAAACAAATTGAAAATACACAATTAAAAGATAAAGTAAAATTTGGAAGAAATGTCTTGATTGGTAAAAATGTTAAAATTGGATCAGATTGTTTGATTGGTCATAATTCGATAATTGAATCAAACGTATTAATTGGAAACAATTGCACAATTGGCTCAAATGTAATTATCAGAAACTCCTTAATTAAAAACAATGTACATATCTTAGACGGATGCGTCATAGGAAAAAAAGGTTTTGGTTTTTTTCCTGACGAAAATACCAATTTTAGATATCCACAAATTGGAGTTGTTATTATTGAGGATAATGTTGAAATAGGTTGTAATTCAACAATTG
>TARA_B100001121_G_scaffold282807_1_pt1 | contig 14843 bp, 17 predicted proteins | sample TARA_B100001121 | Tara Oceans TARA_B100001121 (sample SAMEA2622817) | marine metagenome | biome: marine biome (ENVO:00000447); feature: surface water layer (ENVO:00002042); material: "saline water (ENVO:00002010), including plankton (ENVO:xxxxxxxx)" | depth 5 m
CTTCATACCCTAAAAGTGGAAATACATGGATGTGGTTTTTTATAAAATCTTATTTTAACCCTCCAAACAAAAAATTTTCTCTAAATCACGATAAAGACGATCCCTATTTATTGGAAACATTTCCTACACAACGAAGATTTAATGAGTTAAATATAAAATATGATGATTTTCTTGATCTATCGAAAAATTGGATAAATTTACAATATTTAATAAATTTAAATAATAAAACAAATTATTTAAAAACTCATAATGCAATGTGTACAGTTAATAATAATAAATTTACAGATATAAAAAATACAAAAGGGGCAATTCATATTGTTAGAGATCCGAGAGATGTTTTGGTCTCATATTCTAGTTATAAAAATGAAAATATTAATAAAACTTTGGAAATTTTACTTTCAGACAATTCTTACGAATATGCTAGTTTTGAAGAAAAGCGCTACAAGAGAAGCTTAATGGGAAGTTGGTCTAGTCATTATAATTCTTGGAAAAGCTATAAATCACAAGAAACATTATTAGTAAAATATGAAGATATGGTAAATAAATCAAACTCAACTTTTTTAAAAGTTTTAAATTACCTTAAAAAAATCAATAAAATTGAAGTTGATCAAAATAAAATGAGACACGCGATTAAGGAAACATCTTTTGAAAATCTTAAAAGATTAGAGATAAAAGAAGGTTTTAAAGTAAATCCTTCAAAAAAACCTTTTTTTAGAAAAGGCAAAGTTGGAGACTGGAAAGAGAAATTAACTAAAAACCAATCTAGTAAAATTGAGAAAGCTTTTGAGGCTGAAATGATTGAACTAGGATATATCTAGTATTTAACATGATTATATGGTTAGCTTCATACCCTAAAAGTGGGAATACGTGGGTTAGACTATTTTTAAGATCTTATTTATCTAAAAACAAAGAAAAATTTAATATAAATCAAAAACCAAATGACGATTTTAAAATAAATAGATTTCCTAACAATAAAATTTTAAAGGAGATGCAAATTGACTCTGATAATTTTTTTGAAATTGCAAAAAATTGGATAACAGTTCAAGAAAAAATTAATCTCAATAATGGACTTAATATTTTAAAAACTCATAATGCAATGTGCACGATCAATGAAAGTAAGTTCACTAACAAAGATAACACATCAGGGGCTATTTATATTGTGAGGGATCCAAGAGATGTAGCTGTATCGTTTAGTTATCATTTAGGAATAACATTGTCAGAAATGGTAGACCTTATGATTAATGAAGAGCATTTAATATCTGAAAAAGATTTCGTTTTAGAAAAAAAAGAGGCTGGGAGTACATTTCTTAGTTCATGGTCAAATCATTATAATTCATGGAAAAACTACAACTTAAGTAAAATTTTAATAATTAAGTATGAAGACCTAGTCAAGAAAACATTCGAGAAGTTTTACGAAATTATTTCATACTTAAATAAAATAGAAAAAATTGAGATAAATGAGAAAAATATATCAAATTCTATAGAGATAACAAAATTTGAAAATTTACAAAACTTAGAGAAAAAATATGGTTTTGAAGAAACAACATTATCCAAAACATTTTTTAGAGAAGGTAAGATAGGTTCTTGGAAACAAGAGCTTAATAAAGATTTATCAAAAAAAATTGAAAAATATTTTGAAAAAGAGATGAGAGAACTAAATTATTTATAAATTTTACCTACTGTATTTTGTTAGTAAAATTTTTTGAAATTCCATTGTGTATTTCTTATTATCAAAAAGTGGTGTTTTTAATACATTGGTAAACAAATCTGTTCTTAGAATTTTCAAGTTATCTATATCTTTGACCAATTTTAGAGTTTTATTAATATAATCATTACTATCTGAACATATAAGACTCTCAAGTTTTGCATTTTTTAAAATACTTTCTCCACACCTAGATTTAAAATTGTGACCGGCCATTGTGATAACTGGTATACCCTTCCACAGAGCTTCGAAAGTGGTTGTAACACCTGTGTATGGAAAAGTATCAAGTGCAATATCAACTTTATTATAAACATTTAAATGATCTTCGGCCTTGATGTAATTATTTTTATCTAAAATTGTTATTGATTTATCAACTTTATATTCAGCAAACTTTTTCATTATAATTTCACAATCATAACTTTCCGACGATTTTAATATTAGTTTAGAACCATCAACTTTTTTAAGTATACTGCTCCATGTTTTAACAACTTCATCAGAAATTTTAAGAAAATTATTAAATGAACCAAAGGTTATGTAGTTATTTTTTACAAAAGGTAATTCTTGAAATTTCCTTTCATAATTAAAACCTGAGTGACAGCTCCATATATCAGGCAATTTAATAATCTTTTCCGCATAATATTTTTCCTCACCGTCTTTAATTACATTTTTGTCTGCAATAAGAAAATCTATATGATCAAATCCTAAAGTATTACAATAAGCCAACCAAGATATTTGTAATGGACAAATTCTGTTGTTTAATATTCCAGTTCTGTCTGGGTGGGTTAAACTAATAGTATCAATTAAAATCTCTATTTCATTTTTTTGAATAATTTCTATTGCTTCTTGATTGCTTTTATTGCTCAATTCAAACCAATGGTCATATTCATTTTTAAATTCATTATCTGGTTTGTTAGTTGGGCTATATTTTCCTAAATCGAAGGCGTAAGTCTCAAATTTTGTTTTATTCAAATTACTTATTGTGTTTCTCATAAAGTAAGTTATTGAATGACCTAAATTATAATTACAACTTATAAAGCCAACTTTAATTTTTGAATTTTTATTAAAATTTATATTTGACAAATTTTTTACTTTAGAACTAGGAAATAATTTTTTAAAACTTTTAGAATAATCTAAATAATCACTTTGTTTCCACTTATAACTGTAATTATTTATATGCGCCCATCTGCAAACTGTGGTTAGATGTTTAGATTGATTATTGATCATATCAAAGATAATGCTTCTCATATTATCGTAGTCTAAAGTAAACTTGTTTAATTTGATTCCTGCGAGATAAAGCTTTTCATTAAAGCCAAAAAACTGCTTAGCTTCTGTAAACATTTTTTTTCCTTTCGATAAATATCCTAATAACTCAGGATAATCATCAGAATATAAAATACATGTTGAAACATAATTGCAAACTGACTCTAAACCAATATTATTTGTTTTGGCTTTATTGTATGCATCCTCAAAATCTTTAAGGGCTGAAAAAATTTCATTTTTTGTATTTTTTGGTTTTACAATCTTACAAACACCTAATAAACAGGAAAGCTCAGGATTTCTGTCCTTAAAATTTGAAAAATTTTCAATTTTATTAATTACCTCGTCAAAGTTTTTTAAATTAAAGGCATCTTTAATTTCATTGATTTTTAAATTAATATCTATCTTTGACATCAAACTAATTAAATTAGTCTAATTTAAGCTGGTTTATTCATAGAATTAAAGAATTCGGTATTGCTTTTAGTAGCTTTTAACTTTGAATTTATGAATTCTATAGCATCCATTGGTCCCATCGGAGCAATTATTCTTCTTAAAACGTTCATCTTTTGAAGATCATTTTTGTCGAACAATAGTTCCTCTCTTCTAGTACCAGATTTCGTAATATCAATTGCTGGAAAAATTCTTTTTTCTGAAATTTTTCTATCAAGAATGGTTTCACTATTTCCTGTTCCTTTAAACTCCTCAAAAATTACCTCGTCCATTCTGCTTCCAGTATCTATCAATGCAGTTGCTATAATAGTTAATGAACCACCCTCTTCAATGTTTCTGGCTGCTCCAAAAAATCTTTTTGGCCTTTGAAGCGCGTTAGCATCAACTCCGCCTGTTAAAACTTTTCCGGAACTAGGAACTACAGCATTGTATGCTCTTCCTAGTCTTGTAATTGAGTCTAGAAGAATTATAACATCCTTCTTATGTTCTGTTAGTCTTTTGGCTTTTTCTATTACCATTTCGGCTACCGCAACATGTCTCTGTGCAGGTTCATCAAAGGTTGAGCTTATAACCTCTCCTTTAACCGTTCTTTGCATATCGGTTACTTCCTCGGGTCTTTCGTCAATTAATAGTACCATTAAAGAGCATTCTGGATGGTTGGCAGTTATTGAATTTGCTATACTTTGTAAAATCATTGTTTTTCCTGCTTTTGGTGGGGAAATAATTAATGACCTTTGTCCTTTTCCTATGGGGCTCACTAAATCAATTAATCTTGACGTTAAGTCTGGTCTTTTTTCGGTTTTATTACTTTCGATTTCCATTACTAATTGTTTATTAGGATATAGGGGCGTTAGGTTATCGAAAGCTATTTTATGTCTAGACTTCATTGGGTCCTCATAATTAATTTTACTAACTTGTAATAGGGCAAAATATCTCTCACCTTCTTTTGGTGCTCTAACAGGTCCCTCAACTGTATCTCCAGTTCTTAGACCAAATTTTCTTATTTGACTTGGACTCACGTAAATATCATCCGCTCCAGGCAAATAATTTGACTCCAATGCTCTAAGGAAACCAAAACCATCTTGTAGTAATTGCAAAACCCCCATACCTGTTATTTCTTCACCTTTCTCAGCAAGTTTTTTTAAGATCGCAAATAATATTTCTTGCTTTCTCAATGTGCTTGCATTTTCGATGCCAAGCTCCTCTGCTTGGGTAATAAGTTGTGCTGGACTGTTTTGTTTTAATTCTTCGATTTTCATAATAAAGGACTTTATTAAGATTAGATTGTACTAATATATACGTTTATTGTGAATATTCAACCTTTGAAAGAAATAAAAATTCTGATAAAATCAAAAAATATTGGCAATAAATGGAACAACAAACAGTATTTACAGTTTTAGGTAAAAATATAGAGCAATTATCTATCTATTATGGTTTTTTTTTATTTATATGGGGAGTAACAGTAAGTTTATTATCCGGTAGCACATCTTTTACATCATATATTCCAAGTTATATTGGAAGTGTAGTTATATTATTTTCTTACCTATCAATAAAATTTAGCAATAAGAAAAAATTATTTATGCACATAGTTGCTTTAACGGGTGTTCTAATAGTCTTAGGTGGACTGGACGTAATTAGGACAGCAATAAACGGTAAATTATTTAATAATTATTGGGCAGATATGTCAAAAATAATGATGTTGGTAACGGGTGTTTTGTTTGTTTATTTCTGCTTTGCGTCATTTAGGTTCGCAAGAAAAATGGCAAATAAAGAAATTAATAACTAACTTAATTCTCTAGAAAATTCTTTAACTTTTTCCCAATTTGTAAATTCGTAAGATTGGCTGGTGTCAGTCGGACCTTTTGTTATGAACATTATAAACTTTATTACTAATTTGTTAAAAAAACCATAATTTGGATAATCCACTTTTCCTGCAAAAACTTGTATTTTTTTTGGTCTCCATTTTGTTTTTTTTAAAAACTTTTTTATATAAGGGTTTGTGTCTGGTGTACTTTTTTCTTTTTTACGGGCTACAACATTAACTGAAAAAAAAGCGTTTTTTTTTGTGTCTAAAATCTCTCTATTATTTTTTATAAACTTAAACAAATTTGATTTATAATTTCCGTATCTTATACTTGCGCCTAATATAATTTGATCATAATTATTAATACTTAAATTAAAAGTTTCTTCTAAAGATTGTATTTCAATAAATTCCTTATTATTGGAATTTTTTTTTATAGATTCGCAAATTTTTTTAGTCTGACCATCTGTGCTTGAATATATTATTAAAGATTTCATTAACTATCTATAGTGTATTTATTTACCAAATGTTTAAATAAATCTATGTGATCAGGGTCGTCGTTTAGACACGGCACGGTGTCAAAATTTAATCCTCCTGCTTTCAGAAAGCTCTCTTTGCCTTGAATAGAAATCTCCTCTAAAGTTTCTACACAATCTGATGAAAAACCAGGACAAATAACTAGTAGATTTTTAACACCTTCATTGGGAAGACTTTCTAAAGTTTTGTCTGTATAGGGTTGTAACCATTCTTGTGGTCCAAATCTTGATTGGAATGTTGTCATAATCTTTAAATCTGTATATCTTTCCGATAAGAGTCTGGAAGTTTTTTGACAATAACACTGATAAGGATCACCTTTATCAAAGTATTTTTTTGGGATCCCATGGTAAGATGCAAGTATTAGATCGGGCTTCCAGTTAATTTTTGATAACTTTTTTTGAATACTGTTAACGAGTGCTTTTATATAAAGAGGTTCGGACTCGTAATGAGGAATGATTTGAAGACTTGGTTGCCAACGCATTTTCATCAAGGTTTTATAAACTTCATCACAAACTGTTGCTGTGGTTGCTGCTGCATACTGAGGATACAATGGTAGAATAATAAGATTCTCGCAACCTTTATCCTTAAGTTCGTTGATCTTGCTTTTAATGCTTGGAGATCCATATCTCATAGCATAATCCACAACTGTGTTATTTTTGTTTAGTTTTTCTGATAACTTTTGTGCCTGCATAATTGTATAGTATCTGAGCGGTGACATGTTTTGGCTTTTCATCCATATCTCTTTATAAGCTTTAGCTGTTTTAGAAGGTCTAAATGTTAAAATGAATAGATTTAAAATTATTTTCCAAACAAAGGGATTAACTTCGATAACTCGTCTATCCGATAAAAATTCTTTCAGGTATTTTCTTATGTCCCACCAGCCAGTACTGTCTGGTGTACCCAGGTTAACCAATAACACGCCTGTTTTTCCATATCTTATTTCTGGGTGTTTTTTATTCATGAATAATTTTTAATTAGTTTAACTAAATAATCTACCATACCTGGATCTGTATTAGGGAGGACACCGTGTCCTAAATTAAAAATATATGGTTTATCCTTAAAAATATCTAAATACTTAAACGTATTCTTTTTTAACAACTCTTTGTCTCCCAACAATAAATTTGGGTTTAGTCCTCCTTGAACAACTATATCTATCTTGTTAGCAATTTCTACAGGATCTACATTATAATCTATACTCACAACATCTGGTTTCACTAATTCAACGTATTTCTTATAATTTTTGATGTCTTTTGGAAAACATATTGACGGAACTTTTTTAGATTTAATAAAACTAACTAGATTATTTGTTGGCTTATAAACATATTTTTCTAAATCTTCTTCATTTAAAAGACCCGCCCAACTATCAAATATTTGGATAATTGTTGCCCCACCTTTGATTTGATTATTTATATGTATTTTTAAAAATTTTGTAATTATTTCTAATAACTCATTAACAAACTTTTTATCTTTTAAATTTTTTTTAAAATCTTTATTTTTTGGAGACTTTTTATGTAACATGTAAACTAATATTGTCCAGGGAGCGCCAACAAAGCCAATTAAATCTTTATTTTTTAGCTCTTTTTTTGCCTTGGTTATTTTTAAAGAATTATAAACTGGTTGTAATTTTTTAGTAAATTCTTTTTCGCTTACCTCTGATAATTTATTGAAATTTATTTCTCCTAATTCTGGGCCAAAGTCTTTTTTGAAATTCACGGACTGACCTAGCGCATATGGTAATAATAAAATGTCTGAAAAAATGATTGCTGCATCAAAGTCAAATCTTTTTAATGGTTGTAACGTAATTTTTGAGGATAAATTTTCATTTAAACATAGTTCAATAAAATTTGGATTTTTAGATCTTATTTCTCTAAATTCAGGCAAATATCTTCCTGCCTGTCTCATTAACCATATACAATTGGTATTAGATTTTTTATTTATACAGTCCAATAAAACAGTCATAATAATAGAATAAGTAATATTTATATTATTTGTATTAGAAATGTTAATATTGAATATTACTATTTTCTAACACTTTTATAACATTTTTTTCACAGTTAATTTGTTTAAATAAATCATAAAATTATGGTGTTCTTGGTTAATATAATTTTTATTCAAAAAAAGGTATATTGGTTATAAACATGTTTAATAATGTTATTAAAAAGCATTTTTTTGATTTTAGGTGCTAGAATTAGTAAATTTATTGATAAATTAAAAATTAATACAAATATCTTTATTAGTTATACATGATTAATACATATGAAATTTATCTAGTTTCGGACTCAACAGGAGAAACACTAGAAAGAATATTTTTAGCTATTAAAGCACAATTTAAAAATTTTAATTACAAAACTCATTATTTTTCTTTTACTCGTACCGAAAATCAAATTCTAAAAATTATAGAGAATTCTACCAAAAATAGAAATTCAATCTTTTTATATACTATAGTTGATAATAAACTTGCTCAATTTTTATCGTCAGAATGTAACAAAAAAAATATACCTTGTTTCGGCGTCCTGGGAGATCTTATCTTAACTTTCTCAAAATTACTAAACCAAGAAGCAAGCCATATACCAAGTGGTCAACATGTTATGAACGAAGATTATTACAAAAAAATTGAGGCCATACAATTTACAATGAACCATGATGATGGTAATTCGTTAGAGGATATTACTAAATCAGATATTATTTTATTAGGTGTGAGCAGAACCAGTAAAACACCGACATCAATTTATCTAGCCAACAAAGGAATGAAAATTTCAAATATCCCCCTAATCAATGAAAAGTCTGTTCCTGATCTTTTAAAAAAAAAACCAGACTGCACCTGTATTGTTGGTCTTACAGCGGAACCAGATAGGTTGGTTGATTTAAGAAAAAATAGAATGCAAACTATTAAAGAAAATGAAAATACAAACTACATAGATTTTGATAAAATTAAAAATGAAATAGAACTGTCAAAGAAACTATTTCAAAAATATAAATGGCCAAGTATTGACGTTACAAGAAAATCAGTGGAAGAAACAGCGGCCTCAATACTTAAAATTCACGAAATATTTAATCAAAATGAATAGAATTATATTAGCCTCGAAAAGCGAAGTAAGAAAAAAAATTTTATTAGAGAATGACATAAACTGTGACGTTGAGCCTTCAAATGTTGATGAGGATATTATAAAGCAATCATTAATAAAAGATGGCGCAACACCAGAGATTATATCAAAAAATCTTGCAGAATTAAAAGCGAACAAAGTAAGTAACAAAATCCCGGAAGAGCTTGTTCTGGGCGCTGATAGCGTGATAGATTTAGATGGTGAAATAATTTCCAAACCCAAATCAAGAGATGAAGCCCTTAATATTTTGAGAAAAATGAGTGGAAAGACTCATTATTTGATTAGCTCAGTTTGTATATCAAAAAAAGGGAACATGATTTGGAACCATACAGATAAAGCAGAATTAGTGATGAAAGATTTAAATGATAATGAACTCCAAAAATATTTATCAAAGATTTCAGACAAAAATCTTTATGCATATAATGTCTATCAAATCGAGGGCGAGGGATTAAAATTATTTAGTGAAATAAAAGGGGACAAAAATACTATAATGGGCCTACCAATAACAAAAATTAAGAATTATTTACAGGAATACAAATGAAAAAATATTTTGTGATAGGCAACCCCATTAGCCACTCTTTATCCCCCGAATTGCACAATTTCTGGATTAAAAAAAATAAAATTAACGCTGTATATGAAAAAAAAAAGCTAGAGGAGTCAGATCTAAAAGGATTTATTGATAATCTGAGAAGTGAAAAAATTCACGGAATAAATGTAACGGTCCCTTTTAAAAATAAAGTTATAAAATATCTAGATAAACTTAGTCTAGAAGTTGAAACAACAGACTCTGTTAACACTATTTATAAAAGTGGAAATGAAATAATTGGTCATAATACAGATGTGGCTGGGTTTGAACTAGGTTTAAGACACTCTAAAATCAATGTTCTACATAAATCTGTACTTATACTTGGAGCTGGCGGAGTAGTTCCATCAATCATATATTCCTTATTAAGCATGGGGTGTAAAAAAATATTTTTATCAAATAGAACTATCGAGAAAGCTGAGAATATAAAAAAAAAGTTTGATGAAGTTGAAATTCTTAAATGGGGTGAAATACCAGATTTTGACATTGTTATAAACGCTACTAGCGTCGGGTTAAGGGGCGATAGTTTAGATTTAGAATTTAATGTAAAAGACAAAATTTTTTATGATGTAATTTATAATCCAAAAGAAACTCAGTTTTTAAAAAAAGCAAGGCAAAATGGAAATAAAATTGAAAATGGTATGTTTATGTTTATTTATCAAGCCAACCAATCTTTCTCTATATGGAACAACATAATTCCTAAAATTGACGATGAGGTTTTAAAAATATTGGAATGATAAAAATCATCTTAGTAGGGGATATTGGTTCAGGAAAAACTTATGTTTCAAAATTATTAAAAATACCATGTTTCTCGGCAGATATAGAGGTTAAGAAATTATATAAAAAAAATAAAAACTGCTTTAATGTTTTAAAAAAAAAATTTCCTAAATTCATTAAAACATTTCCAATAAAAAAAAAGGAGTTATCAGATTTGATAAGAAGTAACATATCAAACCTAAAAAAAATTGGATTGATCGTCCATCCATTTATTAGAACAAAATTAAAAATATTTTTAAAAAAACATAATAATAAAAAAATGGTAGTTTTGGATATACCTTTATACTTAGAGAATAAAATGAATAAAAAAAATGATATTATCGTATTTTTAAAAACAAAGAAAAAAGATGTAGAAAAAATTTTAAAAAAAAGAAAAAATTATGATAAAAAACTTGTAGATATTCTTAAAAAATCCCAATTTTCATTAATTAAAAAAAAAAATAAATCCAACTATATGCTGGTAAATAATTATAATAGTGTAACTATGAAAAAAAAGGTCAATAAATTAAAATTTGAAATATTAAATGATAGAAGTAGTTCTTGATACAGAAACAACAGGACTGTCAGTTGCAAATGGTCATCGAATTGTTGAAATAGGATGTATCGAGCTTAAAAATCAAATACCAACATCTAAAACTTTTCATTGTTATTTAAATCCACAAAGAAAAGTTTCGGAAGATGCTAAAAAAGTACATGGTTATACAGATGAGTTCTTAGCCGATAAATTTTTTTTTAAAGATGTTGCAGATGAATTTTTACGATTTATCGAGAACAAAAGATTAATAATACATAATGCCGAGTTTGATATTTCACATTTAAATAACGAGCTTAGATTGGCTGGCAAAAAAATTTTAGATAGGGGAAATGTAATTGATACTTTAGATCTAGCGAGAGATAAATATCCTGGTTCTCAAATTAGTTTAGATGCACTTTGTAAAAGGTTTAGTATAGATAATTCTCGAAGAAAATTTCACACAGCATTAATTGACTGTGAACTTTTATCCAAAGTTTATATAAATCTAATTGATCAGAAAGAACCAAAATTAGATTTTGCTACAGACGAAACAAAAAATTTACAAATTAATAAAAAGGTTGATTATTGCAGAAAAATTATTGAACCAACACCAGAAGAATATGAAAGCTATAAAATCTTTATGAAAAAATCCTTAAAAAGAAATGTTTAATTTTTTCTATTTTTGTATAGCTGATCAAAATCAACTTTGTTTTCAAATTTAACATTAGGGTAACCAGAGTAACTTAATAGATCTAAAAATATTTTTTCAATCTTTGGATAAACTTCAGTAGGAACATCTCTTAAAAAAATTGGTTCTAAAGTTTCTTTTGTATTTACATCTTCATCAATTTTAACAACTACTGCGTAAATCATTTCAAAATAACCATGTTTACTTACTTCATCCGTCTCTTTAAATCTTGTAGAAATAGAGACTTCAGCCATTTTATTTTTTAGAGGTTTTGTATTAATGTCTATAAATAATTTATATTTAGAAATATTTTCTTTAGTATAAATATAACTTTCGATATCTTTTGTTTCAGCTGAGATATCTTTGATAAACTCACCCAAAATTTTATATTTTTTTTCCATTAATTATCCTTATCTTCATATTCGCCCTCAATCAAATCATCTTTATTTTTTTGTTTTTTATATTTTTTGCTAAAAAATTTAAAAATAATGTTTCTGGTGATCGGTACAATTAAAAGAAAACCAATTAAGTCAGTAGCAAAACCTGGGATAATTAAAAGCAAAGCTGCAAATGCCAAAGCAGCCCCAGACATCATTTCGTAAACAGGAATTTGGTTTTGATAAAGTTGAGTAACTCCAGATTTAATAGTGCTTAAACCCTGCAATCTTACAAAATAGATGCCAACAACTGCGGTAAGCAGAATTACCAGGATTGTATTAAAAGCTCCTATTTGCCCCCCAATTTGTATGAAAAGGTATATTTCGATAAGGGGAACAAATAAAATAATTAATAAAAGTGTGTTCATTTGTCATTAATCTAATTTGCTAGTTGAAATTAAGCAATAGAGTAAATATTATAATATTATGAGTTATAGCTTTGAATATATAGATATAATACTTCTGGCAATGATTGCAGGTTTTATATTTCTAAGACTGAGAGGTATTTTAGGTAAAAAATCTGGATTTGAGGAAGATATAACGCAAAGTTTTCCACATGAGTTTCCAAATGTTAAACCAGTTAAAAAAACAAACTTCGATGTTTTTGATGATAAGGCAAAATCTGAATTTTTGTTAGGTGCTAAAATTGCTTATGAAACAATCATAACAGATTTTTCAAACGGCAATTTAAAAAATATAAAAAATATTTTAGAAAAAAAAGTTTTTAAGCAATTTGAGGAAGCTATTAGCGAAAGAAAAAAACAAGGAAACATATCTGAAACCACCTTTATAGGCATTAATTCAGCAGAGATTAAGCAACATGAAAGAAATGGAAACTTTCTGGAGGTCACAGTGGATTTTGTAAGTGAAATTATTTCTTGCGTAAAAGATAAAGATTCTAAAATTATCTCTGGCGATCCAGAAAAAGTTAAAAAAGTTTACGATACCTGGAAATTTTCTAAAAATGTACAATCAAATGATCCAAATTGGTCACTGATTGAAACAAACGTTTAATTGAATAAAAGATTATCTAAAAAAGATTTAAAAGATTGGAAAAATTTTGTTGAAGGCAATCAAAGTGTTCCCAATAAAGATAACTTTAAAAATGAGAGAAAAAATAAAAAAGAAGCTACAATAGATCTTCATGGATTTTCTTTAGATCATGCAAATAAAAAAGTTGAAAAATTTATAAGTGAGTGTTTTGATAAGAAAATCGAAAAATTAAATATTATTACTGGAAAAGGACTTAGATCTAAAGTTGATCAAAATCCATATCAGTCAAAAGATTTAGGCATTCTTAAATATTCAGTTCCCGAATTTATAAAATCTAGTAACAAATTAATGAGTATTATTAAAAAAATTGATGACCAAACGGATAATAAAAACTCCGGCTTTTTTTGTATATACTTAAAATTAAAGAATAAACTTTGATAAATCGTTATCCTTAACTAATTGACCAAGGTTTTCTTTTACATACTTAGAATCGATAACAATTTTTTCCCCAGATCTATCTGTTGCTGTAAAACTTATTTCATCAAGAATCCTCTCAATAATTGTGTGAAGTCTCCTTGCTCCAATATTCTCAACTGATGAGTTTACCTCAGTTGCAAGACTAGCAATAGTCTTAATACCATCTTCAGAAAACTCTAAATCAACATTTTCTGTTTTAAGTAACGCTTTGTATTGTTTGATTAAACTATTATCTGGCTCTTTTAAAATTCTTTCAAAATCATCACTTGTAAGAGCATCTAATTCCACTCTTATTGGTAATCTTCCTTGAAGTTCAGGTAATAAGTCCGATGGTTTTGCTAATTGAAAGGCTCCAGATGCAATGAATAAAATATGATCAGTTTTAACTGGTCCATATTTTGTACTAACTGTAGTGCCCTCAATTAATGGAAGCAAATCTCTTTGTACACCTTCTCTTGAAACATCTCCTCCAACTCTGTCAGTTCTTCCAGAAATTTTGTCTATTTCATCCAAAAAAACTATACCATTGTTCTCAGTAACATTCTTTGCTGATTTTATAATTTTGTCTTGCTCAATTAGTTTATCCGCTTCTTCATTTAGTAAAATTTCGTGAGACTCTTTGACAGTCATTTTCTTCTTTTTTGTCTTACCACCCATCGATTTTCCTAACATATCACCAATATTTATCATTCCAATGTTTGCGCCTGGCATTCCTGGAATCTCAAAGCTTGGCATGTTGTTAGATTCGTTAGTTGCAATTTCTATTTCATTGTCATCTAAATCTCCATCTCTAAGTCTTTTCCTGAAACTCTCTCTTGTTGCTACAGATGCTTTATTTCCAACTAAAGCGTCCAATACTCTTTCCTCAGCTAATTTTTGAGCTTTAGCATGAACCTCTTTTCTTTTTTTCACCTTTTCCATAGCAATAGCTATTTCAAGTAAATCTCTAATAATTTGTTCAACGTCTCTACCAACATATCCAACTTCAGTAAATCTCGTAGCTTCAACTTTTACAAAAGGCGCCTCTGCTAATTTCGATAATCTCCTTGATATTTCTGTTTTACCAACTCCGGTAGGACCAATCATTAAAATATTTTTAGGAAGTACCTCATCACGCATATCTCCTGTTAGAGCTTGTCTTCTCCATCTGTTCCTTAATGCAATAGCAACAGCTCTTTTAGCTTTATTTTGACCAACAACATATCTATCCAACTCAGATACAATTTCTCTTGGTGACAATGAGTCAATATGAGTTTGTTTTGTTTCTTCAGTTTTCTTTGGAAATGTTTTTACATTTGTTTTCTTCATTAAATTTTTTCAATTCTTATATTGTTATTTGTAAACACGCATATATCAGCCGCAACCTGTATAGCTTTTTTTGCAACTTCCTCAGCTTTCAATTCAGTATCCATTAATACTTTTGCGGCAGCTAATGCATAATTCCCCCCTGAACCAATTCCAATGACATCTCCCTCAGGTTCTAATACATCTCCAGTTCCTGAAATAATAAAACTTTTTTCTTT
>TARA_B100001121_G_scaffold63228_1_pt1 | contig 14707 bp, 10 predicted proteins | sample TARA_B100001121 | Tara Oceans TARA_B100001121 (sample SAMEA2622817) | marine metagenome | biome: marine biome (ENVO:00000447); feature: surface water layer (ENVO:00002042); material: "saline water (ENVO:00002010), including plankton (ENVO:xxxxxxxx)" | depth 5 m
CCCGCCAATAACTATTCACTGCAGGCGGAGCGATTGATTTCCATTTACAATGGAATAAGCGATTAAATGGAAAACTGCATCGCCCGCCAATAACTATTCGCTGCAGGCGGAGCGATTGATGATCAATGAATCAACTGAACCATGAATGCCTTCCCCAATGATTGCGAGGGACAGGTTGATTATTATCAGCATAAAAGACAAAACCGCGTAGAACAGATTTGAGATAATTGCGTAGTTTTGGTCGTATGTAGAATACAAATGGTAGCAGTGATATCGCTTTATTTATGTTAGCAAGAAGGTAGGGGTAAACGGTTATTGACAAACGACATTTACCGCTATCTAATTCTGTTATCTTCCAAACAACATATGATTGGGGTCCATCTTTCTCACCAATTACTAAATCATAACCAGATTCCTCATTCCAGTTCAAGAATTGCCTGATATAAGTCAAGCCATTGAGATATTCAAGGCGGTCTATGTGACTATTTTCATGCCACTCGATTGGGTCGTTTTGGCGGCAAAATGGATGACACTCATTCAAATTACCGCTTCGACTAATCAAGGCCCAAAGCTCGGATTTAGTGAGTGAAAATTCCAATTCAGCGTCGACACTTCGACGATTAAGGAATTCAGCCATCTCAGCCATACTTTTGCCAGTCGGATCCTGTCCACCAGTATGTGTTTCCATCATCCATTGCTCGCCAGGTATATCCTGCTTCATCTGTCCACTGCCTGAGAAGGGCAGGTTCTGCGACTACAGGTTGTTGAACTACCTCAACGGTTTGAACGGGTTGTGGTTGATAGTTAGCCTGAGCAGCGACTTGCTGAGTTGCTTGACTTGGATAAGCAGTCTCTTCAATCGGTTGTAATTGATTCATCAAACCACCCGAGGAGAAATCCTTAGCTAGCGTTGCTGAAGCACCCTTACTGCGAATGAATAGTACCGCTCCAATTGCTCCGCCAAGGACGAGTAAAACAACCAAACCAATCCAGATGAAGTTATTTGAATCATCGTCGGATGAACCCTCTGCTTCATCGCTTGCATCATTTACCTCATCGCTTGGTGGCATGATTACTTTGTCCACCACGTGGATGATTCCATTCGAAACCAAGACATCTGAATCAGTTACCGTTGAATCGCCGACCATAATCTTACCATCTGCCTTGGATAAAGTAATATTATCTCCGTTAGCCATACTTACCACTTGACCATCTTCAATTTGAGAAGCCCATATCGAGTCGGAAATGTATACATGGTGTAGCAAAATATCGGTCAGAGTTTCCTTACCTTCATCAGTGTTAAGCGCTGCTAGATTGATGCCAGCATCGACAAATGCTTGGTCTGTAGGGGCAAACAAAGTAAATGGTCCATCCCCTTGTAGTGTGGTCAACAAACCTGCTTGAATAACAGCGTCTACCAAGGTATTGTGGACGCCAGTGCACTGTGCAGTCCGTGGGATATCTGTCGGAGTTGCGGTTGGGGTCAATACCTTGTCAATTACGTGAATTACTCCGTTGCTGGTTGCAACATCAGCAGTGACCACATTAGCATCATTTACCATAACGCCATCACCGACCGTAAAGGACAGAGGAAGCGCATTGACTGCAGTTGCTGATAGACAATCGGTCACTGCACTTGATGGGACTTCACTGTCAAGTACGTGATAGAGCAGAATGTCTGACAGGGTTGCCTTACCCTCAGGTGTGTCAAGTGCTGCCAAGTCAATTCCTGCATCGGCAAACGCTTGGTCAGTCGGTGCAAAGACAGTGAAAGGTCCTTCGCCTTGTAGTGTTGTCAGCAATTCAGCTTGTATAACTGCAGCAACAAGTGAGTTGTGTACACCAGTACATTGCGCAGTTCGTGGAATATCATTGGGCGTCGAAGTTGGTGACAGAACCTTATCGATTACGTGTATAATTCCGTTGCTGGCAATAACATCTGCCTGGATTACATTGGCATCATTGACCATCACACCTTCGTTAACTGTGAATGATAATGGTTGACCATTTGCTGCATCGGCAGACATACAATCAGTTACTGCGCTTGCAGGGACTGAAGAAGATACGACGTGATAAAGTAGGATATCGCTCAGTGTCTGCTTACCTTCAGGGGTGTCGAGTGCTGCTAAATCAATACCAGCATCGGTGAATGCTTGGTCAGTAGGAGCAAAGACGGTGAATGGTCCATCACCCTCTAAGGTCGCAAGTAATTCTGCTTGAACTACTGCAGCAACCAACGAGTTATGGATACCGGTACCTGCTGCGGTTGTTGGAATGTCAACTGGATCTGCTGGAGGCGTCAAAACCTTGTCAATGACGTGAATAATACCGTTACTTGTGGTAACATCTGGTCCAGTTACTGTTGCATCGTTGACTTTTACTCCATCAGTCAGATCAAATGTCAAATCGTCGCCGTTTACTGCAGTTGCAGTCATACCATCAGTTAATGCGCTTGATGGGACGCTGGAATCGACTACGTGATACAGGAGAATGTCGCTCAGAGTTTGCTTACCCTCAGGTGTGTCAAGTGCTGCTAAGTCTATTCCCGCATCAGTAAAGGCTTGGTCAGTAGGAGCAAAGACAGTGAACGGGCCGTCACCTTGTAGAGTTGTCAATAATTCAGCCTGAACTACGGCTGCAACAAGCGAGTCATGTGAACCAGTACATTGAGCAGTACGAGGGATATCTCTTGGAGTATCTGTTGGCATCAAGACCTTATCAATCACATGGATTAGCCCGTTGCTTGAAATTACGTCAGTCGTTACTACATTGGCATCATTTACCATTACCCCGGATTCGCCAACTGTGAACGATAATGGTTGACCATTCGCTGCATCAGCAGACAAACACTCGGTTACAGCAGATGCTGGCACCTCAGATTGAACAACGTGATACAGCAGAATGTTGGAAAGCTCAGATTCGGTTAATGTAGAAAGATCGACTCCCAAATCGATAAATGCTTGGTCAGTAGGTGCAAAGACAGTGAACGGCCCTTCGCCTTCCAAAGTTGAGAGAAGGTTAGCATCGACAACTGCGTTGACTAGAGTGTTGTGAATTCCTGTGCTAGAAGCAGTTGTTGGAATATCTGCTGGTGGCATCAATACCTTGTCGATAACGTGGATGATACCATTAGATGCTGCGACATCTGCTTGGGTGACGGTTGCACCACCTACGGTTACGGTAGTTCCATCGTTGGTGAAAGCTACCTTATCGCCATTAATCATCTCCGCCATCATGCCATCACTTACGGCACTTGCTGGTACTGAACCATCGAAAACGTGGAACAACAAGATTTGAGTTAGATTGTCTTTTTCTTCCTGAGTTTGGAAGTTTGCTAAGTCGATTCCTGCATCTGTAAATGCTTGGTCAGTCGGGGCAAATACTGTGAACGGCCCTGTACCCTGCAGAGTGGTTACCAAATCAACATGGGTTAGTGCGGCCACTAAACTATCGTGAACGGTAGTTCCGGCTGCTACAGTAGGAATGTCTTCGGTTCCGTCGGCGCTAGAAATCGGCAGACTGGAGGCTAATAGACAGGTCATAATCAAGCATACAATGGTTTTTCTCATGTCTATTTTGTTTCAACGGTCCGCTTATAATAGGCTGTTTTTTACTAACCCATCCTGCATCGTTGTGAAAACGTAGTAGAATTTAACTAAACATTTGTACAGATTCATCGCCCCAATTAATGGTTTTATTTAACGACAAACCCGCCTTGGTAATTTGCTGTGCATCAATGCCTGAAAGATATGGTGATTGATGCTCTACATCTGCTCGAACCAAATAGAACTCATCAACTAAGTTAGCCGACAAAAAGTGCTTGATTGTTACCGGGCCACCTTCGACCATAAGGCGCTGAATCTCCATATCCCCTAAGCGGTTCAATAAGGCTGGAAGATCAGTAAAATCATCACTGAGCACCATGGTCTTGCCACCATCGGTCAGAACTTTGGAGTCTAGAGGAATCCTTCCATTCGGATCGATAACAATTCGCAATGGTTGGCGCTCAGCGGGAACTCGCCGTATGTTTAACGATGGATTATCGCGTATAATTGTCTCAACACCTACCAAAATCGCATCGGATTCCTTACGCAATTGGTGAACTGCATCAAGACAGCCTTCCGAAGTAAAGCGACCTGCAGATTGGCTTCGGTCATCGACTGAACCATGTTTGTCAACTGCGAGTTTTACAGTTACTATCGGCTTTCGATGTTCGCACCAGTACAGAAATTCTCGCATTTGGTGCGCTGCTTCCGCCTCAAGGAGTCCAGTCTCAACCTCAATTCCTGCGTCTATCAGAACCTGAATACCTTGGCCACGAACAGTTGGGTTAGGATCGTAATGGGCTACGATAGCCTTCTTGACTCCAGCCCACATCAATGCCTGAGTACATGGCGGAGTACGTCCGAAATGATTGCATGGCTCAAGAGTAATGTAAGCCGTGGAGCCGTTTGGAGAGTGGCCCTTTTTTTCAGCGTCATGAATTGCCATTTGTTCTGCATGGAGTCCACCTAAATGGTCGTGCCAACCCTCTGCAATAATCTGCCCATCTTTAACCAGTACGCAACCGACTAATGGATTGGGCGAAACTCGTCCTCGGCCAATTTCTGCTACCTCAAGTGCTCTTGTCATGAACCGGACATCAGATTCACTCCATTCCATACCCTGCACCGAACATTGCGTGTCGCTTTGCATAATTGAGTGCTTGCTTTTACCCAACAGGGAAGTATTCATTCGTTAAACCCGTATCGGCTATTATGTCCTCTAGCGACTACACGCCTGCAATTATCGAGTTTCTACCCGACTTGACGACTAAGAAAAAGAAAGGTGTTCACAGACCAATCTATGCCGAAGTATTCGTCAATAACATTAACGCAGGAGATGATGTTGAAGTTGTACATTTGATGGTTAATCCTTACTCAGGAAAAAAACAAGGAGAGAAAATCGCAAACAACGCTAAACAGATATTTGAGCAGAAATCGATTCAAGTCAATACCCACATCTCAAATTATTCAGGAGAGTTGATTACTATTGCAGAAAGTCTTGCAGCGAGTGATTCTGACGTCGTTGTGGTTGTTGGTGGTGATGGCAGTCTTTCCGAGGTGATAACTGGATTAATGCAAGCAAATAGTCAGTGTAGAGTAGGTCTTATTCCCGCTGGAACTGGTAATTCAATGGCCAATGATCTCAAAATCAAGGACACAAAAGATGCTATCAATAGAATATGTAAGGGCGCTTACCAATTTCTTGACCTCGCTAAAGTAGATATGGTTGCCGGACTACCAGGTAACCAACAGGGCAATATGACGAGATATAGCGCTAATCTAGTCACTTGGGGACTCGGTGTGGATTCAACTATCAAAGCGGAAAAAATGCGTTGGATGGGGCCAATGCGTTATGATATTGGAATCCTAATGGCGATAATGGCTAACAATCGAAGGCACGCTACTTTGACTATAGACGACCATGAAATCGAGGATGATTTTACTTTATTTCTGATTCAAAATAGTCAAACTGGAGGTTCACTACTGCCTCTTGCCCCCGGTGCTTCGTTAGATGATGGAGAAATGGATATTGGAATTCTAAAGAAAATGAAGCGGGGCCAAATTCTGAAAGCATTTGGTCAGCTAAAAACTGAAGGCAGACATGTATTTCACCCAATGGTAGATTATTACCGCTTCAAGAGTTTAGAGATTTCAACGCCAAAGCCCACGGCAATCAATGTTGATGGAGAGAATATCGGCTCCACACCATTGAAGATGAAAGTAGTTCCAAAGGCAATTCGCATAATCGCTTAATCAAAGCGAAAAGTCTGAGAAATCCTCTTCCTCTTCGAATTTTTGAGGTTCGGGTTCTGGCTCGTAGTCAGGTTGAGGTTCAGCAGGTTGTGGTGATGCTGCCTTTCTTTTCTTAGCAGCCCGACGCTTTACTGGTGATTTTGCTGATTTCTTAACTGGTTTTGAATCAGTTCTTACGCTTGTGTAATGTTCAGCACTTCGACGTTCAGGTGATTTAGATACCACATTACTAACTGGGGTGTTTTGACGTTTCGTTGCAGGTGGTGTCCACGCCTCTTGTTGACCAAAGACTGATACTGTAGACGCATCTGAAGCCGACAATTCTTTTTCGAGATTAATTGATTCCTCAGTCGCAACCACGGATGACGAACCACGACCAAACTCACTTGGCCCATCGGAAGAACTTCCCGATAAGGCACTATCGAGGTCAAATCCGGAGATTCCGGCATCCTCATTCTTAGTTGATTTCTTAGCAGGTGGTTGGCGCTTTTTCGCAGCTTTGTCTTCCTTGTCTGCTTGGCGTTTTCGTTCCGTTGGGGAAATCGAACCTGACTTTTTATCGCGTTTTAAGTCAGTAGCAACCTTCTTTATTTTGGCTAAACCTTCTTCGCCTAACAATGTCTTCATTGTTTCTTTAGCACCTTGTCGAACAATCATTTGTGATAGAATAAACATACCAATTGAACCGCCGATTCCAACTATTAGGAAGAAGGTGATGAATCCTGCTCGGCCAATAAATGGAACATCGCCTAACTTCCATTCATCGCCGTGGTTACCATTCGAACTTACTACTCGTTCATCAATTTCTATTCGATCTACTAAGACATATACCGACTGCAGATTATTTGTTCCCACCTTCAAATTGCAGTTATCATCCAAGGTATGAGCAAGGCTGCCTGAATCTTGATAGTATCCATTGGTCTGAGTTTTACCATCAATAGTAAATGGATTGATTAGATAACCATGAATAGTAATTGGCTTGTGCCATTCAGACAAGGCCAAAAAACCATCATTGATGTTTTCAGTTGTCGGTATTAAGCCGAGCACATACCAATCAGAATCTGTTTCACTATCAATCGAATCCAAATCGACAGTACCTGCCCTGGTTTCCGGCATCAAAGGAAGATTCCAGTCTTTGATATCTATTCTTGCTCCTTCACCGTCCTTGACATTGTTAGCATCACTCATCGACATTGCTTGTATCGCAACCGCTGCAGTAACCGCAGTATCAATGTTTTTTGCTCCATTAATTGGGTCATGCGATTGATAAAATACGCTTGCAGAAAGGTACCCAGTGAACTTTATTGTTGCACTAGCATTTTGCGCTGGCTCGACCAGTTCACCAATCTCACATCCAATAGGTGTAATTCCTTCATAGGTGGATTTTGAGTCTCCTAAATTTGTAGTAATATCCGTTCCGTCAACCGAGAAATCGACGTCAATACCACTGCTGCCCCATTCAGCTGTATCTGTTCCCATACAGCCTGCAAGAAACATGGTGCAGACGAGAAGTAGCGCCAATCGGGTCCTCCGCATGTTTGGCCTAAAGAGGATTTAGTTTGAGAACTCTTCCATCGTCTGAATTCGGTTTAAACAATAACAATGGCGCAGAGAGAGGGATTCGAACCCCCGCGTCTTACGACAGTGGATTTCAAGTCCACCGCACTACCGGGCTATGCGATCTCTGCAACAAATTGGCGGAATGATTACTCTTTGTAGTATTTTGCCCTAAACTAACTACAAATAAATTACCGAGTTACTGGGAATTATCCTGAGATCTTCTACCAATTCTAATTGCAGCAATCGATATCGCAGCAATAGCAATCATGCTTGAAAATCCTGGGGTTCGATTTGACCCATTATCAACTAATCCTTCATCCTCTACGAGGTTTTCAAGATCCTCAATAAACTCCTCGGCACTCCAACTATCTCCAGTCCAAGCGATTACTGGCTTCCTTTGAGTATCGAGAATCAGTGTGGTTGTGGAGTGACCAACATAGTATTCCTCTTCAACATCAGCTAAGACACAAGACAACATTGAATCCTCGGGCCATTCGTAGCCTTCATCGCACATGCAATGCTTACCAGCACCGCTGCCCATCTCCCAACCATGGCCATTACATGCTTCTTGCTCACTATCAGCAAACACTCCGGGAATGGGTATGGTTGAATCATCGGTATAGTTCGGCGCCCAAGCGAGATAATTTGGTTCAATTATTGAATCCATACCAACATTAGTAGCCTGCCAAACAGCACTTGTTTCGTTCCATTCATGCAATTCCCACCACCAACTATTATTGTCATCTGCTGGATTCTCGCCTGCTACTGATTCAAGGTAATGGCCAAATTGAGAATCGGGTGCTGAAAAACTAACTCCAGCACCATCAAAGGCTGAGGTTGTCAATTGCCAACCAGTCATTTGGGTTATCTCTTGATACGCAGTAGAATTATCGGGAAATACCACAGATACTGATGAATTATCGGATTGTGGAGCGATGAGTAAGGATTCATCGGTGTTTGAAGCAACCCACGCAATGTTCTTGCTATCAGGATGAGAAAGTGCATCTGGTCCAAGCGTTACTGTTTGCCATGACGCTGCATCGTTATCGTATGTCATCAGTTCCCAGTACCAGGAATTATCCGTAGGAGCATCAATACCGTTGATTCCAGTAAGCGTGGTGCCATTATTCGATTGTATTGTATAATTTAATTCCCAGCCAGCCTCATCGGCAGCGAACTTAGTTGTCGACCACGCAGTTGGAGTATTCATCAATTCGCTAGCAACGCCGGATTTATTGACAAATACTACGGTTGAATCTTCGGCTTGATGACCATTAATCTCCCCGAGATGAGCATCGATTACATTTTTCTGAACAATTAATCCGAATCTGCTCCAAATATCTTCCATGTACTCCAAGTCACCAGTCAGGTGTGGCCATTCTGCACCGTGCATTTCTGTGTAGGCTTTCAGCGCCTCTGGTGTGTCATACTCTGGATCAACACTGATTGAAATAATCGAGATATGTTCTTGATAATCAGCACTCAGACCATCCTCTACTGAACGTAACAGTTGGGTTATAATTGGACATACATCCGGACATTTAGTGAAAATAAATGCCACGACAACAACATCACCCCGGAAATCGGTTAGATTCATCTGCTGATTATCTTGATTGGTGAGAGTAAAATCATCAACAGGGGGGCGAGATAATTGATACCCTTTGTAGGCAGATGTTGTTGGTAATGCCGAGACGAAGAACATCGTAGCGATAAGAATGGCTACTAGTGCTTTCCTTGAAACCATGGGCCGACCTGTGGAGGGGGCTATATGAATGCTTCATCTTTTTGTGGCGTAATCCCAGTCAGGGGTGCACCACGAAGGCAATTCTGTGATTGCTTCCGGATTTGAAAGACCAATCCCCCAAAGCATCAACAAAACAAATAGCACAGGGAACAGCGCAGTTCTGGTGTAAATTCTTGGGTCGCCTCGCAAATGCATGAAGTATGCGGCAATACCATATCCTTTGATTATTCCAACCACGATTAGAATGCCCCAAACCATAAATCTGGTTATTGCAATGCTCGTACCGGGGATTTCGGTAAAGAATACGGCAGCAACCTCGAACAACGTAAAGAACATCAATACTTGGAAGTTCCAAAAGTAGATGTCTTTGCCCGTTTTGTCAAGTAGCCACTTTTCTAATCCTGTTGCTGCATGTTCGCCCATTTTTTCACCTCAATACAAATAGAATGCTGGGAATATAACTACCCAAGCCAAATCCACAAAGTGCCAATACAAACCGAAATACTCGATACCTTGGCCGTTGTCCTCATCATAACCGACTGTATCTGCTTTGAATACCAGATAGAGCATGATTAGTAGACCGACGAATACGTGCAGTCCGTGTGCACCAGTCGCAACATAGAAGATTGAACCTTGTACGGTTCCAACGGTAAAACCTTCAGCCACAAGGTGACTCCATTCAACCAGCTTTAGTACGATAAACATCGAACCAAGCAACAATGTTGCAATTAGGTAGTTTCTAACTGCTGTCTTCTTGTCTGGAAGTAGGAATCTCAAAACGCCCTTAGGTGCTTCCCAATCCTTTGCCTTGGCAGTCTTGAGAGCAAGGACGATGGTATATGATGAGATAATCAGCGCGAATGTATTGACTGCACCTGGCAGCATAGTCCAAAAGTCACCCGTTCCCGCAGCACCGTCTGGTCGAAGATAATCAGATGCTGTAAGGACGATATCACCCTCTGTGGCACCAACTGAACACTTCCCGTCATCAAATGCCCATTTTGTACACCACTCGGTTCTAATTCTGAGATAAGACGAGAAGAATGTTGCGAATACCATCACTTCAGACATAATGAATACCCAGATTCCGGCTTTTCTGATGTGCTCTCCCTCAAACGGTGCAGAGGTTGCAATTTGCTCGCCATGTCCAATAAATGGCAAATCTTCTCGCCACCAATTAGCCACACCAACCATGATAATGGCAAGACCAATAGTACTCAGTACCAAATCTCCGAAGACGAAGGTGCCACCTTGAGACATTAATGCTCGAAGTGCTTCAACAAAATCTGGGAATCCCATGAGGAATAATAGCACACCAATACAGAAAATAATCGGTGATGCTGAGCCGTGGTGTTCATCATGATGATCGTCATGACCGTCATCATGACCATGATCATCTTGCGGCTGAATTGAATTGATGAATCCTCCAATGCCCAAGAATATTGCATAGATTACACTAATTATGAGTATGGTAAGTCCTGCAACCCAATATGTTAGGTATGATAGATGGGCATCTATTTCTTCATGATGTAAGTGAGCCAGTTCTTCTTCGCTAACAGTAGGGTCATCCATTGCATCATAGTATACTGATTTAGCATCATCATATGTATCATGTTTGACGCTGCCAACACCCAAGCCAAGGGCAGCAAATGCTACTATTCCAATCGTTAGAATCGCTCCAGCCATTAGAACGGCTCGTCCCCAAACAGAGTTGTCGACGTGGTTATTGAAACCGCTCATTCTTCAGCCCCCTTTGGTTTTGCTTCCCACAATTTCTTGGCAATGGACTTCTTGTCACTAGTGTCACCGTGATGACCGTACAGTTCGTTCATATCACCTTGAGTTGGGATATCATGGAATGATGGAGTTGGAGGTGGTGAGGTTGTCGACCATTCTAGTGACCAACCACCCCACGGATCCTTGCCAACAGGTTCTCCATTCCGACCTGATGCGAAGATATTCCAGACCAAGAGTAATTGGCTCAGTCCGAAGATGAAGGCAAAGATGCTGACCGCCATATTGTACTCAGCGAAACCTGTTTCTTCAAGATAAGAGTGAGTTCTTCTTGGCATGCCCATAATACCTAATTTGTGCATTGGCCAAAAGGCAGCATTGTATGACGAGAAGCCGATTAAGAAGTGCCACATACCAAGTGTTTCGTTTAATTTCCTACCAGTAACCTTCGGATACCAGTAATAGACTCCTGACAATAATCCAAACACAGTACCACCAATGAATACATAGTGGAAGTGAGCGACTACGAAGTAAGAATCGTGGAAGTGTACATCAAGACCGGCAACAGGGAAGAACATTCCCGAAATACCGCCAAGAGTGAAAGTGACAAGGAAACCTAGAGACCACAATGTATGAGTCTTCATTACCAAACTACCACCCCATATGGTTGCTAACCAATTGAATATCTTCGCTCCGGTTGGTATAGCAACAGCCATGGTGGTTATCATGAAAGCGGCACGCCAGAAGGCATCCATACCAGAGGTTAGCATGTGGTGGCCCCAAACGATAAATCCAACAACACCGATACCAGCCATGGCGAATACCATCGACTTGTAGCCGAAAATCGATCTTCTTGCACTTGTAGCAAGTACCTCTGATACAATACCAAAGGCTGGTATAATAACAACATATACTTCAGGATGACCAAAGAACCAGAATAAGTGTTGGAACAGTAAACTGTCGCCACCACTGGTGAAGAAAACCGTGCCAATCGTGTGGTCAAACAGCAGGAATACGATGCCAATAATCAATGCAGGTAGTGACATATACAGCATAAATACGCTGACAAACACTGACCAAGTGAATAGCGGCATCTTCATCCATGTTACACCGGGGGCTCGCATGGTGAATACCGTCGTAATGAAGTTGACACCACCAAGTGTTGAAGATGCACCAAGCATGAACATACCAGACAGGAACGCTGTAGTTCCTAAATTAGAACCATATTGAGACAGCCCCTCACCAAGATTTGCTTCTGTCAAAGATGAATAAGGTGGATACATAACCCAAGTAATATCGGCAGCTTCACCAGACCATATACCAGTGTAAATAAGTGGGCTTGAGAATACTAACAGCCACAATCCCATAGCGTTGATTCTTGGGAAAGCCAAATCCTTAGCACCGATTTGCAACGGAAGTACGTAGTTCATAAATCCGGCAATCATTGGCATAGCAGCGAGGAAAATCATAGTGGTTCCGTGTAGAGTAAAGAATGAGTTATACTCAGTCTCTGTTAGGAAAGTGTTCTCTGGTACGGCAAGTTGTATCCTAAACAATAATGCAAGGAATCCACCCACTAAGAAGAAGAAAAACCCGTACAAGAAATACATGATTCCGACTTCTTTGTGGTCTGTAGTTGTTAGCCAAGGTTTGAGATAACTCCAGAAGTTATAGATGCTAAACGTCTCTGGGGACCTTGAGTAATAGACCCACATAACGCCGAGTAAAATCAGTCCAATTGCAAGCCCAACAGCAGTTAGGAGCAGAACTAGTGCCCTTACGCTTGGTGCCATTTCACCTGCAGAAATGCCTGCAATGGTAGTCTCGTAAGAATTCCACATGTCGCCATTGAAACCATTACCACCATTTACTGCGTTACCATAAATTTTGAAGTCGACAAACTTCGAGTCATCAGCAGGTGCGGTCCATTCAAAATCCCAGGTTCTTACTTCGTTACCGGTAGCTGAATGGGTTAATCCGCCATCCATTTCCTGAGCCACGGTTGGGTCTACTGCTACCACAGTACCTTTGGATGCAAGAATTCTGAATCCGCCAGCACGGCCATTCCATGGATCGGCTCCTTCAGTACTTCCATCATTGTGTAGCGCCATTACGTCATTAGTGACAGTAACTGTAAAACTGTAAGTTTCGCTTGAGTTGTACATTTCTGGCAATCCAACTACGGACACCGTAGTATCCGAAGATGGTCCACCGTGACATGAACATCCATTGTCACCTGCAGAGCCAATACCACCAGGCGCTGCATCAAATTGGGGTACCATAACCAGAGAGAGTAGTACTATCGAAAGGAGGGCTATGGTTCGGGCACGCATTAGTAAGAACCTCCTCGCTTCTGAACACCAGTGTCCTCATCACAGAATTCGACGCCTCTATCAATAGGAGAAACTACATCTACATAGCCCACCATCTTTGAATGGTCCAAACCGCAATATTCAGCGCACCTAATGTTGTATGTTCCTGGGTCATCGGGCCAGAACCACATTAGTGTGCCGCCTTCGAGACCGGGGACTAAATCCTCTTTAACGCCCCACTCAGGTAGCCAAAAGGAATGTTGCACACCCCAGTAGGTACTGTTCAGTTGACTGTAATCAGAGGTGTAAGAAAACAAATTCAACACTACCTTCTCATCGCACGGAACTATGAAATGGTCTCCTGCAGCAGTAGAAAGTTTGTGATTGATTGGTATGTGTCCCCATCGATGTAGTTCATTGCCTTCAGAATCTTCAACTAATACTGATGATGAGACAAATCGATTGAACGAATTTTCCACAACTGTCGAACCGGTGATTGTATCGAGCGCATATGTGTTAGCGTCGCCATTAATCACAATCGTGACATTGGTTGCATCTGCATTGCTACTGTGTTGAATAGTAACATTGTCGCCCCATACTACATCTATACCGGAGAGCCTTGAATCATCTTGCCAAGTTAGTTCATCCTTGTACTCAAATTCCCAAAACCACTGCTGGCCAATGATTTCAACGTCGAATCCTTCATCTTCGTCAGGAATAACCCACACCGCTGTGTTTGAGGCTAATGCGAGAACAACTAGCCAAACTACGATTATAGTGGGCAGTACGTAAAATAGAATTTCGATTTTGGTATTGTGCCGATCTACTGGAAATGATCCAACTACGATATGGTCTACATCAGTAGTATCAGGAACGATACTTGCACGGTATCTAATCATTGCATAGAAGAGCCATGCAAATGTGATGATTCCGACGAGGATGCCCCAAAAAAGAAATTTGTCGTAAAGTACTGAGAAAACGGTATCGTCTGCCACCATAGACTTGACCTGATTGACCGCCCGTATAGTAGCCCTTAAGGGTTATCGAAAAATGCCGTTGGCTAAATGTCTTACAACATCTTGCGATGCCTTTCAGTGGCCCTTTTACACCCATGGTATATGAATCTTAGTTTTTCCTTTAGGCAACTTGCCGAGAAGGTTTTTCGCGGTATTTATCTGCCGCCTAAATCTAAGTACAATAGGGGAAGGTTTTGGAAGTGGAAGAATGTCTACAATTGACCCTATCTGGCGAGGTTTTAATCAACATTCAAGTTAATCCCGGCTCAAACAAGTCCGGACCGATTGGTTACGACCAGTGGACAAAGCGACTGAAATTAGCTGTTAGAGCGAAAGCTGAGGGCGGCAAAGCAAATAATGCGGTTATCTACACGCTATCAGAACTACTGAAAGTCCCCAAAAGAGACTTGGATATTGTAACCGGCCACAAGTCCCGAACCAAGCAAATTAAAGTCTCAAACCAAGACATACAACTGATTAAAAAGGCGTTGAAATATAGCATAAAGTGATACAATGGCTAGTCAAAATCGTAACGATGGTAGT
>TARA_B100001121_G_scaffold39603_2_pt1 | contig 14667 bp, 13 predicted proteins | sample TARA_B100001121 | Tara Oceans TARA_B100001121 (sample SAMEA2622817) | marine metagenome | biome: marine biome (ENVO:00000447); feature: surface water layer (ENVO:00002042); material: "saline water (ENVO:00002010), including plankton (ENVO:xxxxxxxx)" | depth 5 m
CACTTTTCTGATGGGTAGTAATGACTCTGAAGGTCATCCCGACGAGAGCCCTGTGCATGAAGTCAAGATTAATTCGTTTTGGATTGATATAACAGAGGTAACTAATTTACAATTTAAAGAATTTGTTGATGCAACTGGTTATATTACTACAGCAGAAATGAAACCGGATTGGAATGAATTAAAAAAAGATTTGCCTCCGAATACACCAAAGCCTGACGAAAGTTTATTGGTTCCAGCATCATTAGTTTTTAAGAAGAATGAAAATATTACAAATCTAAATAATCATACTCAATGGTGGAATTGGGTTAAGGGTGCTAATTGGAGACATCCTGGAGGAGAAGGTACGTCTATTGATGGTAAAGATAATCATCCAGTAATTCATGTTAGTTGGTTTGATGCCATGGCTTATGCTGAATGGAAAGGGAGAAGATTACCAACTGAGGCTGAGTGGGAATTTGCTTCAAGGGGAGGATTGAAAAATAATAAGTATAGCTGGGGAAATGATCCTAATTTAAGCAAATATGCAAATACGTGGGAGGGAACATTTCCTAAAAATAATATAAAAATAGATGGATTCGAATCTACCTCACCTGTCAAATCGTACCCGCCCAATAATTATGGACTATATGACATGTCTGGGAATGTCTGGGAGTGGTGTTCTGATTTATACAATTTTAACTACTATAGTACACTATCCAATACTATAGCAGATAATCCTAAAGGACCAGAAAAAAGTTTTGATCCTAATGAACCGTATTCGGAAAAGAGAGTGGTTAGAGGAGGTAGTTACCTGTGTAGTAAATCATATTGTACTGGTTATAGAAATTCTATGAGAATGAAAAGTACACCTGATACTGGTTCAATGCATACAGGATTTAGAACTGTAAAAGATATAGACATTTAATAAATGAGATTATTATTTTTATTTTTAATATCGTTAAATACAAACTTATTTTCACAGGAAAATAAAAAAATTATTGATGATTTTATCATTGAAGGAATTGAATTATGGGGTATTCCTGGAATGAGTGTGGTAGCTGTTAATGATACTTCAACTTTATTTAAAAAGTCTTACGGTAAGCGAAACTATTTTTCTGATGAACTTGTAAACTCTGAAACTATATTTTCTATGGCTTCAACAACAAAGGCTTTTATTTCTATGGGACTTGGTATTCTAGTAGATAGAGATTCAATTAAATGGGACGATAAGGTTGTCAACCATTTGAAGAATTTTAAATTATCTGATGATTATATAACCAATGATGCAAGAATAAAAGATTTATTAACTCATAATCTTGGAATTGGTAATGAAGATAAATTGTGGACAACTGATAGTACTTCAATTAATGAATTACTTTATAATTTCTCTAAATCACCAAAAGAGTATCCTATAAGAGGAGGATACAAATATCAAAATATAATGTATGTAATTGCTGGAGAATTAATAGAAAAGGTTTCAGGTATAACTTGGCAAAAATTTATTGAGTCAAATATTCTATCAAAAATTGGTTTAGAATGTACATTTACATGGTCTAAAGATATTTTTAATTATAATAATTATACTCATCCACACTTAGACGACTATGAAGATGGTATCGTAAATGTTCCGTTTACCATTTCGGATCAGATTGGTGCGGCAGGAATGATGTGGTCTTGCCAAAACGATATGGAAAAATATTTAAAGTTTTTATTAAATAAATCTGAAGTTAATGGTGACAGGGTTTTATCTAAAGAGACATTTGAATATATTTTTGAACCTCAAATTATTATAGGAGATTCATTTTATCCAACCTCTAAATTAACCAAACCTAACTGGAAGACTTACGGATTAGGATGGTTTCAACATGATTATAGAGGATTAAAAATAGATTTACATACAGGTAGCTTGCAAGGATTAGTCGCGATAATTGCTCTTGTCAGAGATAAAAATATTGGTATTCAGGTATTTGCTAATCTTGATAATGCTGAGATAAGACATGCTATAATCTATAAGATTTTTGATTTATTATTATTCAATGATAATTCACGAGACTGGAATAGAGAAATATATGATTTATATATGGAAAGGAGAGATGACTATAAATTATCATATTTTGACACTTTCAAAGATAGAAATGCTGATACTAAATTATCTCTTGATTTAATTAATTATGTAGGTACATTTTCTAATGATATGTATGGAGACATTAAAGTAATACTTAAAAGAAAGAACGGGAAAAAAACAAAAAAAAATAGATTTTTAAATCTTGATGTCAACGGTAATATCAAAAATTTTGATCTTGAATGGTGGCAAAATGATACTTTTATTACGGATAAAGATGAAAAATGGAGAGAAAAGCTATTAGTTGATTTTGAGGTTAATAGTGGAAAGGTGAAAAGTCTAAAAATTTATGGTACTAAATTTGTTAAGGTTAATTAAAATCAATTTTTTAATATTCTTATTTTTTTCATGTGATGAGATCAATAAAAAAGATAAAAATGTAATAATTATTTTAGCAGATGACCTTGGTTATTCTGATCTTAGTTATTTTGGATCCGAAATAAAAACTAATAATATTGATTTTTTAGGAAAAAATGGAGTGGTTTTCACAAATTTCTATAGTTCACCTCTATGTGCACCTTCAAGAGCAATGTTACTCTCTGGCAATGATAATCATACATCAGGAATAGGAATACAAGCATATAATTCTGATCTATATGGATATGAGGGAGTTTTATCAAAAAGAGTAAAAATTATTCCTGAAATTTTAAGAGAATATGGCTATAAATCATTTTTATCTGGAAAATGGCATATTGGAGGTGATCCTATAGATAGAGGATTTGATAATACATTTACACTTTTGCCAGGAGCTTTTACTCATTACGATAATAATAAGCCAATTGAAGGTTATCCAGATACAGCTTTTTCCGAAAACGGTAAAAAGGTGCTTTGGCAAAATGGAAAATATTCTAGTGATGTATACACTGATAAAATGATTGATTTCATAAATAATTCCAATGGATCATCTTTTTTTGCTTATTTATCCTACACTTCACCTCATTGGCCACTCCAAGTTGATAAAAATCATTCAGATAAATATTTAGGAGTTTATGATAATGGGTACGAGGAAATTAGAAAAAAAAGATATGATAATCTCATTTCAAAGGATATTTTACCTGGTAAAACAAAAATAGATAAAGACTTTTCAGAGTCATGGAATATTTTAACCGATGATCAAAAGAAAATAGAATCAAAGAAAATGGAGGTTTATGCTGGAATGATAGATAATTTAGATTTTAATATAGGTAAATTATTAGACTTTTTGAGATATAAAAAAATTCTTGATAATACCATTATAATTTTTATGTCTGATAATGGAGCTGCTGCAGAGGATTTTTTCTATAATAAGACTTATGGGCCTTATATTCAATCTAAATTTACATATGATGGAAATATGATTGGCTCTCCAGAGTCATTTGCATCAATAGGAAAAGAATGGGCTCAAGTAATAACATATCCTTTTAAACTTTACAAAGGGTTTAGTACGTCTGGTGGTATGTTAGCACCTTTAATTATATATGGTTTGGATGATGTAAAACCACAGATTTCAAAAGAATTCACTTCAATAATGGACATTGCACCTTCTATTTATCAAATTTTAGGAATTGAATCAATGAATAAAAGAGATTTAAAAAGTTCATTTACTTTAGATGGTGAGAGTATTATTCCATACCTATACAATAAACAAAATAAAATTCATGATAAAAATTATGTATTTTCTTTTGAGCACAGCGGTAATGCTGTCTTAATAAAGGATAATTGGAAATTAGTTAATAAAATAACTCCATTTGATGAAAAAAATTTTGAGTTGTATAAAATTTCAGATATATCTGAATCAGAAAACTTAAAATCAGAATTTATAGATGTTTATAATCAATTATTAATTGAATGGAATGATTATAAAAGATCTAAAAAAATAATATTTCCTACTCCTTACAGAGATGATTTGAATTAATCAAAGTTAATATCAGGTTTATTTTTTTTGAAAAAAGATTTAAGAATATCGTCAACCTCCTCTTTCTCTTCAACAAGCTTTATGAGGTGAATATCTTCTTCTGAGATCAACTTATCTTTAAGCAAGGTACTTTTAATCCAGTCATAGAGTGGTTGATAATGTTTCTTTCCAACAAGGATAATTGGGAATTTTTTCGATTTTTTAGTCTGAATTAATGTAAGTGCATTAAATAGCTCATCTAAAGTTCCATATCCACCAGGCATGACTATAAAACCCTGAGAATATTTTTGAAACATTAATTTCCTGATAAAAAAATAATCAAATTTTAAAAGATAATCCTCGTCAACATATTGGTTTGTATATTGTTCAAATGGTAAATTTATTCTAAGTCCAATTGATTTTCCTTTTGATAATTTTGCTCCCATATTTGCAGCTTCCATTATCCCAGGTCCAGCACCTGAAATAATTCCAAATCCCATTTTAGAAATAATTTTAGCTATCTCAACAGTTTTTTTAAAATAAATATCGTCTGGTTTTGTCCTTGCAGATCCAAAAATTGATATAGAAGGTCCAACTTCAAGTAATGTCTCAAAACCTGTTACAGTTTCAGCATTATATTTAAGTATTCTCCAACTATCTTGTGTTATTTTATTATTCCAATTTTTCATTTTTTTTCTTAAATTTGGCAATAATTAAATTTTTATAACGTCTAATTGTTATATATACAAAAATAAATAAATTCTAACACATGAAATTTTCCTACTCATTATTAACATTTAGTCTTCTTACATTGATTTCTTTTTCATGTAGTCAGTTTGGTGATTCTTTTAGATTACCAGGTGAAAATCCTAAAGATATTGTATTGTATGAGTTAGATAATGATTATTTGGCACCAGAGTCAAAAGAATTTATTGAAAATGAATATCCAAATAATAATGTTAGTTTATCATATGTATTAGTTGGTAAAAATACTTATGGATTTGAAGCTGACTTAGATAATGATAAAAGTTTATCCTTTGATGAAGATGGTGTTTTTAAATTAGATAGAAACCATCCATTTCTTATGGATAAATATAAAAAAGGCAAAATAGGAAAGTCTGAGGATGGAGATAAGGAGGGTAGAGATAAAGATGAAAAAGATTGGGATAAAGAAAAAGATGAAAGAGATTGGGATAAAGAAAAAGATGAAAAAGATAGATGTTTTGAATTTATAATGCCTTTTACTTTTATTATGCCTGACGGATCAACTATATTAATTGAGGGTGAAGATGATAATAAAAAAGTAGAAGAATGGTATAAAAGTAATCCAGATGAAAAAGATAGACCTAAAGTACAATTACCGGTTGATATATCTATTACTGATGAGAAAGGTAACGAAGAAGTTGTGACTGTTACCTCGGATGATGAAATTAAGGAGATAATAACAAATTGTGATAAGAAAAAGGAAGGTAAAGAAAGATGTTTTAAGCTTTTAATGCCTTATTCATATAATATGCCTGACGGTTCATCAATTACTATCAGTGTAGAGGATGATTACAAAAATGTTAAGGAATGGTATGAAAATAATCCAGATTCAAAGGATAAACCCGAACTTATATTCCCTGTTGATATAGAAGTTGAAAATGACTCCAAGGATGATGAAAAAGAGACTAAAGTCATAACTATAAATAGTAAAGAAGAGATGGATAAAGCCTTGATGAGATGTAACATTAAAGATAAAAAAAGAAAGAATTGTAAAAAGCTTCACGGAGAGGAAATCCCAAATTGTATTATTGAGTATGTTTCTTTAAATCATCCAGAAGATAAGATTTTACATACTAGAATGCTAAGAACAAAAGATGGAGATGTACTACATCTTGTGAAATTAGACAAAGATGGTGTTCTTAAATTTGATGAAGACTGCAAATTACTAGATTAATATATTGAATCTAACCTCTATTTCTTGGAATTGTAAATCTACATGGAAAAAAGCCAGAATTAATACCCTTTGGTGTTTGCTCGGTTGTTCCATTGGAGATTTTGGGACAATACTTTTTTTCCAATTATCTGATTATAATTTACCAACACACTATATTATGATTCTCGCCATAATAAATGGTCTTATAACATCTATAATACTAGAGACTGTTATTTTAAGTTTGTCACAGCCTTTTATAACAGCATTTAAAACTGCAATTGGAATGTCTCTTATAAGTATGATAAGTATGGAGATTGCTATGAACACAGTTGACTATTTGATAACTGGTGGAGCAATTATTAATGTCTATGTTATAATTCCTATGTTACTTGCTGGTTTTTTCACTCCTTTACCATATAATTATTATAGATTAAAAAAATATAATCAAGCTTGTCATTAATTTTTCTTTAATTTCTTATTTTTAAGTGTATTTATATTCCAAATGCTTAAAAAGATTAAATTTTTATTTTCAATCTCTTTATTATCATTAATAATTAATTGTAGTCAACTTTATTCACAAACATACCTTGAACTAAGGAAAGCTACACAGCTAAAAAGTTTCAGAATTTATCCAGGTGATAATATAAGGTTTAAAAAAAAGGGGGATGATTTTTTCACCTTTGCCAAGATAACTGGTATGAGAGATCAAAATCTAAGATTTAATAATATTGAAGTACCAATAGAGCAGATTGATAAGATAGACATAAGAAAACAAACTTCTAATCGAAGTAAAATTTATGGTAATGTGATTGCTGGAGGATCTTTAGGTTATTTTATTATTGATTTTGTTAATTTATCCCTTGTACAAAGAGCAAATTACATGGATGTTTATAATAAAAATATACTAATTAGTTGTTCAGTTGGATTTAGTATTGGCTCAGCTTTAAGGATATTTAAAAGAAAATATTTTAAAAGGAATGATTTAAATAGAATATGGATTCAAAACTCTCAGTAATACTTATCACCTTTCTTTTATTAGCTTGTGATGATCTTTCATGTCGATTTAATAAAGTTCCAGATGCACCTTTTCCAAACCCTGATAGGGTAGAAGAGGTAAAAAATAATATTATTAATCAAGTAACATATGTATACGAATGTTTGGATATCGATAAATACAAAAAGCAATTTGTTGCAATAACATATACTATTGAAAGAACGTATAATTCAAGTAATAATAATCGAGATTGTTGGAATGAATCAATATATGTTAATATAGGTATTTGTTAAATGAAAAACTCACTTTTAATTTTTGTAATTTTATTTTTTTGTTTGACTTTATGTTATTTAGCTTCAGAAAATACTATAGTGTTTTTGGGATATCCATTAATGTATCAAATTTTTATTTTGACTTTTTTGGTTCAGTTTATTGTTTTCCTTCCATCATATTCCTACCAGACTGAACATTATTACGATCTAACTGGAGGTGTAACTTTTATATCAGTTATTTTATTTTCATTGTATGCAAAATATATAACATTAGGCCTTGACTTAAGATCAACTATAATTGGGTTGATGATTGTAATTTGGGCATTAAGATTAAGTTCTTTTTTGTTTTTAAGAGTTAAAAAAGTTGGTGAGGATGTTAGATTCAAAGAAATTAAAAAATCCTTTTCTAGATTTTTACTTGCTTTTACGTTACAAGGGTTTTGGGTTTTTATGTGTACATTCCCAGCTTTAATTGTATTAACATCAAGCAATTTTGAGGTTGATATTTTCTTAATTCTTGGCTCTAGTTTATGGTTATTTGGTTTTTTATATGAAGTTATTGCTGATAAACAAAAATCAAATTTCAACATTAATAATAAAGGTAAATTTATTTCCTCAGGACTGTGGTCACTTTCAAGGCATCCAAATTATTTTGGAGAAATAACATTGTGGACTGGTATAACAGTTATATCGATTACTGTACTATCTGGATTTCAGTATTTAGCATTATTAACACCTTTGTTTATTTTTAGACTTCTAAATAACATCAGCGGAGTAAATTTATTAGAAGATATTGGTAATAAAAGATGGGGATCTGAAAAGGATTATCAAACTTATATCAAAAAGACACCAAAATTTTTTCCAAAAATTTTTTAATTTTTAGTTTTAATTAAAACTACTCCATCCCTTCCATCAGAACCATATATACTTAGTTCAGAAGCACTTTTTAAAAGCTTAATTGAATCAATATTTTCAGGTAGAACAGCTTGATATGCAGAATTGTAATTTCCAACTCTTGCACCATTTATATAAAATACTACCTCCTTATAAAAATTTACACTTGTTTGACCTCTTAAATAAACTTCAGCGTTCCTTTCATCAAAGCCACTAATTTTCAATCCTGGTATTGATCTTAATCTATCTAACAATCCTAATGTAGTTTTTTGGGTTTGAGATACGTTTTGTGATGAAGATGGTGATTTATTTACTTCGCAAGAAATTAAAAATAAAAAAAATGGAATTATGAATATAAGTTTTATCATCCTATTTTGTTTTAATTAATACAACTCCTCCTGATCCTATGAAACCATATAGAGCAAGATCTGAAGGTTCTTTTAATATGTTTATTGCTTCAATATCAGAATTTCCTATAAGATTAGCAACTTCAGAATAATTACCTACCTTTAATCCATCCAATACAAATAAAACTTCTTTCTGATGATAAATGCTATTAATTCCATTTATATAAACCTTTGCGTTGAGATTGTTTCCATTAATTCTTATAGCCGGGTTGGATCTAATTCTGTCTAATAGGCTTATATTATTATTTTGTATGCTTTTTATTTCATCCATATTATTAGGTTCTTTATATATATTACAACCTAATAAAATCATTAAGAATAATAGATTAACTCTTGTTTGCATTTCGATATTTTCTTATTTCAAAAGTTGATATAATAATTATTAGTAAAAGTAAAATTATACTTGATATTTTAACAATTAAATTACCATAATTATATGATATTGGATCAAATACCATTTCAATAGAATGGTTACCAGGTTCAATTTCAATTCCCCTTAAAATATAATTAACTCTCTTTAGTTCAGCTTCATTTCCGTTTATATATATTTTCCAACTATTAGGATAATAAACTTCTGAAAAAACGATGAAAGAAGATGAGTTATTTTTTATATCATACTTTAATTTTTTAGGGTTTGATTCAATGAGTTTAATCTCTCCTTCATCATTATAATTATAGGTTGAATTTTTTAATTTAAATTTATTAATATCAACTACAGCCTCTCTCTTGGTATTTATATTTTTTAAAGTATTAATTTCATCAAGGGGTGTTTTGACTGGAATTATCTTTTTAATAAACCAGGCACTTCCGTTAGAAAAATTGTTGATTACAACATTATTTTTATTATCACCAAATTTAAAGAATCCGGTATTTAACATATTTATTATATGAAGATCTGAAAAGTCTAAATTATTATCTTGTAGTTTTTTTACTAATTTATTTCTTTCATCATTTATATTTCTTTCTATTAAGTCTTGGTACCTTCTAATTTTTGCACCATGATATCCACCGATAGATGAATGGAAATATGAGGTTTTTGCCTCGTTAAAAGTATTTTGGAGATTATAAACTCTTTTCCGATTAGTATTATTTTCAAGAATATATTGATCTGCTTCTGTTATATTTAATTTTAAATCTCTCTTATTGTAAAAAGTACAATCATTATATAATTCACAGCTTTTATCGTCATTAAATATATTTTTATTAACTAATCCATGATCAATTACAATAAAGATTATTATGGAGAGTGAAAATATATGTTTGTTAATTTTATTATAAATTAAACCAACTGATAATCCGACAAATAAAAGAGTTAGTATTGAACCTTTCAGTATATCTGTAACAAATAAATTTTTTCTATCTTCTACTAATGCATCTCTAAACCAGTTTGGAAAATTTGCAAAATTTGAATCAACTGAACCACTATAACTTAAGAAAAAAGAAATTAAAAATAAAAATAGATAGATTCCTGAGGTAATGAAGAATGCATTAAGTAACTGTTTTAGATATTTATCTTTATTTCTTAAGAACTTTTCAATTGCTAAGGATGAAATTAGCGATAGACAAAAAATTGGAATTATTATAATAAAAGTTACAGATCTAAATTTATTATATCCTGGTAAATAATCAAAAATTAGATTATTTATAGAAGATAAGTTACTACCTATACTAAGTAAAATGCCAGTAATTAATAATCCTAAAATCCAGTTTTTTTCGTGAGATTTTAATATAATTAATCCAAATATTAATAAAAATAAACTTAATGCTCCTGCATAGTATGGTGCTGTCAATGGCTGATCTCCCCAATAAGTTGGAACTTTTCTAAGTTGAGCATTAATTTGTGAAATTCCAATATTATTTTTCCTTAAAGCTTTTCCGAGATTAGAATTTCTATCTAATTTTTCCTGACTGGAACCACCCAATATATGAGGAAAAAATAATGTTAATGGTTCAAAAAATCCATTACTATATTGGAATGCATAATCTTTATTTAGTCCTGTTATATCTACATTTAACTCTGATTTTCCTCTAATGGATTCTTTTGAGTATTCATAAATTGTCCAGAATTGTCCAAAAAATGTTCCTAAAGCTAAAGTTGCGGCAAAAATTAGCAAGGTTACTTTACTAGATATATTTGAAATTGTATCTTTTTTATAATTATATATTAAATATGATATACCATAAAAAACTAATATAATAATAGCATAATATGTAATTTGAAGATGATTTAACCTTAGATGAAGGGCTAATGCAATTGCTGTAATTATAAATCCTAAATATTTCTTATTATTTAAGCATAATCTTACTCCAGCTACAATTAAAGGTATGTATGCTATTGTTCCTATTCTTGAATTATGACCAGCACTAAACCCTACAATTATATAAGAGGATAATGTGAAGGCTATAGATCCAAAAACAGCAATTTCTGGCCTTACATTAAAAGATAGTAACATTATATAGAAAGAAATAAAGCATATAAGTAAAAGATTTACCGGATGTGGTAGAAAAAAACTATAAATTTTATGAATTAATATAATTATTTGGTTGCTCCACTTGACATCTATTAGGTAACTAGGCATACCTGAAAACATTGAATTAGACCATAAAGCCTCTTCACCATTATTTTTTCTAAATTCAATTGATTCATTTGCTGAATATTTCCACTGTTCAATATCATGTTGTTTAAGTTCTTTATTTTCAAAAAAAATAGGGTTAAAAACGTATATCGTGATAGAAAAAAATAATGTTAACGATAATATATGTTTAATAATATCTTTCATTTATTCTAAATAAATTATAATGAAATATAAATAGTATTAGTTAAATAATCATTATTTGGTTTAATTGTTATTTTTGTATGTAATGTTTGAAAATTTAAGTAATAAATTAGATCGTGCATTTAAAGTCCTGAAAGGACAAGGGAGTATTACTGAAATTAATGTTGCATCTACAATTAAGGAGATTAGAAGAGCATTAATCGATGCTGATGTTAGCTATAAAGTTGCAAAAGAAATAACATCTAAAATTAAAGACGAGGCATTGGGTCAAAATGTACTCATCTCTGTTTCTCCTGGTCAACTACTTACAAAAATTGTTGCTGATGAATTAACAAACCTTATGGGTGGTGAGTCAGCTGATATTAATTTAGATGGAAATCCTAATATTATTTTACTTTCAGGTCTTCAAGGTTCAGGTAAAACAACATTCACTGGAAAATTAGGTAGGTATCTTACAAAAAAAGGAAAAAAAACATTACTAGTTGCTTGTGATGTTTATAGACCAGCTGCTATTGAACAACTTCATGTCATTGGTGATGATTTAAAAATTGAGGTGTATTCGGATAAAAAATCTAAATCTCCATTGAATATTGCCAAAAAAGCAATTCAACATGCTAAAAAGAATGGATTTAAATCTGTTATCATAGATACTGCTGGAAGGCTGGCAATTGATGAGAAGATGATGAATGAAATTAAATCGTTAAAAAAGACATTAGATCCTCATGAAACTTTATTTGTTGTTGACTCTATGATTGGTCAGGATGCTGTCTTAACTGCAAAATCCTTTAATGAAGCAATTGATTATGATGGTGTTGTTCTCACAAAGTTAGATGGTGATTCCAGAGGAGGATCAGCTCTTTCAATTAGAAAGGTTGTCGACAAACCTATTAAGTTTATAAGTACTGGTGAGAAAATGGATGCTTTAGATGTATTTCATCCAGATAGAATGGCTAAAAGAATTCTAGGAATGGGCGATGTTATAAGTTTAGTCGAAAGAGCACAACAAAATTTTGATGAAGAGGAAGCAAGAAAATTACAGAAAAAAATGTTCGAAAATACATTTGGTTTAGATGATTTTCTTTCTCAGATTCAAAAAATTAAAAAAATGGGAAATATAAAAGACTTATTAGGTATGATGCCTGGAATGTCTTCAAAAATCAAAGATATTGATGTTGATGATGAATCTTTTAAACCGATTGAATCAATTATCTATTCTATGACACCAATTGAACGGAAAAAACCAGATATATTAAATGGTTCAAGAAAGAAAAGAATTGCTGACGGAAGTGGAACATCCGTTCAAGAAGTAAATCAGTTGATTAAGCAATTTAATCAAATGAGAAAAATGATGAAAATGATGAAAAAATCAGGACCTTCCGGTATGATGTCAGCTCTAGGACTTGATAATAAACAGAATTAATTGTAAGTCACGCTTTTTATTGCTTTAATTGCCTTACTAACATTAGGAGTAATTTCTTCAATAAGGGTAGGAGCATAGTGGAATGGTACATCTTCACATGTTATCCTGTGAACTGGTGCATCTAAATAATCAAATGCAAATCTTTGAATATGATGACTGATTTCAGATGATATAGATGCAAGTGGCCATGCTTCTTCTATAATAACGAGCCTATTTGTCTTTTTAACTGAATTGATAATACTTTTATAATCAATTGGTCTTACAGTTCTTAAATCAATTAATTCGACACTTATATTATCTTTCTTAGCTTCAAGGTAAGTTTCTTCTGCTACTTTCATCATTTTACCAAATGAAACAACTGTTACGTCATTTCCTTCATGTACGATATTTGACTGACCAATTGGAATTAAATATTCTTCCTCTGGTACCGTACCCTTATCACCATACATGAGTTCAGATTCCATGAAAATTACAGGATCATCATCTCTAATAGATGTTTTTAAAAGTCCTTTTGCATCATATGGGTTCGATGGTATAACTACTTTTAGCCCAGGTGTATTAGCATACCAATTTTCAAAATTTTGAGAATGTTGAGCCCCTAACTGTCCCGCATTTCCAGTTGGACCACGAAATACAATAGGAATATTAAATTGTCCACCTGACATCTGATACATTTTAGCTGCTCCATTAATTATTTGATCGATAGCGACTAGAGAAAAGTTAAACGTCATAAATTCAACGATTGGTCTTAAACCGTTCATTGCAGAGCCAACACCAATACCACTAAACCCAGTTTCTGCTATAGGCGTATCTATAACCCTTTCAGGGCCAAATTCATCAAGCATACCTAGGCTAACCTTGTAGGCACCATTATATTCTGCTACTTCTTCACCTATTAGATAAACACTTTTATCTAGTCTCATTTCTTCTACCATTGCTTCCCTAAGTGCTTCTCTAAATTGTATCTCTCTCATTGATTGCAAAAATAAAAAAAGGCCTCAATAAATGAGGCCTTTTATTTGTAAATTATTAATAATTTAGTTCATTGCTGATTGTACTGCATCAGAATAATTTCTAAACTCTACATCATTTACAGCTTTATTTTTTAAATCTGTTTCTGAATCCATTGAGAATGCAGTTTTTAGATTTTTAGATATTGCATCGGAATTACCAGATCTTGCACCATATACAGCCATTACGTAATAGTAATTAGCAAACATATCCCATTCTTTTTCCTTGTATAATGCGCCTAATGCATCTAGTGTTTTCTTTGCATCTTCATTTTCACCCATAACTAGTTGAGCAATTGCTTTTCTCCAATGTGCCCATGCTTGTGTCATATATTTACCTTCAACTTTATCAAAGTATGTAATTGATTCTGCATGATTTCCAGCTGCAATAGCTAAAGCACCCATTGATACATTATATACATTTTTCATCCACATTCTATCTGTACCAACTTCCTCAGCTTTTTTCATATATTCATTTGCAGCATCCCAATCATATTTTAATGCTGAAAGTGAAGCTAAATTTAAGTAAGATTCGATGTTTTGCTCTTTATTAAGAGATATATTAAGTTGAGTTTCTCCGGCTTCTAATAATTTCAATTGTGCTTCAGATCCCATTTCTTCTTCTTTTGCAAGTTCAATATGTACTGATCCGAAATCATTATGTGCTCTCCAAGTACCACCCCATTTTACTGCAGCTCCATAAATTGCAGCTTTTTCTGCTAAGTCAGGTGTTAAACTAGCTGCAAAAAGTAATTCTCCATGAGTAAGGGCATCTGACGATGCTTCTCCAGATACAATTTTTTGGGCAATAGCTAGTATTTCATTATTTGGCTTTTTCTCAATCACTGTAACTACTTCAGTTTTTGCATTCCTAAGATCAGGATATACTTCTTTAATAAGCGTTTTGTATGAACTTAATTTTTTAAGTGATTTTTCCTTATCTACGAAAGAACCTCCACCGTTTATTATCGCTGATATTTGATTTTTATCAGAATCAGAAA
>TARA_B100001121_G_scaffold81645_1_pt1 | contig 14663 bp, 13 predicted proteins | sample TARA_B100001121 | Tara Oceans TARA_B100001121 (sample SAMEA2622817) | marine metagenome | biome: marine biome (ENVO:00000447); feature: surface water layer (ENVO:00002042); material: "saline water (ENVO:00002010), including plankton (ENVO:xxxxxxxx)" | depth 5 m
TATCAAAATGTACAATCATTACTTTATCTTTATCAATTTTTCCACTAATCCAATCTTTTTGAAATCTTCTCATTAACTCTACCAAGGCACTATATAATCTTTTAATAAACCTATCTCTTTTTGTTTTTTCTAATGACCAAAATCCAAATTTTTTATCCAGAACGCCAGTTACTAAACTTAATCCAGATGGAATAACACTTTGGGGGTCTCGTACCATATATAAAATTTTAGTATTAGGAAATCGTTTCAAAAATTTTGGCATATTTGCACTTATAGAAAATAATTTACCTATTATTTGTTCTTGATTATTTGATACTAATACTCTTAACCACATAGATTCTAACCAATTAAAGTCTCTTTCTGAAGTATCTCTTTTTTTTGGGTCAACCCAATCAAATAAATTATCTTTATTCCACGATAATAAAAATCCATATAAGAAAAATCCATCTAAATACCTAAACAGTAAAGATGCATCATCAGTTTCTACAGATTGAAGACTTGTTTTGTGAGCGTCAGTTGAGTGATGTCTAGTTGGACTAATTTTTTCTAAAAAAGGTAAAAAGGGCCTTATTAACATCTGCAAAAAAACAGAAGGATATAACATTTGCCATAATTGAGAACCAGTTCCAAGTTTGTGTGAAGTTAAAAAATGGTGTAGAAAAGTTGTACCTGATCTTGGATTTCCAACAATAATAATTGGGTTATTAATTTTACCGTTTCTTATTTTGGAATAAAAAAGTAAATCAATTACTGATCCAAAAAATACTGTAATTCTTAAAATTAATAGTAATATTCCTGTAATTAATGGTGAAAACCACTGACCAAAAGTTTTACCTATTATCAAATAAACTGTTAATAATCTTTTAGTAATAGAAATTTTTATCATCTTCTAAATTACATTATTTTAAAAAAACTAATACTATCTTTTTTGTAACATACTATTACACTAATTTATAGTTATTAAAAAACAATATTATTCTATATTTAAAAAAATAGGAATCCATAAAATGAAATTTTTAATACTATTATCAATATTTTTATTAAATATATATCAATCTCAAGAAGTATTTAATGGTTATACACTATTTACACCTCAACAAGGTAATCCAAACAGTGGGGCACAAACTCTTCTTTTAAATAATAATCAAGAAACCATTCATTCATGGACTCATGAAAGAGGACCCGCAAGTATGCCATATTTATTACAGGGAGACGAACCAGGTTTAGAAAACTGTATATTGGTATATCCATATAGAGTGCTTGATCCAACTATGGATTCAGGTGGTGTTGGAGGTGGTGTACAATTTGTTGACTGGGATAGTAATATTTTATGGGATTTTGTATTATCAAATGAACAATACCAACATCATCATGATGTTGAGCCAGTACCTGATGGTAATGGAGGATATAATATTTTAATGGTTGCTTGGGAAGCTTTTACAGTTGAAGAAGCGTATGATATGGGAAGGTCACCTGGGTCTATTGATAATCCTCTAAATCAAATGTGGTCAACTGCCATACTAGAAGTAGAACCTTATACAAATAGAGTCGTTTGGGAATGGCATTTATGGGATCATATGGTTCAAGAAAGGGGTACAAATTATGGAGCGACATTTGGTAATGTAGAAGATCATCCTGAATTAATGAATATTAATGAAGGTAATGTTGGAAGTGGTAATGGTCCTGGTGGTTCAAATGCAGACTGGATTCATATTAATGCAATTGACTACAATGAAACACTTGATCAAATTGCAATTTCATCAAGATTTATGAGTGAAGTATATATAATTGACCATAGTACTACTACAGAACAAGCCGCATCACATCAAGGTGGAAATTCGGGAAAGGGCGGAGATTTTTTATATAGATGGGGAAATCCACAAATTTATAATAGAGGTTCAAATGCAGATCAAATTTTGGATGACCAACATAGTGTTAACTGGATTCCATATGGATATCCTGGAGAAGGTAATTTAATAGTTTTCAATAATAGACATAATGGAAACCAATCAGCAGGATTAGAATTTTCTCCTCCTCTAATGGAAGATGGTAATTACTACATAACCGAAAATGATTCTTTTGGCCCAGAAGAGCCAACATGGGTATATCATCCAGGAGCAGGATGGCATTCTAATGTTCAAAGTGGCGCTTTTAGATTACCTAATGGAAATACACTCCTAACAGTAGCAGATGATGCAGAAATTTACGAAGTCACATATGAAGGTGAAGTGGTTTGGGAATATAATTATCCAGCAAACAATTCAATGATTGCAAGAGCACAAAAATATGCAATAGATGCATTTGATTATCAACCTTTATTGGGCGATATAAATGGAGATGAAATCTTAAATGTACTTGATGTAATTTTAGTTGTAAATATGATTTTAGGTTCAGCAGATATTGATTTAAATGGTGATATGAATAACGATAATGGAATCAATGTTTTAGATGTTGTATTATTAGTAAATGAAATTCTCAGTTAGAGGATATTTTTTCTTTTATTTTATTCCATAACACATCTAATTCAGAAAGACTTTGGTCTTTAAAGTTTATTTTTTTTTGAGCCAAGTGTTTTTCTAATAATGTAAATCTATAAATGAATTTATTTGTTGACTGTCTAAGAGATGTTTCAGGATCACATTCAATGTGCCTACTAAGATTAACAATCGAAAAAAGAACATCGCCTAGTTCATCTTCAATCTTATTTTTTTTATTACTTAAAATTGCCTCTTTAAGTTCGTCTATTTCTTCTTGAATTTTTTCAAATACATTATCTAAATTATCCCAATCAAAACCAACTCCTGCTGCTTTTTCTTGAATTCTTCTGGCTTTAGTCAAACTTGGTAATGTCTTAGGTACCCCCTCTAAAACACTTGAACGGTTTTTTTCATTTTTTTTTGCTTGTTCCCAATTACCTTTTTTCCATCTTTCATCAATTGGATTAGCAAATATATGCGGTTTTCTTTTAATTAATTTTTCATTTATATTAAAAATTGAATCATAAATGTTAAACTCATTTTTTTCATCTGCTAATTCAGCTTGAAAAATAATATGCAAAAGCAAATCACCTAGTTCTTCTTTTAATAATTCAAAATCATTGTTTTCAATTGCTTCTATAACTTCATAAGTTTCTTCAAGCAAATAAGGTATTAGAGATTTATGAGTTTGTTCTCTATTCCAATCACAACCATCTGGATCTCTCAATCTTTTGAGAGTATTAATTAAATTTTCAAGCTTTGTCTTCATTTCTTACAACTTTGACTTTTCCAATACGATTCTTAGAGATACTTTTCACTGTAAAAACATTGGAATTAAATTTAACAATATCATCTTTTTTTGGTATATCTAGTAATTGATTTAAAATGAATCCTCCAAGTGTATCATAGTCTCTATCATCTGGAAATGAAATATCGATAGCTTCTTCTAAATCATAAATTGAAATTTTAGCATCTACCATATATGTAGCTTCTTCTATTTTATTTATTAGATTTTGCTCAATATCGTATGGATCTCTTATTTCTCCTAACACTTCTTCAACAATATCTTCTACAGTTATTAATCCTTCTGTTCCTCCCCATTCATCAACAACTATAGCAATACTAGTTTTCTTATTTCTAAAATCATTTAACAATTCATCAATTGGTTTATTTTCTGGAACAAAAAAAGGTGTTTTTGCTATTGATGATAAATGAATATTTGGTCTAGAACCTGTTAAATATGGCACTAAATCTTTAGCATGTAAAATACCAGTAATATTATCAATATTATCAACATATATAGGTATTTTTGAAAACTGCTCTTTGCTAATTAAATCCATAGCTGCATCTAAGTTCTCTTTCGCATTGATACCAATGATATCAACACGTGGCACTAAAATTTCTCCAGCAACTTTATCATTAAATTCAATTATTGATTGAATCATTTCTGATTCTTCTTCTTCTAACGTACCTTCTTCTTCGCTCATTTCAGCTAATATTTTTAGTTCCTCTTCTGAATCAAATATCTTTTCATCTTGGAATCCTATTAAAGAATTAAATAATATGGTGATTTTATGAAATAAGAAAATAACCGGTTTAAACAGCATAAAAATAAATTTTAATGGTAAGTAAGCAAATTGAGCAACTTTCATAGAATTCCTCATCGCAAATACTTTAGGTACAACCTCTCCAAAAATTAAAAGTATGATTGATAAAAAAGTGATATCAATCAAAAGAAGTAATGTCTCTGACATCACAAACTCTTTAGTAAGGTGATGAACAAAATATGCTCCCAAAAAAGCAATGCAAATATTAATAATTGTATTACCTGATAGAAGCCCTATTAATAATCTTTTAGGTTTATTAACAAATTGAATTATCTCTTGAGGAATTTTTTTATTGTAATGCTTAAGATTTAAAAAAGCTGTTTCAGAACTTGAAAAGAAAGCAGATAACATTAAAAGTAACGCAAAAAGTATCAGAATATAAATATACATAATTACTAAATTATTTTAGATGTATGTTTTTTCAAATAATAATCCTCTTGAATCTTCATATCTTCTTTTTCTTTTAAAGTTTTATCACCGTATCCAACTAAATGTAACAGTCCATGAACTAAAATTCTTTTGAACTCATTCTCAATTGTTACTTCAAATTTATTGGCATTATCTTCAATTCGATCCATACTAATATAAATTTCTCCTTCTATTGGATCACCTTTTTCTTCTAAATTAAATGAGATTATATCTGTGAAATGATCTATATTAAAATATTCTTTTTTTAAATTATTTAAATGATCATCATCACTTACAATAATATTTAAAGATTTAAAATTTTGATTTTCTTTTTTAGATAAGGTTGAAATGATGTTGCAAACCACATTTTCTTTAAAATTATACTGCTTATCAATGTTATTGATAATTTCGCATTCCATTTTAATTTAAAATTGCTTTAGATATAATCACTCTTTGAATTTCGCTAGTTCCTTCTCCAATTTCAAGAATTTTTGCATCTCTAAAAAACCGCTCAACATCATATTCTTTTATATAACCATATCCACCATGTACTTGAATAGCCTCAGTACAAATTTTCATTGCAGTTTCACTTGCAAATAGTTTAGCCATTGCAGCTTCTTTAATAACGGGTTGATTATTATCTTTTAACCAAGCAGCATGATATACAAGATGCTTTGCTGCTTCTATTGATGTAGCCATGTCTGCTAATTTAAAACTAATCGCCTGAAATTTATTTATTTGTTTACCAAAGGCTTCACGCTCTTTTGAATATTTTAATGCTAACTCATAAGCACCTTGAGCAGTTCCTAAAGAAAGTGCTCCTATAGTAATTCTACCTCCAACTAAAGTATTTAAAAATTGTTTAAATCCTTTTGATGGTGATCCAAGTAAATTATCTTTTGATATTTCAAGATTTTCAAAAAACACAGAACGAGTATCTGATCCACGCCAGCCCATTTTCTTTTCTGGACTACCTATGGATAAGCCAGGAGTTCCAGCCTCAACTATGAAAGCACCAATTCCTTTGTCTTCTCCATTTTCAATTAACTTTGCTGTCAAAATTATAATGCCAGCTACACCAGCACTTGTACAAAACGCTTTTTGACCATTAATTATAAATTTATCGCCTTTAAGTTCTGCTGTCGTTTGTGTGTTTCCTGCATCAGAACCTGCGTTTGGCTCTGTAAGACCAAAAGAACCTATCATTTTACCTGATGCTAAATCAGGAAGATATTTTTCTTTTTGCTTATCTGTGCCAAACACTGCTATGGGTGCAGTTCCTAAACTAGTATGAGCCATCATAGTGGCAGCTGTTGAAGCACAAACTTTGCCAATTTCTTCGACTGCAATTACTAAAGAAAGTGTGTCCATATTATTGCCACCATATTTAGTATCCCAAGGTATACCCATTAAACCTAATTCAGCCATCTTTTCAACTGATTCTTGTGGAAAAATTCCCTCAGAATCAATTTTTTGAGCTAGCGGCTTAATCTCATTAATAGCAAAATCTCTTACCATTTTTCTAAGCATTAAATGCTCTTCGTTAAAATAAATCCAATTCATATTTTTACCATTTTAGTATTGCTGATCCCCATGAGAATCCTGATCCAAATGCAGCTAATACTAATGTATCTCCTTTACATAATTTATTATTATTTATTGTTTCACACAACGCAATTGGAATAGATGCTGCAGTTGTATTGCCATATTTGTGAATATTTGAAATGACTTGATGATCAGATAGATTTAATTTTTTTTGTATCATTTTAGAAATTCTTATATTTGCTTGATGAGGTATTAATAAATCTATATCATCTACAGTTAAATTATTGTGCTTTAAACCCTCAATAATTACCTCGGGAAAACGCTTCACAGCGTGTTTAAAAACTTCTTTACCATTCATTTTAAGATAGTGTTTCTCTTGATCTAAAATTTCTTGACTAAGTTTTGGGTTTGCTTTGCTAGATGGTGCCTCAACCCATAGTTCTTTTAGATATTTACCCTCACTGTGAAGATGTGTGGATAAAATTCCCTGATTACTTTCAGTAGCACTAAGAATTGTAGCAGCTGCTCCATCAGCAAAAATTACAGATGTATCCCTTCCTGTATTTGTCAAATTCATGGCAGTTGATTGAACTTCGGCTGTAACTACTAAAATATTTTTATAAGTTTGTGTCTTAATAAACTGATCTGCTATTGATATAGCATAAATAAATCCAGAGCAGGCATTTCTTATATCTAGTGCACCAATTGTTGAAAAGTTCATTTTTTCTTGAAGAATACATCCAGAGCCAGGAATGTAATAATCTGGTGTAGAGGTTGCAAAAATAATAAAGTCTATATCATCAACAGTTAATTTAGCATTTTCGAGTGCACGCTCAACTGCAGGAACCGCAATATCTGCAGGCCCTTGGCCTTTATTGACAAATCTTCGTTCTTTTATGCCAGTTCGCTCTGATATCCATTGATCAGAAGTTTCCATAAATTGAGTAAAATATTCATTATCAATTATATTTTCAGGAGCATAGTACCCCATTCCAATAATGTGAGAATTTATTTTATTTTGTTTCACTGTAAATAATATCCTTTAATACTAGTTGAGTTGAGACTCGATCATTCCAATGATTTTTATCAATCGTATATACAATATCTATTTTTTTTCCACTTAACAATTTTTCATAATGTTCTAACATTCTAAAACCTATCACATCTAATTCTAAATGATCATTATATATTTTAAATTTTAATGTTTCTCTTTCTTGTCCCAATAATTTAACATCATTAATACCTTCTAGATTTTTTGTCACAAATACAGGCTTAGAATTTCCTGGACCAAAAGGTTCTAAATAGTTTAAAAAATTAAGAAATCTATTATTAATTTCTGATAGATTTAATTCATAATCAATTAAAATTGAAGGTATCAAACTCGTTGTGATAGTTTTATCTGCATGTCGATTTATCGCATCTGTAAATGACTTTATATTTTCTTCTTTAATGCTTAAACCTGCAGCCATAGGATGGCCTCCAAAGTTATCCAAAAATTCAGAACACTCATTAAGTGCTTCGACAATGTCATAATCTGGAATACTTCTGCATGACCCTTTAAATAATCCACTTTCTTCTGTCATAATAATGGTAGGCCTGTTATATAGTTCTTTAATTCTTGAAGCAACTATTCCAACAATACCAAAATGCCAATTTTGACTATATAAAACAATGATCTTTGTTGAATCAATATCAATTGAAGTATTAATTATATTAATTGCTTCATTTTCATGTTGAAGTGTAATTTCTTTTCTTTTATTGTTTTCATTTTCTAATTCCATTGCAATTTCATTAGCTAATTGAGGATTTTCTGTCGTAAATAGTTTAACAGCTCTAGATGCATCTCCCAATCTTCCTGCAGCATTAATTTTTGGAATGAACCAATACGATAATTTCCCTGCTGTTAAGCCGGCATTGTTTAAATTAGAAACGTTTAATAGAGATTTGATTCCTTTATTACTACCGTTTTTTATTAACTTCATTCCTTCTTTTATAATTATTCTATTTTCATCTAATACAGGCATCACATCAGCAGTGGTAGCTATTGCAACTAAATCTAAAAGTTGATAAATATCATTTTTATCATTTAACTGTTCATCAATTCCTAGGCATAATTTGAATGCAACACCTGCACCACATAAGCCTTTAAAAGGATAATTACATTGGTGTTGATTTGGATTTAAAATAGCATAAGCATTTGGTAATATTTCTTTTTGCTTATGATGATCTGTTACAATAAAGTCAATTTTTTGATCATTGGCATAATCTACTTGTTCAACTGCGGTTATACCACAATCACAACTAATAATTAACTTAGCCCCTATATTAATTGCATAATCAATAGATTTTTTTGATACACCGTAACCTTCTTTCTGTCTATGTGGAATGTAAAAATAACTTTTGATACCTACTGATTTGAAATATAAATGTAAAATTGATGCTGCAGATGTTCCATCTGTGTCATAATCTCCAATGATTAAAATTATTTGGTTTGATTTTTTAGCTAATAAAACTCTACTTACAGCTTTTTCCATATCTTTCATCAAAGATGGGCTATGAAGATTTTTCAAATTAGAATAAAAAAATTGGCGAGATAATTCTTTTGAATTAATTTTTTTTAAAGACATGATTGTAGAAATACTTTCAGGCAAATCAAATTCTTTTGATATTTTTTGAATATCATTAGTATCAGTGTCTTTATATTTCCAAATGAATTGTGTCATGTAAATATTTGAATAGGTCAGTCTATAAGCCGAATTCTGTATTCATAATGAATGATGGTTATTTATCTTGGTTTGATTTCACAATCAAACTAACTAGCGATCTACCCGCTCTTATGTGTTAGGACTACACAAAGCTACTTGATCTTGCTCAAAGTGGGGTTTACCAGCTCTAAATATTACTACCTAGACTGGTGGTCTCTTACACCACCGTTTCACCCTTACCTAAATATAGGCGGTTTACTTTCTGTTGCACTCTCCATCCCTTTACAGGGTCCTCCCTCATCAAGAGGCACTTTGTCCTATTGAGTCCGGACTTTCCTCCCAATTATAAAAATTGAGCAACCATCCAACTGACCTATTTATTCTTCTTCAGTTTTATGATATAAAAATACAGAACATGAAGGACAAGTAATAATCTTTTTATCATGCTCAATTTCAACAAGCATTTGAGCAGGTAATTGTGTATAGCAGTTGGTACAAGAACTTCTTAAAATATGAGCCATTCCTTTGCCATATTTATTAAATAATTTGTTATATTGACCTAAAAAATTAGTATCAACTTTTTTAGTATAGGCATCTATGTTTTTAACTAGATTCTGTTCTTCTTTATCAGTATTAGCCATTTCAGATGAAAGTACTTCTTCATTTTTACTAATTTCGATTGATAATTTTTCAATAGATTCTTGATTAGTTTTAATTTCCTCTTCTAAAATTTCTATTTTTCCACTTGCCTCAGATACTTCTTGGTTAAGATTTGTAATTAAATCTTTGATCTGATCTGTTTCTAAAATAAGTGCCTCATATTCTTTAGTATTGGTTACGTTAAATAACTGATCATTATATTTTTTTAGTTTATCATTACTGTCTGTCAGAGTAGTTTTATTAGAATTAATTGCACCATTTAATGTATTTAATTCAGAATTATTTTGATTTTGTTTATCAGTAATGTCATCTAGTTCGATTTTTAATTTATTTAAAACCTCAGGTAGGTTACCCTTTAACTCATTTATTTCTTTTAATCTTTCATTGGTCTCATGTAATTGAATTAGATTATTTAGTTCTGACATAGGTCTCCTTGAAATTAATAAATTTTATAAGTTGGTGAGTTAATGTTTTATTAATATATTCGGTCAATTTATGTTAATCTGTTTTTATGAATATTTATTAAATTATATAAACTCTCTCATTGTAATTTATTCACATTAAGTTGATTATTCAATATAATAATAAGGAGTATCATGGTACTAGAACAAATAAAAAATCAATTGAAAACTTCCATGAAAAATGGTGATAAAGAAAATGTTTTGGCAGTAAGAAACATTCTTGAAAAAATCAAAAAAGTTCAAGTAGATTCAAAAGAAGAACTTCAGGAAAGTCAAATTATAAAAATTATTTCAAAACATGCAAAGCAATTGAGAGAATCAATAGTGCAATTCGAAAAAGGTGGAAGAATGGATTTAGTTGATAATGAAAAAAAAGAATTAAATGTAGTAGAACAATTCTTGCCAGATCAATTGGACGAAAGCGAAATTAAACAAATAGTGTTAAAAACAATAGAAGAGTTAAATGCTTCTCAAATGTCTGATATGGGTAAAGTAATGAAAGTAGTTATAGAAAAAACAAGCGGCAATGCGGATGGTAAATTAATCAGTAATATAGTTAGGGAATCTTTAAGTTAAAATGATAGATATATTTATTATAGTAATAATAATTTATTCAGGTTTTAATGGATATAAAGTTGGCGGGCTAAGGCAACTTAGTAATATGATTGCATATTTTTTTGCTTTTATATTAGCACGCTTATTTCATTCATTTTTTTCTGATTCATTATCAATTTTCATTTATCAAGAAGCATTAAAAGATAAGGTTTCATTTTTAATTGCTTTTCTAATTATAGCCTATATTTTTAAAATTCTTTTTAGAAGTATTGAAAATCTAATACATATTAAATTTAAAAATCATTATACTGGACTAATATTTGGTATGATAAATAGTATATTAATTATTTCATTATATATATCAGTTTTAAAAGAAATTTTACCTAATACATTTAATATTAATAGTATTGTATCAACGCAATCCAAATTATATATCAAATTAGATGATTTACAAAAAAATTATTTAATTCAATACAAAAAGTATCAAAAATAATGGCAAGAATTCCAGAGCATATTATTGAAAATGTAAGGCAGGCTGCAGATATATATGATGTGGTATCTGAATATGTAAATCTAAAAAAAAGGGGTAGAAATTTTTTTGGTTTATGTCCCTTCCATAATGAAAAAACCCCTTCATTTTCAATTAATATGGATAAACAAATATATAAATGTTTTGGCTGTGGTAAAGGTGGTGGTACCATTAATTTTATCATGGATGTTGAAAAACTAGACTTTTTAGATGCAGTGAAATTTTTAGGTGAAAAATATAATATACCAATTGAATTAGAGCATAACTCGAAATCCAGCAATGATTTGTTTAATCAGTTATACGCAATGCATGATTATGCTAAATCATATTACCAAAAAAATATGAATGATAAGGTTCGAAAATTGTTAAATGACCGAAATATTAATGATGATAGTATTAAAACATTTGAAATAGGTTTAAGTACACAAAATTATGATGAATTATTAAAAATATTCAGGCAGAAAACATATTCATCGGAGTCGCTCAATAAAAGCGGTTTATTTATAAATCATGAAAAAGGTTATATGGATAGATTTAGAAATAGAATTATGTTTCCAATCTATAATCATTTTAATAAGCCTGTTGCATTTGGTGGTCGAATTTTTAATAATGAAACACAAACAGCAAAATATCTAAACTCATCAGAAACACCTATATACAATAAAAGTAAAACTCTTTATGGATTTAACATTACCAAAAATGAGATAATTGAAAAAAAATATGCAATTGTAGTAGAAGGTTATATGGATTTGATTCAACTCTATCAAGCAAATATTAAAAATGTTGTATCAGTTTCAGGTACTTCATTTACAGACCAACATGCATCCATGATAGCAAAAGTGTGTAAAACTGCTTATATCGCTTATGATGGTGATAATGCTGGTATCAATTCTGCAATAAGAGCAGGATATACTTTATTAAAAAATAATCTTGAAGGTAAAATTATTTCTATGCCAGAGGGCATGGATCCAGATGATCTAATTCAAAATAAAGGTAAAGAAGCATTTGACCAGCTTATTAGCTCAGCACAATCTGTGATACTTTTTCACTATAAAAGTAACATCTCTGAAGAAAGTACAGAAAGAGAAAAAATACAATTCATTAAAGAAGTAGTGCCTGAATTAATTGCAATAAATGACGATCTAACAACTGAATCCCTAATTAAAGAACTTTCATATTTATCTGGTTTTAGTGCTCAATCAATTTATGCGGCTATCGAAAAAAATAAAAAACCTTCAATTAATAAAGTTAAATATGAAGAGGAACCAATTATCAATAAAAAAGAAGCAGAAGCAATATCTCTAATTGACAAAGAAATTATTATGTTTTGTTTTGGTAAAGATTTAATTAATAGAAAAATTATAAAAAATCATTTGAAAAAAGAGTGGATTAAATCAAATAGCATCAAAAATATTTATAGTCAAATATATTTACATTTAACTTCAGAAGAAGTCGTTAAGCCTGAAATTGTGATGAATGAATTAAAAATAGAATCAGAAAGAAATTTAATGGCTGAATTGCTATTTAATAAAATTAATGTAAATAAAAATATGGTTGTTGATTGTTTAATAAGAATGGAAAAAAATTATATTCAATCAAATTTAAATATGTTAAGAGAAAAGTTAAAAATATCTAATAATGATGAAAATTTAAATACCGAATTATTATCTCAAGTGAATGAACTTCAAAAACAAAAAAATAATCTAAGAACAAAGTATGAAAATATATAAAATTCTTATATTAATATTTTTTATGATGAATGGATGTGATAGTCCTACATCATCTAATATACCAATTGAAGTGCCAGGTGATATAACAAACTATCAATCTAATCTTTACGCTATCAACTCTGGACAACATTTAGAAGAGATAACTATTAATTGGAATACTTATACAGAAATTGGATTTATTCAATATATTATTAAAAACAATCTAAATGAAGTTCTTTATATAACAGAAGATATCAATGAATCTATATATACATTAAATTCTAATCCTGCTCAATTTCAAAAATTATTTTTGGTAGTAGAATCAGAAAATGAAACCGTACATGATTCAATTACAATTTTTACTAGAGATGTAAAGCCAATCACAAATTTTTCAGCAATTGCAAATGTAGAAGATTGGTCAAGCCAATTAGAATGGACATCATCAGAAGAGGTTGATTCTTTATTCTTAAACTATAAAGTATATAGGCTTGATAATTTAAACTATGATTTATTTTTAAATTTAGATAATTGTAACTGTGAAATTGCTACCATCAATGAAAGAAATACATCAAACTATATTGATAGTGGTGACTTTAATTTAGGTGAAGAATTTTTTTATGTGGTGCAAACAAATACCATCCAAGGATATAATCGAACCAGTATTATAAAAAGTAATTTATCATCTATTAACTACACATGTTCTCCATTAATTTCAGATAATCCTGTACCATCTGCAAGTCAGTCTGAATATAACAAAATAATAATAAACTGGGATCATAACCTTAATGAAAATCAATTTTATGAATTGCAAATTTGGAGAACAGGTTCAGAAAATTCAAATCCGATCAATGGTACACTTTTAGCTACAATTACAGATTATAGCAAAACAGAATTTGAAGATTCCTATAATATAGGAGACGGAACTGCCTGGTTTTATCAAATAAAACTTATAGATGTACATGGTAAAGAAGATATATCTGATACTTTCGCTGGGAATAGTCATCCATGATAAAAAATATAATTATTGGACTTAGTTTGTTATTTGTTTCATGTATTGATGTGATTATAGATGAAGAATTTTATGAATCAATTCACATTAATAATTCTGGTTGGTTTGAATTTTATCAAAATACTGCGGGTAATGATTTAAATGTAAATCAAAATTATACATTTCAATTATGGTTTAGCGGAACTCAAACGGCAGATCTAGAAGCGCCTTGTATTTTTGATCTAAACGATAATGATTTAAATGTATCCATTTACAGAAATGCAAATATAAGCAATCAACTAACAATCTATTTAGATAATCAATTATCAAGTGAAATTAATATTGAAAATGCTGACTTTAATAATGAAGATAATTTTTATTTATTATCTGTAATTATTGATAATGATAATTTAATTATTTACCTCGATGAAAATCAAATTTTTCAAGAAAATATAACTTTAAGTTTAAATCCACAATTTATTGTTGGTGCAGATAAAGAAAACAATGCCATATCAAATTTATGGTATGGTTATATTGATGAAATTCGTATTTGGAACCAATCACTTTCTCAAGAAGTAATTGAATTTCATAATCAATATAAATATAAAGTGTCATCATCATATGATGATGAATATTTAGATTCATTAATTGGTGTATGGGGCTTTAGATTAAATGTTGAAGGAGAAACCGCATCAAATATTTTCCAAGATGATAATGAAACTGATAATTACACTATATTATATACATACGGTGGTTTAACAAATGAAATGTCTACAAAAGGAAGATAAACTTGCAAACTTCTATTAGTACATTTATTGCTTTTTTTTCTTATGCTAAGCCCTGGAGAGCAAAAATTCTATGGGCTAGTTTTTGTTCAATTGCTAATAAAATATTTGATATTGCACCTGAAATACTAATTGGCATTTATGTTGATTTAGTAGTGCAAAGAGAGCAAAGTTTTATCGCTAGACTTGGATTTGAATCAATAGAATCACAAATTACTCTTTTAGCAATTGCTA
>TARA_B100001121_G_scaffold48197_1_pt1 | contig 14595 bp, 10 predicted proteins | sample TARA_B100001121 | Tara Oceans TARA_B100001121 (sample SAMEA2622817) | marine metagenome | biome: marine biome (ENVO:00000447); feature: surface water layer (ENVO:00002042); material: "saline water (ENVO:00002010), including plankton (ENVO:xxxxxxxx)" | depth 5 m
TATTTAGCGACACTTGTGCCAATATTGAAAGTGGTGTTAAAAAGGCAAAGGATTCCTTGTTAAACGTTAAGGAACGCGCTGAAGCTACTGGAAAAGTAAATACAGCTATTTACGGAGATGATACGGGTGGTCAAGATGGATTTACTAATATGGTAACTGCTACACAGCCAAAAGGACATGAAAATTTCCATAATATTCACTAAATTTTTAATATCTCAAGATTATATATTAAAAATGGCAGGTTTGACATCTCAATTAAAGGGTTTAACAAATATGGTATCAGCAATGAATAAAGAGGGTGTGTGTGATGCTGATTGTCAAAATAAAAGAAATGTTGAGAAACTAAAAAAAGATTATATAAAAGCTCAACAAAATAAACAAAATGCTCAACCTAATTTAGATAGAGCAGAGAAAGCTTATTATACTGCATCAAAAGGAGCAGGTTATTACTCAGAGATGCAAGAAGCAAAACATAAAGCACAAGCTCAAGCTACAGTTAATATTTGGAATAGTGAGATTAATAAACAATTCTCAGATATAGATTCAAAAGTTAATTATTATACAGGAATTAATACATACAGAAATAATATTGATTTTGTTAAAGATGGTTATATGGAAAAATATAATGATTTAGTTACTGAAGCACAACAAGAAGAAGATAGAAAAAATGTTAATTTTAGATTAGCTCACTTTTACAATCTTAATACAAATGTTATTGACCCTATCTTGTGGTGGTTAAAAGTATTTTATTGGATGTTTTACATTATTATGCTTGTAATTTTCATTATTAAAAAACAATATCGAAATGTTCTAACTGTTCCTTTTATTTTAATTGCAGGATTATTCCCTGTTTTCTTTGAATACGGTTTAAGTTGGAAAAATCCATTTAAAAAAGAAATTTCTAAGGTTCCTAGTGTATATGAATCCATATTTGATACATTTAAACATCAAAAAATAGATAATATTTACTTTATCTTCTTTAGTTTAGTTATTTTAAGTTTAATTATTTTTTCTTTTTTTAGTAAATTACCTTTTAATTAAATATAAATTTATATAGTTTTTTGTTAAACTATATAAATCTTATGTATTCAATTCGAAGTTATGACCCACCAAAACCATTTTGGGCAATGAATATCCCAGAGTTAGTAGCCTATAATAAAAAATGTCAACGCATTGACAAATACTTTCTCTTTAAAAGTAAAAAAACAAAAAAAAATAGAAGAACTAGAAATAGAAAAAATAGAAAAACTAGAAAACGAAGAAAAAAAACTAGAAAAATTCTCTCCAAATCATTAAATTTGAAGTTGAAAATTTAACAAAAAGAGTTCCCAATAAAAATCATTCCTACTAATCCTAACGCAAATCCCAAATGATAATTAAATTGCATAGCCTTGTAAATATTTAACCAAGCTTTCTTTTCTTCACCATCATTTAAATGCAAAACCATATAATCAGTTTTAGGATGTAATATATAAAAAAAATAATTAACTGTAAATGAAGTTGCTAAAACGAAGCAAATATTCATTAATTTTGTTACTTTAAACATTTTATTGTTATTTAAAATGAAAAGAGCAATAATGGATAATATAAATCCTAATCCAAAACCTTTAAGATATATATTTTTTCTTTCATCAGCAATTTTCATATATCTTTGTTTATTTCTCTCACTTAATAATTGAAATAAAGGGTCTTTCAAAGTAGATTTATCAATACGCAAGCTAACGAATATACTAGAGATTATAAATGCTCCAGCAACAATACAAGAAGTTGGACATACCATTATAAATATTATAAATATATTAAAATATTTATGATATTTTCTAGTTTTGAAAAAATTATTTGGAGAGAATTTAATAAAAAAAAATTTTCCTGGTTTTGAAAAAATTAAATTTTATTAAAAAATATTATTCACTAATTATTTTCAAGTTAATCTGAGTGACTTTCACTCATATCATCTTCACTGTCATATGCTTCATAAACAATTCTGTATCCATACCACGCTCTGTTTCGTTGTTTTCCAATATTTTTCTCTAGTTGTTCATATAATTCTGTTGCCTTAGGAGGTCTCTGTTGATAATTTGTTTGATACCACTCATTGAAATGATTTCTAATATCTGTTTTCTTAATTCTATCATCTTGAGTTCCTTTAACAATATTTTCATTAATAAATTGTCTCCAGAAATTCTCTTTTTCCTCATATCTTTTAGATGCTTCTAATACCATTGGACAATCTTTAACAATACCGCCAGTCTCATTTACTCTTTCAATAAGAAGAGCAGTGAATACTTGAACCCAATTAGGTAATTTTTCTTTAAGTTTCAAATCCTTGATATAAATAGGTCTATCTTTATCCCCTACTAGACCTTGTGCTTTTTTAATTTCATAATCTTCTGGGTCAACAAATTCAGCTCTAAAATCAACTTGTCTAATTCTTCTCCATGTTCCTTTATCAGTAGATTTAACTGTAAATAAGTGATTCGTGCAACAGGTTAGTTCAAATTGAGGAACAAACTTAAGCATTTTTTTAGCATACATAGCTCTACCTTCCATTTCATCTCCACCAGTCATTTGTTTCATAATACCTTCATTTAATTCATCGCCTGCACTAGGTTCATCCATTGTTACAAATCTACGACCCTTTAGTTTTGCAATTTCTGGAGTTGGACCACCAATAGATTTTCTCTTTTGTGTAAGAAGTGCAATATTAATTTTATCAGCATAATCACCTAATACTAAATTAAGCAAATCTACCCAAATAGATTTGCCATTACCACCAACACCAGTGTAAATAATAAATTTTTGATTAATATTATCACCAATTAGTGTAGATGCTGCGTGGTCCCACATATATTCTCTTAATTGTTCATTTGGAAATACTTTCTCCATAAAATCATCAATCTCGTCTTTAATAGTAATGTGTTCTTCATTACTTTCATCAAATGGCATATAATTTGTTTTTGTAGTAAATGAAATGTAATCTTCAGGAAGTCCTTTTCTAAAACACTTTTGTTTAAAATCATAAACTCCATTTTCAAATCCTAGTAATTGTTTATTTTCATCCATTTTATTCATCATTTCCTCATTGTAGAATTGTTCTTGACATTCTCCCATTACAGACTTTTTTTGATTATGTGTTTTTAGTTTGATAGCAATTCTATTATATGCAGCAGCATTTTGCAAGAATCCTTCTCTTTCACCAGCTGTATAATTTTCGTCTGCTGCTTTATCTTTTTCTCTTTGAGTTGCTTGATGATACAATGCTTCTACATCTTGAGAAAGTTTAATTCTGAGTCCAACACCACCGTCACTCCATTTCCAACGATGTCCCATATATTGATACCATTTCTTCTCAACCATACTAACACAGGCAAATTCTCCCATAAATAAATTTTTTGCCAAAATAGCAATATCAGTATCACTACCACCGCCTGGAAGTGTTTTACAAACCAACTGTTCAATAGAATTATCATGAATTTTTTTATATTGATTTGGATTTACTCCTTTAGCCCAATAATGAATAGAACGAAATGTAAAACCCTCATCTTTCATATTTTGCCATTTATCATACATATCAGGTATAGATGTCCATTCAAATTTTGTAGATTTGCTTGAAAACTTAACCCATGTCCAAAATAAGAATTCAGGAGATGTATTATGCAAAGCCCAACCGACTTCTAGCCATTCTTTAAACGGATTATAATAACCCTCATCTAATAATAATGTGATTTCGTGTATTTCTTTAAGATGATAATCTTTTAGATTTAAATTATTCATTGTATTTTGAATTTTTTCACTTAATGATGTTACATCTGTAGGCCACGAATATTTATTCATACCCGGCATATTAGACATAAGAGATATAGGAACTGACCTTTTTGATTTTTTAACAATTTTTTTCTTTTTTGGTTTACTTAATTTTTCTAAACTAGATAAGTGTTTTGCTGAAATACCGCAAACTTTACCATCTGCAAATTTAGTAAATTTTTTATTTTTAGCACTAATAACAGGTAGCATTTTTTTAATGTCAATGTTATCAATAGATTCTAATTGCAATGAGTAAGGTTCATCACCGGGCATAAATGTAATTAAATATTTATTTTTTAGTTTATAGGCATCACATCCAGGTTTCCTAGAACCCCAAATCTGCCAGTTATTTCTACCTGTGCTTATACATTCATCAAATATATCATTAACTGAATTTACACAATTCAAACCATCTTCACCAAATAATTGAATTTCACCTTCTTTTTTAATCATAATTTCTCTTAGCAACATTTGAATATTATGTTTCATATTAATACCAAATACTAGATGTAGCCCATCTTTAGATTCTTTTCCTTCTTGAATGACAATATTATCTTTTTGAAATAAATAAACAGGAAATGTTACTTCTTCTTTAAATTCAAATACATCCTTTATTGCCTCACAACAAATTTCAATGATAGATAGTTTATCTTCATCATCATATTGTCTTTCACTAGTTCCTTCTTTAAATCTCATATCAATATCAATAAGAAGAGGTCCTCCTTCATCAATATTTTGTGTTTCTGTTAAGTATTCATTATTTCCTAATTCAAATACCCATTTATGATATAATTCGTAAAATTTTAACAAATTTTCTTCAGGTATATGATAATTTCCACCATAAATTATTTCTCCATTTTCATCCTTACCACCAATTCTTGTATGAGTGCTAGGTTTATCTACATTGTTTTCCCCTTTCTTTATTTTATGTAATTTTAAGAATGTAGGCAAAGTGCGTACAATTTTGGTTCCGGGCATTTTATAATTCATAAATATAGGAGATATTTTAAATCAATTTTGGTAACATAATGAAAATCAATAACTTATTAGTTTTTAGACTTACAATGGTAACAAGATATAATATATTTTATAATAATTTAAATATTTCTAAATATTTATATTATATTATGACTGATAATAGCAAAGTTGTTATGGATAAAACTAGTAGGAGACGATTACAAAAGGATATTATCGAAATCATCAAGGAACCACTATCTGAGCACGGCATTTATTACGCTCATGATGAACAAAATATGCTAAAAGGATATGCTGTTGTTTTTGGCCCAAGTGATACATTATATAGGTATGGATGTTATTGTTTTGAATTTAAATTTCCTACAAATTATCCATTTTCACCACCTAAACTAACATATATGACTAATGATGGATATACTAGATTTCATCCTAATTTATATAGAAATGGTAAGGTTTGTATTAGTATATTGAATACCTGGAAAGGAGAACAATGGACATCGTGTCAAACAATTAAATCAGTTTTACTTATGTTAGTTACTCTTCTACATAATAAGCCTCTTTTAAATGAACCTGGATTTACAGAAAAACATAGAGCATTCAAACCTTATAATAATATTATTCGATACAAAAATCTACAAATTGCTTTAACTAGAAATTTAAATAAAGAACGACAGTATGCAAATCTAGGACATTGTAAGGTTTTTTATCCTATTTTTACAAGATACATAAAAGATAATAAAGATGATATTTTAGAATATGTAAAGTCTTTGAAAGAAAAATATAAAAAAGAAGAGTGTAAAGTATCACTTTACAATATGAAGGTATTAATAGACTATGAGACTTTAGAAACTGAACTAATTGAGGCTATCAATAATATATAATTTAAAATTGAAATAAATATATTATGATATTAGTATATAAAAAATGCACTTTTGTCCAAAATGCGGGAATATGTACTACTTACAATTAAAAAAGGATGATGAAGATAAATTAATATATTATTGTAGGAATTGTGGTAATGAAGATGAAACACTGGTGTCAAATAACAATTTATATGTAAGTCAAACAAATATTAAAAAGCAAATGAATTATAAAAATTCTATTAATAAATACACAAAATTAGACCCAACCTTGCCAAGAATTAATAATATTGATTGTCCTAATACTGAATGTGATTGTAATAAGTTTAAAGATGGAACTGAAGAACCTCTTGTTGAAAAAGAAATATTATATATTAGATATGATGATGCAAATATGAAGTTTGTTTATTTATGTGCTCATTGTGATACAGTATGGAACACAACTAGTAAATAAAATTGAAAACAATATAATAAAGTTTTTATTATATTATTATAAATGAGTGATTTAGAAGAAGTTGATATTGAAAAGCAACTAAAAGCTGCTGAAGAAAGTGGAGAAGATACCGGAAGTATAGTTTTATCAGAACCTGAAGATGATGAAGAAGTAGAAGATTCTGGTGGGGTAGAAAATTTAGCTGACCAGGTTGTAGACAATCTAGTAGAGGAAGATGAAATGGGAAAAGAAAGTGATATTGATGATGAAAATGATGACGATGATGATGTAGAAAATAAACCGTCAGTTGTTCTAGAAACCAATGAAATACCAAGTTCTACTTTTGTAGATGAAAATGTAGATTTAGATGAAATTTCATCAGAGGAAGATAGTGATGATGATGAATATGATGAAAATATGAGAAAATTAGAACAAGAAATAAATCAAGATTTTCTATATTCTTATCACCCAGAAACTAAACAAATTAATTATAAAGAATTACTTACTCTATCAAATGTAACTAGAAATAAAAAAGGAGTAATTATTGACCCCTTACATCAAACTATTCCAATATTAACTAGATATGAGAAAGCAAAGATTTTAGGTTTACGCGCAAAACAAATTAATCACGGCGCAAAACCTTTTGTAGAACTAACAAAAGATATTATTGATGGTCATACTATTGCATATATGGAATTAAAGCAAAATAAAATTCCATTTATCATAAGAAGACCTATGCCTAATGGTGGTAGTGAATATTGGAAAGTAAGTGATTTAAAAAATATCGATTAAATTATTAAATTTTATAAAATTTTTAATAATTTAATTTATAAAATAACCAGTATAAACAGCTATTTTTTTTTCAACTGAAGACTCAAATCTAGACCTAGTTATAATTGGATAAAAAGGTAAAATCGTTTTTTGTATTTTTTCTTGCACTAAATTAAATGTTTCTATTTCTGTTAGGTTGTTCATTTCTATTTCACTGATTTCTATGTGAAATTCATTAACCGAAAGATTATTTTTACTAATATCCCTAATTGTATGTATCAAATTACAGGAAACATCCTTTTTAAATTCATCTATTACCGTTGAAATATCGAAAGACATTTATATTATACAATATAATTTTATTGTATAATAAACTTATTATTGGAAAAAGAAATCCTTGCCCGGGAGACCCGGACCCCCTATTAGTGTTCTACCACTTAGAGTTATTTTAACCTTTGGTCTATAGCTACTGGAAGTCATCGTCTGGAATGCTGAAGAGGCTGGGTCCGTACTATCATTATAATAATGACTAGATAATTTTGTATCTCCAGAACCTCTTGCAGCACTGTATCTTCCATTACTAACATATCTCTGATATGGAGAATAACAAGATATTGCTAAGCTTTTTCCAGCTTCATGAAAGAACTCTAATTGGCTACCTGAACCTGTCCCAAATTCAAAAGTTAGCCATTTTGGATTATTATAAATATTACCAGTTGAGAAACTTCCATTATATACCTGTGTCCAACTGACATTATACCTCCCGATATTACCGTATGTATCAAAGACGATGGGTTTCGCGAATGTTTCACGATAACCTGTATCTACTGGAGCTCCAGCATCGTCCGAAACATTGGCCAACCAGATTTTCATATTAGACCTACTATCACTTGTATAATAAGATGAATTACTATCCATTTCCCAAGCTATAGCACCGATAGCAGCACCTTCTATCCCAATCGCTCTTAATTCAGAGTTCCTATAAACTTGCACAGTGTCGGAATGATTATACCAAGAGTAAACCGGATGATAAATATTTCGGCTTGTGCCACTCCCAAGTATTAAATCCCGGGGAGCAACAGTTTTATTTCTAAATTGACTCAAGCTAAGTTGTGTTCCTGAAGAACTATTTGTATTTGTTCCGTCTGTAAATGTTACATTTCTAAAATCGGTATTCAAACTAATAGGGGTTGCTGATGAGTTATTTATTGCATTATATATTTCACTAAAACTAGGCGATGAACCAATAGACATTATATTTATATTTATATTTAATAATTTTTAATTATACTTAATTTAACGAAATGGTCTAAATCTTGACTTTGCTAAAATAACATATGTTTGTTTCTTAGAAACCTGATTTGTGGTATTTGCATAAATATTATTTGATGATGATATTCTTGAGCCACTTGCATAAAGATTTAATTGAGGATTATTAGGGTCTCTACAACCACCTCCACAAGTTCTCTCATTAAATTGATTAACTTGTCCTTCAGCAGTATTTATTAGCAATGGTCTAAATAATTTTAAATTAGTTGAAGTTGTATTAAATCTACCATATTTAAAACGATTAAATTTACAAGCAAAACATTCAGGAGTTTCAAAACCTGGAATACTTAAAGAAGGAACATCATTTTTAGCAATATTTGATAATTCTATCCATTTAAAACTACCGGTTACAGTATATTTTATCTTATCAAAAATTTTTACATTTGTATCTATGAAAAAATATTCATTATTACCATTTAACGATAAAATTTCATCTGTTAACACATTTGTGGAAACTGCTGTTGCAATATTAGTCTTCGTTATTGTCCAGAAAACATTACTATTTTGAGTAATCCAACTTACATCACTTGAAAAAAAGAAAGATGTCCATTTTATTGTAATAGCATTATTTGCGTCATTAATCATATCAACTGAAGTTGGATTTGTTTGTGATACATTTGGTAAATCTACCAACAAGGTTTTTAATGGGGAAGGAGACATTGATGTTCCATTAAATGATGCATTTTGAATATTAGAGCCACCATCATCCCAAGCGGATAAATTAATATCATATGCGTCATTATATGATTTTTCATTTACCCCTAAATTGGCACCTGCGATTCCATTTCCTTTTCTCAATATTCCGGGTAAAAAATCGTTAACGATGTAATTAGAGTTATTTGCAGGTAATCCGGGTTGAACCGGATAAGGGACATTAATACCCTTGTCTGCTGTTGCGGGTGGATTACCAGTTGTTCCCGGACCATTCTTATTTCCAATAAATGCCTTTGCTGTAGGCCCAAAAGGACCAGATGTTTTTGTAAATAATTGCACAATAATTGGTTTTTGATTTAGATATTGCCCATTTATTAAACCATTTGCTCCTTGGACTTCAAATATAATATTACTGCTCGCATTATTTATTTTAACTCCACCTGATGTCATAGCACTATAATCACTAGAATTCACATTGGTATTTACTAATAAATATTCTATAACACCTGCTGGCGTGTTAGTCGTTTTATCCTCAAACTTAATAGATAAACTTAAAACATCTAAAACCATTGCTATTTGTGCTTGCTGTTCCCAAATGTTAAAATATTGATATGATTGAGGCGAGTCATTTAAACCTGCTTTTCTTAAGGTGTTAATTTTATCTGGTAATCTCCAATAATCTGGTATTAAATAACCCGATAAATCTAATGCATTCGGACTATAAAATAGACCAATTTTATTACTATTCGGGGCGCTATCCTGAAATTCAATTGCTTCTTCCTTATTTTCTAATAATTTTTGATTAGTATCAGTTATACTTAAAAATATTATTTCTTCTTTACTAATTGGAAAGTTAGCAGGGGCAGGGAGGGAGCCACTCATTGCTTCCTCAGGTAGCGTTACACCCAACAATGAAAAACTATTATCATACACATTAGAGCTTATATCTATCTCTATAATATTCTGTGGAGGGTCATTTGGAATAAACTTTGTGTTAGAAGGGTCTATTAAAGACGGAATTGACTTTAAATTTCCCAAGTTATTACCCGTTTTAGCATAGTATTTTGCTAATTTTAATTTTAAATTTTCCTCTATAATTTCAAAAGGACCATTGCTATATTCACTTTTATCAAAATAAAAACCAGTTTCCACATTTACGCCCTGGCCACCGCTATCCACCCACTCTTTATAATTAACATATCTATATGGTTCATAATTTTGAGGAACATAACTAATATCAATTACTTGAGGCACTGTTATATTCGTATCAAATGCTTTTACACTGTAAGGTATTTCTTGTCTATCAGTTACAATTGTATTTCCTACAGTTGCAAAAAAGTGAAACTGAAATACATTAAAACTTATATCATATTCTGTTGAATTATTTGCTTGATTTAAACTTACATCAGTAATGTTAAAACTTGCAGATACCTTTTTAAATCCTGATGCTATATCTGTAAATGATATAGGCTGTATGGGCATATTTCCATTTCCATCCATAGAAGAGTCATCCCAAGTTAATTCAATAGATTCTTCATTTCTTACTGCATTTAAATTTTCATTTCCAGGGGGAGTCGAATTTCCAGACATATCATTATGTCTAACAAATGTTGTTACACAATTACTATCTCTTCCAAAAGTATATTTTATATTAAATTCCTTACCTGCATCTAATGGAACGAGTAACTTATAATAAACAGTAAAATAATTTAAATCATCTAACGTTAATGCTGTGCTATCAGCATCTAAATAATTTATATTTTCATTTTCGTTAAAATTAGCTATACTAACGGTGTTATTATTTTGAGTTACATCTGAGGAAAAATAGGGATTTACAGATTGTCTAGGCATATCAATTGTATTTGAGTATCTTCCATATCCTCCACCTATAATTTTGTTTAATCCAGATAAATCAATAAAATTTGTTATAAATCGGTGTATTCCATAACTAGTGTTATCTTGAGAGCCTGTCTTTCTTTTAGTAACTGGAATTTTTCTAGGACTTCTTAAACTACACCATAAAATATTATTAAATTCATAAAAAGAATTACTACTATTATCTATCCATCGATTTGAAGTCGGTGTTGAGAAGTACTGGAAATTAATAAATCTTTTCCAACCTTCTGTTTCAGTTGAACCTAAATTCATTTTCGTTTGTCTGTTCCCTAATCCAAAATTATCACCATAATATCCTATATTTCTTTCGTTGTTACTGTTTGCACGCCCTCGATTATACCAACCACCAATAAGTTTTATAGTATTTGCACCATCTCTCCCAAATTGCCCGGTGATACATCTCTCTTTTATTTGTATAAACTTATAGTCATATGGATTTGTGGAACTATTAGAAATAGTCCTGGATAAATGTTTAAGTATATCTTCTATATCCATTCGATATCTTTGTTGGTTTATTCCTAGACCAGTTAAAATAGAAAGAGAGTTTAATTCTGTGTAGTTATTTATATTATTATTCCCGCTCTCTAGTTGTAATAATTCTTTAGAACTATTGTTATTGTTAATAATTTCACCTTTCCCGCTATTGTTATACATAAAATAATTTAATGTAAAATCTAACATTGCCTTTGGACCAATAATATCGCATTCATATTCATATTGTATTATTGATGCCCATCTTGTCACCATTTGAGTATTATTATCCCATAAATTCCAAGAACCACCATGTCCTCTACCTTTAGTGCTATCATATGAACTAAAATCACTTTCTGTACTACTTTTTATTCGTAAAGTCATAAAAAAAGCATTGTCTATCCCGGGTATATTATTGGAAATATCATTGAAAATAGTTGAGCCTAATCCTTCAAAATTCAAAACTATAATATCTTTTTTGGAACTGATATCAACAAGCATAATTTGATTTCCAGAAATATCACTAGCACCGCCAATACAACTATGAAATCTAGGCCAATTCGTAGAGCTTCTTCCGACATCAAAAAGAGGAAATCCCCAAATCCATCCTAATTGTCTTCCATTAGCATTAGGAGAAGTTAAATCATTATAAAACCTATAATTTCCATCGTCAACTGTTGCTCCAGTAACACTAGTTTTAATATTGGCGTTATTTGAAGAGATACCAGTGTCGAGACCGTCATTTCTATAATATAAAACAAGTGTTTTCAGTTTTACAGTTGGTAATTCATTTGGTTTTTTAATAATTTCTATCCATTCTCCAAAAGGACCGCTATTATAATCTCTGGAGGTATATGGTAATTTTAAATTGAATCCATGAACTTCATCAAATATAGTCGTCATTTATTTTATATAAGAATATAAGATAAATTATCTGAAATTATTAACGCCATTTCTAATTGCTCTAGCATATCTCATATTTGCAGAACCAAAATTTTGTGTAGTCGTTTTATTTCCTTTACTTTTAACACTTAAACAATATAAATCTGGGTCGCAATCAACACAAACTTCATCACAAAATTCACTTAATGCTAAATTTCCATATGTATATTGAACTCCCGATAAATCAAAAACTGCTTGGACTTTTACACATAATTTACAGCAACCCATTGGAATAGAAATTGTAAATGTAGGATTAGTATATACTAAATAAGTATCAGTGTCGTTAATTTTTACACGCCAATATATATCGTGATATCCTCCTCCAGATGGGTCTAAGGAAATCATAGAAGCTTGGCTTATTTTATTCCAACTAAATATTGCGATATGTCCTGGACCAACCTTTTGTTTTTCTACTTTTAAACCGGTTGGAATAGGCCAACCAACTGATATTTGTCCTGAAATACTCATATGTATTATTCATTTATTATTTTTATAAATAATTTGCACTTAAATCATATCTATATATTCTTGGAACAGTCGGATTAAAATGTCCTAATGGATAATTTGTATCATTATAAGTATTGGAAGTTCTAGGTATGTCATTTTTTATAAAGTCAGTTATATAATTGTAATCCTTACTTGCTGTTTTTCTTATTAGAGTATAGCTTTCAGGAATAAGGAATCCCGGAATACTATAATCGTCATTGCTTGCGCTATTCCAAGATAGTTGCACAAAACTAACATCTGTAAAATTACCGGGCACATTGGAAAAATTATAAGGAGTTAATATTAAATTGGATGGTAAATGTTCAGGCACATTATTTGTAAGTGTTACTGGAGAAGACCAATCACTAAATAAACTTACATCAACAGGAACACTGTCCCCATATGCTGCTCTAACTCGAACTACATAAGAACCTGGATATATATTTTTGCCATTGTTAGAAGGGTCTACTAAACTTGTACCGTTATAAACTATAAAATTGTAACTCACATCTGTTCTATTTGGGGTTATATTAGACATTGAAACATCATAATAAAATGGTGTGGTAGGTATATTTACAGATGTCCAACTAATATCTAATAAATCAGTTGTTGTATCGTATGTTGCTCCGTTTAAAACAGGTGGTTGTTGAAAATTATAGTAAGTTTTAATACCACTAGGGTCATAAGGCTGACCACCCGAATATAATGGTGTTTGTATATTTGAACTAGAAGGTGCATAATCAGTTATAATAGTATTGTTATTGTACTCTACCTTAATTTGGTAATTATAACTAGCATCAGCCTGTAAATGATTATTTAATAATGGAATAGTCACTTGTCTTATTTTACCAATACCACTCTGTCCTATGTAAGGGTCAGTAATCTGCACTATTCCAGAATTATCATATTGCGGAGAATCTTTTCTTATTTCTTGCCAAGAAACATCCCAAGTAACATCTGTATTGCTACTAATATCTGTATCAATAGACCATAATATATTAAAACTAGCATCTATGGGATTATATTGATGAGTAATATATTTAGGTTTTCCACTAGAAGTTTGTTTAAAAATATTAAAAGAATTACTACTAGTTGTATTTATATTTGAGGGAAATGCAGTAATTATATATCTATATATACCATTTAAACTTAAATCAGTATCAGAAAAACTGCAAAATGAAACATCATTTAAATCCTTTACTCCTGTTACAGGATTAAATGGTCCAGTCCATTTTGTTCCTGACAAGTCACCGTAAGAAGAACCCAATGTCCCAGACAAATCTTTATAAAAATTTGTAAATGAAATATCAGTTACATAAACTCCGGTATCATCTACATATTGTTTTTCTATATTATAACTAAAAACTGTCTGTATTGAATCTTGATTATTAAGAGTTTCTCTTAATGGTTCCCAACTTACAACATTTTCAAATATTTTACTAGTAATTGTTAAATTGTTTATTTCGGGTGATGGTGCAGGAATTACTATTTCATCACTTTCATTTGAGTACCAACCAAACCCATAGTCATTTTTTAATCTAACTTTAAATTGATATGTTGAACCGGGGTCCAATTCAATAATATTTTTTGTATAAGATTTAAGTTGAGGTCCATCAGTTAAAGTCCAATTATCATATGGAGAAGTTACACTTGATTTTTTTCTCAAATAAAACCAACTTTCAATATTTAATTTTTCAAAGTCAAGTCTAGAACTAAATTGAGGAGGATTTAATATACCCGTGCTATTCCCTCCTCTATATTGAACTGTAAGATCCACCGTAAATAAATCACTTTGTGACTGCACTGCTTTTATATATGGAGTAAATGGGGTTTTACTTAATTTATAAAAACCTGCGTAATTGTTTAAATCTGTAGATGAACTAATTGGATTATACAACTGATTATCTAATCTACTTGCAAATGGTAGATTAACTATAGAGTAACTACAATCATAATCACTAAATGAATCCCATT
>TARA_B100001121_G_scaffold114938_1_pt1 | contig 14587 bp, 10 predicted proteins | sample TARA_B100001121 | Tara Oceans TARA_B100001121 (sample SAMEA2622817) | marine metagenome | biome: marine biome (ENVO:00000447); feature: surface water layer (ENVO:00002042); material: "saline water (ENVO:00002010), including plankton (ENVO:xxxxxxxx)" | depth 5 m
CATTGGACAATATGGCTGGATTGCCAAGAACATGCATTTCAGCGATGGCTGCAGCGGCGACATACTGTACAATCATCAAACCACTTTCCAATCCTGAATTCTTTGCCAGATAAGCGGACAAACCTGACCATGAAGGATCGAGAAGCTGGTTGGTTCTTCGTTCTGAAATCGTGGCCAGTTCATGGGCGATCATCGAAAGCCTGTCCGCACTCAATCCGAGCACTTGGCCATGGAAATTACCACCACTCACAACCTCATGGGGCCCGGGATTTTCTGGATTTGGGAAAATCAAAGGATTATCTGTGGCGCTGTTCAATTCAATCTGGAGTGTATTCAATACATCGCCTAGAGCTTCATGTGCAGGCCCGTGAACTTGTGGAGAACATCGCAGTGAATACGAATCCTGGACTTTGTCGCAATCGGTGTGTGCGGGTTGAATCGAACCGCCATCGAGTAAATTTCTCAGCCGTTGAGACATCTTGATTTGTCCAGGTTGATTTCTCGCCTCATGAATCCGTGCATCGAACGGTGCATGAGAACCGTTGAGCGCCTCCACAGAAAGGGCGAGTGCAGTATCAGCTGCCAGTAACAAGTGATCAAATTCATCGAGAGCACGGGATAGCCAGGCACACATTTGTGTGGTGCCGTTAATCAAACTCAATCCTTCCTTTGCTTGCAGTTGTAGTGGTTCTAAACCTGACATCTTGAGGGCAGCCGACATCTGTGTTTTGCGCCAACCACTCAGTGATTCTCCATGTTGTGTGGAAGTTGAACGAATGTAACCATCTCCTTCTCCCATTAATCCCATGGCCAAATGAGCCAGTGGGGCCAGATCACCGGATGCACCAAGGGACCCGATTCGAGGAATTTGGGGGGCGATGCCAGAATGAATACAAGCCAACAACAGATCAATCACCAATGGTCGGACTCCACTGTGTCCTTTGGCCAATGAATTGGCTCGAATCACCATCATCGCGAGCACATCCTCGGGGTGCATGTCTTCGCCCAAGCCACAAGCATGACTGCGAATTAGATTGGATTGCAAATCCTGTAGATTGTCGGCGTTGATGCTCACTTTAGACAACGAACCAAATCCGGTATTGATTCCGTATGCGGTTTCTCCACGCTCGATAATTCCGAGGACGGTCTCTCTCGCAAGTTCGACCTTCTCTCTTGCAGTTTCCGGAAAAACCGCCTTTTTGCATCCTTGTGCAAGTGCCAATACATCAGAATACTGAAGTGAATTACCATCAATCTGAACCAAGTTCGTCATAGGGCACCAAACCCGGCTACATGCATTCACATTTGAGATTTAAGATTGAGATTTACAGATTTCAGTAATGGATTACTGTTTTACGGAAATTCTTGGTCCAATATCGAATCATCTGCATGCTGTGGCAGCGTCACATGCAGTAATTTATTCCGTTCCATGGCATTTCGAATCGCAAATTCAGCACCAGGGTTGCGTGCCCATGCTCTACGAGCGATGCCGTTGTTGACATCCCAACCGAGCATCTGTTGCAATCGGGTACTGGATTCCTTGCTACCGTCCAATAAGAGGCCAAAACCGCCATTGATGACTTCTCCCCATCCCACACCACCACCGTTGTGTAAACTGACCCATGTTGCGCCTCTAAACGCATCTCCAACGAAATTGTGCACGGCCATGTCGGCTGTGAACATGGATCCATCGCGGATGTTTGCTGTTTCTCGGTACGGAGAATCGGTACCACTGACATCGTGATGGTCCCTGCCTAGTACAATGGGTGCCGAAATACGGCCCTCATGAATCGCATCGTTGAACGCTTGTGCGATTCGCCGACGTCCTTGTTCATCTGCGTATAAGATTCGAGCTTGACTTCCAACCACCATTTGATTCTGTCCTGCCTCACGAATCCACTGGATGTTGTCCAACATTTGCTGGCGGATTTCTTCTGGACTTGACGCGGCCATTTCGCTGAGGACTTCGCATGCAATTTCGTCTGTCAGTTTGAGGTCTGATTCATTACCTGAGCAACAGACCCATCGAAATGGCCCGAATCCATAATCAAAACACATTGGTCCCATGATGTCTTCAACATAAGATGGATACTTGAATGAGCCATCCGGGTTCAATATATCTGCTCCGGCTCGACTCGATTCGAGCATGAATGCATTGCCGTAATCCCAGAAATGCATGCCATTGGCAACCATTTGATTGACGGCATTCACATGTCGATTTAGAGTGGAGCGCACCTCGGTTTTGAATTGCTCAGGGTCACTTGACATCATTCGCATGGCATCCTCAAATTCAATTCCAACCGGATAATATCCGCCTTGCCAGGGATTGTGGAGGCTGGTTTGATCACTACCCAAATCGACGTGTACATTCCTTTCGACCAATCGTTCCCACAAGTCGACAATATTGCCAATGTAACCAATTGATGTGGCCTCACCCGACGACGCACTCGTCACCATTCGATCGATGGCATCATCAACATCCTCAGTGACTTGATCAAGCCATCCTTGCTCGTGGCGTTTGTAAGCAGCGACAGGATTGATTTCGGCGATGATGCTCGTTGCCCCGGCTATGACGGCTGCTTTTGCTTGGGCACCAGACATGCCGCCGAGGCCACTGGTCACGTAGGTCACCCCAGCCAAATCGCTTCTGTTGAGATACTTGCGAGCTGCATTGAGTACGGTGATTGTCGTGCCGTGTACGATACCTTGCGGACCAATGTACATGTATGAGCCCGCCGTCATTTGACCGAACTGACTGACACCCAAAGCATTCATACGCTCATAATCATCTTGTGTAGAGTGATTTGGAATGACCATTCCATTCGTGATGACCACTCGGGGTGCATCTGGGTGACTGGGAAACAAACCCAGTGGATGGCCTGAATACATGACCAGGGTCTGCTCATCTGTCATTTGCGACAAATAGCCCATGGTGACATGATATTGAGCCCAATTCTGGAATACGGCACCATTGCCTCCGTATGTGATCAATTCATGCGGGAATTGAGCGACATCGGGGTCAAGATTGTTTTGAATCATCAGCATGATGGCTGCTGCCTGTCGACTCTTCGCGGGGTAAGAATCGATGGGATGTGCGCGCATTTCATAATCGGTGGGTCGCAATCGATGCATGTAGATTCGACCGTATTCACGCAATTCTTTGGCAAACTCAGATGCCAAGCTAGCATGATCTTCGGGACGGAAATATCGCAACGCATTTTGCAATGCCAACCGCTTTTCTGACGAGGACAGGATGTCTTTACGTCGTGGGGCATGGTCCACTGTAGGGTCGATTCCCGGATGTTCGGGCAGAGGATTCGGCAACCCGTTCGACAGTGATTCCAGACCCATAAATTCCTGATTGCATCCACTCACTTGAGGTTATTCCGAAGGATGTTTGCCGTACAGGCTAAGAACGGGATTGTTGAGGGTAATTTATGGACGAGTCTGTGGCTTGGCGATTGTCAGAAATGGCCAATGGGATGGAGCGCAGTCGTATCCTAAGCATTGCAGCAAGCGTCAGAGCCATGATTGCAGAAGGGAAAGCTGTCGCCCCATTCACAGTGGGCGATTTTTCACCCACACAATTTGAAGTCCCTAGCCCACTGATTGATGCGATTATCGAAGCCGTCTCTGAGGGTGAAACCAATTATCCACCCGCAGCAGGGTTGCCAGAATTGAGAAGTGCTTTGGCAAATTGGATGCACGAGAAGTATGGATTGGACGTCGGTTCGGATGGAATCATCGTTGGTTCAGGTGCACGGCCTGTTTTGTATGCGTCTTTCCGACTGTTCTTGGAACCCGGAGATGGCTTAGCACATGGCGTCCCTGCATGGAACAATCACTACTATGTTCACCTGAATGGTGCCATCGACATTCCATTGCAAGGCACACCTGAAAGCCGATTTTTACCCACAGCAAGCCAAATCGAATCTAGAATCGAAGACATTCGTGTCTTGATTCTAAACAGTCCACTGAACCCTACCGGCACATGTTTTACAGCAAATGAATTGAGAGACATCTGCCATGTAGTACTGAATGAAAATCGGAATCGAAGTGAGGATGGTCGCAAACCAGTCATCCTCGTTTATGACCAAGTTTACTCGACCATGACTGCGGATGGGATTGATCATGTACATCCGGTGCAAGTATGTCCTGAAATTTTTGATTACACCATCACGTTGGATGCCATTTCGAAATCGTTGACCGGTACAGGATTGCGACTGGGTTGGATGGCCTTGCCACCGGCACTTGCACCGCCAGTAGTCGCCTTGATTGGACACATGGGGGCCTGGCCAGCGAGACCCATCCAGAAAGCAGCGGCGAAGTTGTATGAGGATCAGGCCACATTGGAATCCTATTTTGATGACTTGGATGATCGAATTCTTTCACGCATGAGTCTACTGCAATCCCGTTTGGACCCCTTGAGTCAATATGGGGTCAATTATGTCGAACCCGAAGGCGGCATTTACCTCTCGACTCATTTTGATTTGTTTGAATTGTTGAATGTTACAACTAACGAAGAGATTCGCCAATGGTTGCTCGACGAGGCAGGTGTGGCCGTGGTTCCATTCCAAGCCTTTGGTCTGGAAGAGGACACGGGTTGGTTTCGAATTAGCATCGGTGCTGTGAGTGTCGATGACATCTCGCAAGCCATGGATCGACTAGAGCAGGCCCTTACGAACGCATCTTCTCATTGACAGTCTGCATGACGCTGCGAGACAATTTCTGACACATCTCACGTATCTCATCCATCTCTTCGCGTTGCTCTATACCCATGTCTGTTGGAATCGAATTCAGATTAATCTCCACGTTGAATAGAGCGCCCTTACATGCCGCACTAGCGAGTAAACCCGCAACGCCGACGTCGGTCACTGCATTCGAGTTCCCCGTTTGGGCAAGTGCCGGAAGAGATGCAAGCAAATCAAGTGCGAGTTTTGCCGTTTGAAGTGGGACATTCGCGGCCTCCAATGTGCCTGAATGGATCGCAGCACGACGCAATTCAATTTCTTCGTCATTGGATTTGGGCATCCGAAATGCATCCATGACCCCGTCAAATGAATGCGCATCTTCATGTGCAAGTTCATGTCCACGTTCCAGTAGTGGGTTTGAAACGTTTAGGCACTCATTCGCGGCACCCCATCCATCTTTCCACTTTTCACTTTTCAGGGTTAAATTGCATACCATCACGGCCAAAGCAGCGCCTTGTGACAAGGCTACTGCAGCCGCAGTGCCTCCACCAGGAGTAGGTTCAGACGATGACAAAGCATCACGGTATTCATCCAATGTCATGTCTCCATAAATACTCATGAATTCACCTCAGCTGCATATTCAATGATGCGTTCTTCTGGTACAAAGGGGCCCATAGAATCGAGTCCCAATCCTTTGACTGCGGCTTCGACCAAATCCTGTTCAGTGGCCTCCTCAGGCGTATGATGATACCAGCGACCTGCATTCAAGAATGAAGACAAAGGTGCCAGCCCAACAAGTTCGCTGCCACAAACTTCCACCCCATGGTCGGCTGCCAACGAACGAATGCACTCGTATGCATCGTGCATGTCAGTGATGGATACATCTTGTAGATTCATACTGACCTGACTAATGCCGTGTGAATCAAGAGGTAGACCCATTCCTTGAACCTTCGATAGCATTCCAGAAACACGCATACGCTTTTCACCGGACTTGATCAATCGCCCAGAACTGCGTACGATAGTACCGCACAATTTTGCTACGCGGGCATCCGTTTCGTCTAAGTTGACATTGTAGGCCACTAAAATGGGTCTCGAACCAATGACGACTGCACCGAACTTCGAGACTTTTTCGGTCCATTCACGGGGTCCATTATCGGGCCAGCGAGTCAAATCACCATGTTCGGAATCGCCCTCTTCTAGGCGGTCTTTGAGGCCTTCATATTCGCCTTTGCGAAGTGTCGATAAAACCGCTCGACCGGGGTCTGTCGCAGCATGTCCATAGTAGAATACAGGCAACTCTAAATCTGCAGCAACTCGCTTGCCCAGTTGTAGAGCAAGTTCCGCACAGGCCTCATAAGATGAATCACGTAGAGGGATGAAAGGACATACATCGACAGCACCGAGTCTCGGATGTTCTCCAGAATGATTGCGCATGTCAATGAGTTCCATTGACGATTTGATGATACGAAATGCCCCTTCACTAACTGCCTCAGGTACTCCTGCCAATGTGACGACTGTACGATTGTAATCGGCGTCAGGCTCAGCCGAAAGTACGGAACAACCCGCAATGCCTCGTGCACTGTCAACAATGCGATTGACGACGTCAATATCACGCCCCTCGCTAAAATTGGGTACGCATTCTATGAGTGCTGCCATACAGTTGCCTTGTGGATTCATCAAATGAGCGTTGGCATCAGTGGAACAGATCCTCAGGTGCATCGCCACGAGTTGAATTTGCCTTTTTGTCCTTAATCCGATCGATGGCTGTTCGGAAATCAGTAGCGTTAACCGATTTACGTTTTGAACGAATGGCGACCATTGCAGCTTCGACGCATGTTGCCTTCAAATCAGCACCACTGAAGCCTTTGGTTTGTGATACGATTTTACCTACCGTGAGACCCTTGGTCTTAGGCATCTTGCCCATGTGAATGGCCAAAATCGCAGAACGACCCTCTTCATCAGGATAGGGTATTTCGATTATGCGATCAAACCGCCCCGGTCGAAGTAAGGCTTCATCGAGTATATCTGGGCGATTGGTCGCGGAAATCAGTTTGACATCGTCTAATGCATCAAATCCGTCGAGTTCGGCCAATAATTGCATCAACGTACGCTGAACTTCTCGATCTCCACTGGTTGCGGTATCCAAACGCTTAGCCCCTATGGCATCGATTTCATCAATGAAAACAATCGATGGGGCTTTTTCACGGGCGAGGTCGAATAATTCACGGACCATTCGACCACCCTCACCAATGTATTTCTGAGCAAGTTCACTACCGACCAGTCGAATGAACGAACAATCAGTTGATGAAGCTACAGCCTTGGCTAGCATGGTTTTTCCACACCCGGGTGGACCTACCAAAAGGACACCCTTGGGTGGCTTGATTCCGAATCGAGTAAAGGATTCAGGCGATGTTAGGGGCAATTCAATGCTTTCACGAATGAGTTGTATTTGTTCATCCAGTCCACCGAGATCGTCATAGGTGATATCGGGCTTTTCAACCATTTCTGCACCTGTAACCAGTGGGTCCCATGCATCGTGTAGCACCTGAATCACAGAAAGCGTGTCTTGATTTAACGCGACTCTTGCACCGGGTTTGAGTAACTCAGAATCGATCCGCTGATTGGCAGAAACTAGGAACACAGTGCCATTCGATGAGCGGACGACAACTCGACCTTCGTCAATGCAATCTTGGATATGTCCTACGATATGTGGCGGTGATCGAAGCATGCGAATTTCTTCTTCCAGCCGATTGACCTTCTTCTTTTGTTGACCCACTTCATTTTCGAGATATACACGTTCGGTCAAGAGATTCTGCGCTTTTTCAGTCAATTCACGATAATCCTTCTCGAGACGGTTCAATTGACCTTCGATTCCATCATCATCACGTTTACTCCTGTTGTCATCTGCACCGGGTGTGATGGCATCAGAATCAGTAGTCATGATTACTCCTCAGGGACATCGTTCATGAATACTTCCTCGTCGATTACTCAAAACTCAAACTTCAAAACATACCGATTAGACCATCCACTGGTGACGGCATGGGTGTGTGCGAAGTGTGTGGTGCAGAAAAAGTTGGTACTCGAACTGCACGTAGCGGCCGCACCACGATCGATGCTTGTCTGAAATGCATCGAAAAGATGGGTTTGGAGGTTAGTACAACACCTACACCACGACGACCAGCGAATACACAGCGCCGCAACCTCGGAGGGCGAAACAGTGGCGGATATGGTGGTAGGGGTCAGAAGGGCAAGGACATCATGGTCCGTAATGCTCAGATTTTGCGTACAGATTTTGCCAGTGCCATCCGTGCAGCCAGAGAATCCAAAGGATGGGATCAAAGGGAATTGGCGAAACGTATGGCTGAGCGTGTCAACATTGTTCAGCACACTGAAGGTGGAAAACGCCCAACGGATGCGGTCATCAAGAAGTTTGAGCGCTTGCTGCAACTGAAATTGATGGTTGAGCGTGAGGCTGAAGAGGAGACCAATGTGAATCGTGCCTCAGATCGCCCTTTGACCATGGCAGATTTGTACGAACAAGCGAAAAAGGAATTGCGGGGTGATTAGATGAAAAAAGATGTGCCATTGCACATCATACACCTCGACCAAGATGACCCCAAAAAGTGTACTGCGCGTAAGTTGGCAGGTCGTGATTTGGCTCGATTACACTTTAACACACGCAGGCCACCCAGGCGAGGGTTTCTCTTAGATCCCTCTGCTGGAATCATCTTGGGACCCGATGATTTACCGCTCATTGAACGAGGAGCATCCCTCGTTGCATTGGATTGCTCTTGGAAACAACTGCAAGATTCGATTACACGTATTCGTAAAACATCTCCGCGGCTTGAACCCAGGACATTGCCGATTGTATTGGCAGCCAACCCTGTCTCATGGGGGAAACCTGGTAGATTAAGCACTGCAGAAGCACTCGCGGTGTGTTTGGTTTTATTGGGGAGGATGAGGCAGGCACAAGAAGTCCTGAGTCCATTCTCTTGGGGAGAGCAGTTCTTTACACTAAATCACGAACCCCTCGAAGCTTATCGTTGTTCAACGTCAAGAGAGGAACTCATATCCTTGCAATGGGAGTTCTTTGACCGGCCCGATGAAAATTAGCGTACTCTAGAACCGTTGGCGATGTCACCATCAATGGTCACCAACTTCACCGCTCCATTCTCATCATCTGCTGCGCAAATCATCCCTTCAGACATTACACCTCGAATCTTACGAGGAGCCAAGTTGGCAACAAAAACAATCGTTTTACCAGTCATTTCATCGGGTGAATAGTAGGGTTTCATTCCAGCACAAACCGTTCGCCCATTATCGGTGCCATCGTCAATATTTACAATGTACAACTTGTCTGCATTCGGGTGATCTTCCACACTACGAATCGTCCCCGTACGGAGCTCCATGCTCATGAAAGTCTCAAAATCCAAATATTGTATTCCTGTATTTTCATTGTCCATTTCAATCTCATCCTTTTTCGATTTTTTCCCGCTTCCCTTAATCCCATGTCCGGGATCTTTCTCAATCTGCTGACTATCATGGTCTGCGAGAGCCTCTTCTTCGGCGAGTATGGCATCTAAATCCAATCTTGAAAACAGAGGTTCACTAATCGACGACCATGTAATTGGTATGCTCCAGTCGGTTGCACTTTCATATGGAACGGTAGAAACTTCACCCTCTTGTCCCAACATGGACCACAATCGCTGCGAACTAAAAGGTAAGAATGGTTGACAAGTGATGGACAAGAATCGAGCCAATCTCCAACCAAAGGCGAGTTTAGATAATGAGATTTCCATTTGTGATTCGTAATCCACCTCATTCGTAGGTTCCTTACCGATGTACTGCCATGGCACGGCTTTCTGAATCATCTGATTGCCATATTGGGCTGCTGACATAATGTGTCGCAGTGCTTCCTTGTATCGATGACGATTGAGACTCTGTGTGATTTGAACATATATTTCCTCAAGTCGGTTGCATTCATCTTGACAGTGTTCGAGGTTGTTGTACGCCAATAGTGGATTGTCGCCTCCAATTTTGTTGCCGAGACTCATTATTCGATTGACATAGTTACCATAAGCACCATTGAGTTCTGAATTGATTTTTTCAACGAAATCAGGCCAATTAAAATCAGTATCATGATTTTCAGGCATGTTAATACTGAGATAATAACGTAAGGTATCGGGGTCAAATCGATCCAAAAATGAGGGCAACCAAATGGCATGCTTGCGACTTTTGCTAAATTGTCCACCTGCAAGCATCAAGTATTCCATCGCGGGAACATTCGATTCCAGTGCCAGGTCACCAGGACCAGGTAATTGTACGGGGTCAGATTCACCTAATCCATTGTTTGCATGATTCAAACCCATAATCAAAGCGGGCCATATGACTGTATGGAAGGGGATGTTATCCTTGCCCAAGAAATAGAGGTGTCTGGGGTTCATACCGTCTTCAGACACACACCACCACTTCTTCCAGTCATTTGAACAAGCATGCCTGCGAGACCAGATTCTAGCGCACGTATAGTAGCCCTGCACGGCCTCAAACCATACGTAAACGCACTTGCCATCCCATTCATCACCCTCGAGGGGTAATGAAATGCCCCAATCGAGGTCCCGCGTCACTGCTCGGGGTCGCAAGCCCATATCCAGCCATTGTTTGGTCATGGCCCGTACGTTAGCTTTCCAAAGTGTTGAGCGTTCATTTGCATGATGTTCAAGTACTTCTTGAAATCGATCTAGTCGATAGAAAAAGTGCTCTGTGTCACGAATCTCGATGTTAGCTTCAGGGTTCATCTTTGAACGAGGATTGTTTAGTTCATGCGCCTCATAAGTCGCCCCACATTCATCGCATTGATCACCACGTGCCCCATCATCACCGCATACTGGACATTCACCCTCAACGTAGCGGTCGGGTAGAAATCGTCCTCCACCATCTGATCGGATTTCGTAATATTGTTGCATCGTTTTCTGCTCAAACATACCTGCTTCCATTAGCGAATGAAAATTTTCTTGTACGAATTTTTTATGTTCATCATCAGAGGTGCGATTGAATAGTGAACCACCGTAATCAGGTCCTCTAGGATCGACATTGGGCTCCCATGAGCAACCCAAGTCAATCAATGCCTTCGTATTAATCGCATGATACCGATCTACAATCTCTTGTGGCTGTACACCCTCAGTTTCTGCAGTCACTGTGATGGGCGTGCCGTGCTCATCAGAACCCGAAACCATCAGCACGCGGTTGCCTAAGGCCCGCTCGTAGCGAGCATGAATATCCGGTGGCAAATAGCATCCAGCTACATGACCCAAGTGGAGAGGTCCATTCGCGTAAGGCCAGGCGACACAAATGAGGACGTGCTCATCGGCCATACTATTCCTCCGAGTCAGAATTGATTTCGTCACCATTGGTTTGCCCAAATTTTTCTTTAGCAAATTCACGAAGATCTTCAGCCGTTGTACCCTCTTCGATACCGTCTAAGTCGTCTTCGTCAACAATTTCGACACCAAGCAATGTTTCGATGACATCTTCCATCGTTAAGAGTCCACGAGTAGTACCAAATTCATCCTTTACAATCATGATTTGCTCACGCTTGTCCAATAGGATATCTAGAGCTGCATCTACAGACTGATCACCTGAGCAGAATGTGACGGGTCGCATGAGTTCACTCATCAGTATGTCATCTTCATCGGCGGCTGCTTTGCGTAGGATATCGCTTCGAAGAACGATACCTTGGACGTCATCACTCGATTCACCAATGACAGGCAAACGTCCGTGGATCATGATTGGAATTTCAGCGCGTGCCTTGTCGACAGACCAATCGGCATTTACTGTCGTCATTACAATGCCTGGCGTCATAACTTCGCTGACAAGAGTTTCTCTTAGTTTCAGGAGATTGGTGATGACTTTTTCTTCGTCTTCTTCGATGGCACCTTCAGATTCACCAATGTCTGCAAGGGCGACCAATTCTTCACGCGAGACGGTTTCTTGCTCAGCTTCAGGGAACATCTTGCGGATGATTTCAATTGGAATGACGGCCCAAATCAAAATCAGGATTAGGAATCGGAGCAAGTAAGCACTGGGCACCGACAGTGATTTCCAATACAATGTACCGAGAGTTTTGGGGAGTATCTCGCTGAACAAAAGTACACCGATGGTTAGCAAGGCAGATGCTACAGCCATTGCATATTGACCTTCATGAATGGCCTCAACTTGGGTACCAACGCCAAGCGCACCTACTGTGTGCGCAATCGTGTTCAAAGTCAGAATCGCGGTAAGGGGTCGCTCAGGATCTTCCTTGTAACTCACCCACATGGGTGCTGCGCGGCTTCCACTGGATTCGAGAACTGCTACGTGACCTCGACTCGTAGATAGGAGGACGGCTTCCAATATGGAGCAAAGGAAAGACGCCCCAATGGCGACTGTGGCGTAAATGACAATCAGTGTTTCTGGACCCATTCGTTCTAGCACCTCAAATTAGTCTGTTGGGCAACCCAACAGTATCGAGACAGTATATCGGTTGACAGTCTTCAGTCATCGCTTTCGGCATCCTCATCATCTGCTGAGCCTGACCAGCCCTTCTTTTCACCCCAGTCACCGAGTGATTCAAGGCGTGACATCCACCGACTTTCACCAGTATCGGCTCTCTCGGCGACTACATACCAGCAACCATAAATTGCATCGTACATATTCTGGTTTTGGCCGTTGGCAACTCGCAACTTTGTAACGATGTAATTTGCAAGTGGCACCAGTAAAAACAGCGCTGCATAGACCAGCATTCTTGTACCTTCACTCTTCGTTGATGGATCGGATAAATTTCCTCCACCCATGGCGAGCAATGCCAAACCGGTCATCACGAACAATGCGGTCAAATTGGATAGGAACAAATGGGTCCAGTGTGGATGGTTTCCTTTGTGATTCACATATCGTGAACGAGTCAAAAACATCCCTACAGTGCGATTTGTCTTCATAGGTAGTACAATCATATTTACCAGTAATGGAATCATTGCACCAAGCAAGAACAGAGTTGGGTCAAAGTTTGATCCCGTTGCAGTCAATGCGATGAGCCCAATTACACCTGCATAAGTAATGATGAAATCAACCAATCGTCGAGCACCCTTTGATGCACGTCCAGCAAGCTGGAATTCATCCGGCATTTCACGTGCGACTCGCTCTTTGCGCTCACGTGGTTCCCGTGCTTTCTTTACCTTGACAGGTTTTGGTGCTTTTTCGGCTTTTTGGGCTTTGACGGCCTTGGCTGGCTTTGCCTTCTTAGCCGCCTTTTTTGGTGCGCTATCGTCTTTCTTTTTGCCAGCTTTCTCTAGGAGTCCCATAATGTCACTCTCCGTACATTTCACCCATCAGTTTGTAGAGTTCGAAATCGGGTGAAGATACGAACTCATCGAGCATGTCTTCGGGCATGCTGCCCAATTCATTGTTGATCATGACGAAGAATTTCTTGCGGATCTTCGTGTTGGTAGCACCTGGATCTTCGCCAACCTTTTGGAATAGTGCGAATCCTTTGGACTCTAGGAAATTGTTGACCCAATCTTCCGGCATATCGCCCAGTAGATTGTTGATCACTCCGAAGAATTCGGTGAATTGATCTACTTCTTCGACTTCATCATCGTGTGATTCGGCATCAACTTCTTCATGCCCTGGGATTTCAGGGCGCTCGGGAATCTCTTCGAGTTCAGATTCATCAAGTTCACCTGAGATGACGCCGAGTAGGATTTTTCGCTCGGCAATCAAAGCCTTCAAAATCGGAGCCAATCGCTTTTTCTCAGCATTACTTTCCGCAGACTTGTATTCTTTCTGTAGAGGTCGCAACAGGTCTTCAACTTCAGTCAACTGAGATTGTAGTGAATCATCTTCCTCATCTACTTCAGGTGCAGAAATCAGTTCGACAACAGGTACCGCCTCTCTACGAGCATCTTGTTCGGCACGACGCATAACAATGATTTCTCGATCCAATTCATGACCAAATCTGTCCGAATACCGATCGAGTAGTGATCCAATTTCGCCACTACCTATTCGATCGATGGCACCATACATTTGTGGTAGTGATTTATCTGAACGACGTTTCCACAACTCACGATAGTCGTCAGTATCGACAGGCGCTTCTTCAGTTTCCTCGACCGCGACAATTTCTTGAATTAGATTATTTTCCACAGGAGTTGGCAACGGTGGCAACTCCATTTGTGCAGGTTCGGGTAGTGGGGGCATTTCAATTGGTTCCGGTGCCGGCAATGGAGGTTGTTCGATGACGTCTGCAGACGAAGGAGCAGGCATTGGTGTTTGCTCAACCACTTCTGGAGCCGGAGGCGTGGGCAGTGGTGGCAATTCCAATACTGGTACAGTTGGCTCTTCTACGACCGGCTCTTCTGTTAGTTCATCGTCCTCGACATTAGTGGCTTCGACGGCAACAGGTACAGGTGTATCCTCTGTAACCTCGGGAACTCGTATTTCGACCCACTCCTTGGCAGCTGCTGTTAACTCGTTCTTCGTCAAGTACAAATTATTGTTCGAATCAAATGCAGTTGCATGGACCAAAAATGCATCTCGATCGTTGATCTCGTACTTTTCAATGATCGCATCGAGCACTGAATCTTTCCATTTGTAATCCGCGACACTCAATTCATCGACTTCATCGGGTTCTGTAGACTCGACATGCTCTACAGTTGGAGTCGACAAGATATCAAGGGCAGCCATAGGATCTGGAAGTTCAACAGTTTCTTCCTGTTCAACATCTGAATCGGTACCGGAAATAGAAACAGGTGTGATATCTGTAGGAGTGAGAGGTGTCAATTCTGGAATGGGAGATGGAGCGGGCATCTCGGGCATGGGCGGAGGTGCAGGAATCTCGGTCATGGGTGGAGGTGCAGGCATCTCGGGCA
>TARA_B100001121_G_scaffold310241_1_pt1 | contig 14576 bp, 6 predicted proteins | sample TARA_B100001121 | Tara Oceans TARA_B100001121 (sample SAMEA2622817) | marine metagenome | biome: marine biome (ENVO:00000447); feature: surface water layer (ENVO:00002042); material: "saline water (ENVO:00002010), including plankton (ENVO:xxxxxxxx)" | depth 5 m
TTCCCGAGAGCCCCCAGCAGCGAACCCTCCGCACCGGACAGCGCCTGCATGGCGGAGGCATTCGTGGGATCACCGGCCACCGCCTGCGACGCCGCAGCGGCCTGGTTGCGGGCCTCGGTGACGGCCTCGAGCGTCTCCCGCTCGTGCTTCATGTAGCCCTTTGCGGTCTCGATGAGGTTGGGAATCAGGTCGTACCGACGGTTGAGCTGCACGTCGATCTGGGCGAATCCGTTCTTTACGCGGTTCCGGCCGATTACAAGCTTGTTGTAGGCGGCGATGCTCCAGAAGACCAGCAGCAGGACGAAGCCGCCGACGGCGATGGCGACGATGGTCCCTGCGGCAAGAGCGAGAAGCGGTGTCATGACGTACCCTCCTGATGTTCGAAGTTCGAACCCACACTCTACCAGATCACCCCTCGGAACCAGCATGACGCGACGCAAGCCCGAACCAATGGACCCGGACGAACCACCGATCAATGACGAGAAGGCCAAGCGATCGTTCACCGAACGTCTGTCGGCCCAGCGGGAGAAGGCACGGGCCGGCTTCGAGCGGCTCAAGGAGCACCTCGGACAGGAGCGGGAGGAGACCCGCGAAATGTTCGAGATCTACAACCGCGCGATGGAAGGCGATGCCACCCGAGAGGAGATCAAGCGCGCCAACGAGCAGTTCGGTGATCTTCTGCGACTGGCCGGTATGGGAACCTTCTTCACGCTTATTCCGGGCAGCACGCTGCTGCTGCCGGTGGCCGTGGCGGGTGCGAACAAGGTGGGAATCAGATTGCTGCCGAGTGCATTCAGCGAGGATCAGGATCCGGAGGTTCCGACGGACGAACCTTCATGACGCCGTTCATCGTCGTCCAGTGGCCCGGGTACGTGCAGACGTAGACGTAGTCTCCGGGAACCGACGGTGCGGTGAACACCAGTTCCGCCGAGGACTTCGGCTCGACGACCGGAATCCAATGAAGCACCTCGCGCATTGCCGGGACGTAATGGCGTCCCTTCGCACGGGAGGTGGTGCCCAGCAGCGTCGCCTTCCGACCGATCTCGCGCAGGCTGCCCGGCGTGCCGATGACGAGATTGTGCGGCTTGTCATCCGGATTGAGCAGGACCAAACGCACCGGCTGACCGGCTTCGACCGTGAACTCCTTGCGGTCGTAGTCCATTCGATAGGGTGCTGCGGAAAGTTCGATCGTCGGCACCCGAAGCCCAGTCAGCATCGAGGCGAGTCGAGGTTCACGATCGCCGACGGCCATGGCGGCGACGAGTACCGGATCGTCCTGGGCTTCGACGGGAATCGGTTCCACCATGCCGTGCACGACCTCGCCGAGCGGCTCGGACCACGGCACAGCGCCGCCATCGGCCAGCGTCAGCAGCGACGCGTGGCGGATGCGGTGGGTCGGATCGTCGTTGAGCCGATGTTCCACCATCGCACGACTGGCCGGTTGTTCCGTCCGCTGCCACATCGTGCCGCGATCATCGTCGAGAATCGTGATGGTGTATCCATCGATCCGCTTCCAGTACGGTTCATCCTGCCGATTGTGGATCCGGATCGAATCGATCGGATGGGCGCGGCCGAGGTCGACCTCCCACCACGGATCCCTGCGGCCTTCGATGGTGTGGGACTGGGACCCCGATCCGTACGACGGGCTTGCATCTCCGTCGATGGCACGACCGGGAACACCACCCCATGCTTCGGACGACTGGGTGGCCGTGCCCCCGAGTGCGATGTTCCGACCGGCGGATTCGATCTCGATCTCGGCCAGCGTCAACGGTTCGATTCCGGGGAGATCGATGCGAACGTACCGTCCGGCAACCGACGTGTCGCGGGACGACCCATCGGGTCGCCACGAACCGGGATCGATCAGAAGTTCCGCCACCCGCTCGTTCGCCGCATCACGAACGGCGCCATCGGGAAGCAGTCGGACGGCTCGCAGCCACCGATGCACCTGCTGTTCATCCAGATCGCCGGACAGCACGGCCGTCGCATCACCGTCGACGAGCATGCGAGCGGCAAGCAGCGCTTCACGCGTGGGTTCAAGTCGTGCCGAACCTCGGGCCGGATCGATCCGGTCCCCCACCGGTTCGAGATCCGTCGCCTCCATCGCGGCCAGAAGTCGACCCGGTTCGCTGGACGGGCCACCGGTCCGGGCGTCGTCCCGCTCCAATTCGAGCATCCAGGACGCGGCAACGCCGGTGCCGGTTTCCTGCGCAACCGCATCCAGGGCGACTCGTCGCCGTTCAAGCGGCGCATCCGCCCGACGCAACACGGCACGATGCACGGCCGGCAGCGGCTGCATCCTGACCAGTGCATCGGTGGAGACCGAAACCAGTAGATCGTCGATCGCACCGGGATTGGCTTCCGCGTATGCCCAACCCTGCTGCAGTGCTCTGGTCCAGTGGGGTGAGAGTTCGACGATGGTCTGTTCAAGCACATAGTCGAGCGTCCGGTCCGTGGAATGCTTGGACGCCTCCAGCGCAATCTCCGCACCTTCGAGCGAATCGAGCCAGGAGGCGGCGACCACCGCCTCGAGTCGCACGCGTGGCGACGGGTCGTTGGCGGCGTCCATCAGCAGTGGAACCGTATCGGGATGTCGATCGGCCCATGCCGACAGGACCCGGACACCGGCGGCGCGGGCGCGAGGATCTGAACTGCCGAGCACACGTTGCAGTCGTGCCTCGTCGACCACGTCGTGGTTCTGCAGCACCCAGAGTCCCTCGAGATGGTCGTGTTCCGTAGCTTCGGGCCGAGCAAGCCATGCATCGACGGCCGCGGCGACCTCGGACGTGGGCGGACGTCGCAGTGCGAGCCGGGCGCGGTCGCGTGTACGGCGCTCCGGATGCTCGAGCACCGTGCAGAGCGCATCGGGCGACAGGTCCGACACGTCCACGATCTTGGACAACGGTGATCCGGTCCGCACGATGCGCCAGACCCGTCCGTGGGCGTGATCCCGGTTCGGATCCCGCAGCGAATGCTGCATGTGTCCGATGAGCGGGTTGTACCAGTCGACGAACCAGAGGGCGCCGTCGGGTCCGACCTGGATGTCGCAAGGCCTGAACGACGGATCGTCGGACACCAGCAGATCGTGCTGGAAGCGGCCGGCCACACCGGATCCGTCGTCCAGCAGATCGTGCTGCCGGATGCCCCGGAGCGTGATCACGTTGGTGAGCAGATAGTCGCCCTGCATCGACGGGCCGAGATGTTCGCTCGAGACCACCTCGCAGCCGCCGGTGGGACGGATACCCTTGTCGTTGAACGACGGAACCCCACGGTGCTTGCGGTCGTAGGACATGCGGGAGGCGATGTTGGCCCCGAGGTAGTTGGCTCCGTTGGATGCATCTCCGACGTAGTTCTGACCCCACCCGTCGAACACATGGCCCCATGGATTGGCGAATGCGTACGAGACATGCACGCGCAGCTTGCCGGTCCGGGGTTCGTAGCGAAAGACCGCTCCGTCCCGTACCCGCACCGGTCCGTGCGGAGTCTCCACCTGCGAATGATGGAAGGTGCCCTCCTGAAAGTACAGACCGCCTCCGGGCCCCCACTCGAAGGCGCTGATCGAATGATGACTGTCCTCCGTTCCGAAGCCGTGCAGGATCGTCTCGCTCGTATCCGCCCGACCGTCCCCGTCGGTGTCCTGCATGAAGAGCAGGTTCGGCTGCGCCGCGACATAGACCCCACCGTCACCGAGTTCGAACCCGGTCGGCACGTGGAGCCCGTCCGCGAAGACCTCACAGGTGTCGGCGCGGCCGTCGCCGTCGATGTCCTCGAGCACGAGCAGCTTGTCGTCCGGTTCCACACCCGGCAGGTACTGCGGATAGGTCGGGAGGACGAGGACCCAGAGGCGTCCACGCTCGTCGAACGACATGGAGACCGGATTCGCGAGTTCCGGGAAGTCCTGTTCGCTCGCAAAGCAGATCGCCTCGTACCCCTCGGGCAGCCGAAACCCGGCCGCCGTATCGGACGGATCGCGATACACGATCTCCGGACCCGCGTAGTTGGTCTCGATCACCGGCAGGTCTTCGATCCCGTCGTCCCGGACCGGGCCGGGATCCTCTCCCCGCGCGATGGCGTGGACGCGATCCTCCCGGTGCCGGATCATCGCGTCGAGTCGGGCCATCTCGGCCGGAAAGTTCACGACCCCGAAGGGGTTCTTGCGACCGCCCATCACGTAGTACGAGTTGATCGGTCGGTGGCGATGGAAGAACTGACGGTTCTTCTCGACGACCGCCCTTCGCAGCGGCTCGATCGCATTCCAGTCGGGAGCCGGACGTTCTCCGAACAGGGCCTGCATCATGGCCAGGGCCGCGATCCGATTGCCCTCGTCGTTCAGGTGGATGCCGTTGATCGTGATCGGACCGGTGCCGGAGGCACGCATCCGATGGAACGTCGGCGAATACAGATCGACGAAGCGCACCCCCTGCTCGTGGGCCACGGTGCGGATGGCTTCGGTGTAGTCGATGAGATCCCGGTTGTGTTCGCTGCCGTCCGGAAGGTCGCCCCCCAGGTTCTCGTGGGCGACGGGTGAGACCAGCACGATCTCCGGCTCCGATCCGCCGGGAGCAAGATCGCGCACCGAGACGATGAACTCCCGCAGCGATTCCCGGAACGGCTCAAGTCCGTCGGGGCCGTCGAAGGACTCGTTCATTCCGAAGCAGGCGACGACGATGTCCGCCTCCTGCTCGAGCAGATGCTCCTCCATCGTTCCGAAGTCGAGCGGCCGCGGCTGCAGCAGCGGAGTATCGCCCGGCCAGGCCAGGCTACGCACCCGCAGGCCGAGTTCGGGATGAGCCTGCTGGAGCAGCGCCTCGAAGCAGCCGGAGCGATCCATCCGTTCCGCGAAGGTGTTGCCCACGAGGACCAGACGATCCCCCTTCTCCGGCTGCAGGGGACCGGTCGGCGCGATCCGGGGCGGACCGTGGTGACCGTGGCCGGTGGGAGCCGGAGTCGGGTCCTCGTCGCCACACCCTCCCAGCAGCAGCAGCAGAGATGTGAACAGTCGGAGAGGCCTTCGCATCCGGCCATGGTACCAACCCCCGTTTCGATGCCTTCAGGGGCTTTTTTGGTCCCGATGTGCCGCGATTCCGGTGCAACGGGACCTTTCTGAGGCATTTCCGTATTTCTGGTGTGAGATCCGACGGGCTCGAGCAGAAGCAATGTGACGCAAGGTGCAGGCCCCCGGAGGGGCTGCAGGAGCACCGAATCCTTCTATGAGAGACCCCATGAAAAACATCAAATCATCCATTCTTTCGATCGCCGGTCTGGCCGCTCTGCTGACGGGCGGATCCGCCCTGGCGGCCAACAACACCATTGCCACCGGCGCCTGCTGCTTCGAGGATCTCGACAGCGGCCAGCTGATCTGTCAGGTCCTGACCGAACACGTGTGTACGGACTATTCCGGCTACTACTACGGCGATCACACCGTCTGTTCGGATCCGTTCGTCGAATGCGACCCTCCGGCCGAGGACGGTGCGTGCTGCGTACCGACGGCCGACGGCCTGCTCGAGTGCTTCCTGCTTTCCGCCGACGAGTGCGACAGCAAGGACGGCTACTACTACGGAGACGGAACCGAGTGCACCGATCCGTTCGTTGAATGCGACGAGCCGGCTGCCGACGGTGCGTGCTGCATCCAGAACGCCGACGGATTGATCTACTGCGTTCTGGTCTCGTACGACGACTGCCAGGGGCAGAACGGCTACTTCTACGGAAACGGCACCACGTGCCAGGATCCGTTCGTGGAATGCGAGCCGCTGTCGCTCGAAGGTGCCTGCTGCTACACCGATGCGGACACCGGCGTGCTGAGCTGCAACGAGATGATCGAGGACTGGTGCCTCACCGTGTCGGGCACATGGTACGGACCGGGCACCCTGTGCACCGATCCCATCGTCGACTGCGAGCCGCAGATCGACACCGGTGCCTGCTGCTACGAAGAGGACGGCGTTCTCCAGTGCGTGGACATCATCGAGGAGTTCTGCATCGATCTCAACGGCACGTGGTACGGTCCGGGATCGAACTGCAATGACGCCTGGATCGAGTGCGAACCCACCCCGATCACGGAATGCGAACTGCACGCACCCTCGAATTGTGCCGGTCGTCCGCAGTACTCCGATCCCGAGTTCAACACCATCTTCGGAAACGGCCGTGTCGCAATCCAGACCACTTCACCGTCCATCCTCGGAGGCCAGGTGGTCAAGGTCTTCGATCTCAGCAGCATCAACACCGCTCCCAACGATTCGTGGTTCGCAATGAACCGCTACAGCGATCCGGACTGGACGCCCCAGAACCTGGGCAGCATCTTCGGACTCGCCGTGGACGGTGACGGCAACATCTACGTCACCGCGACCCGCAGCTGGAACAGCGACATCCCCGCCTTCGGTGGATGGGGTGCGGTGTACCGCCTGGATCACATCACCGGCGACATCACCCTGTTCGCATCGCTTCCCAACCAGGGAGCATCGCTGGGCAACATCGCCTACGACTGTGATCACGACCAGTTCTTCGTGTCCAACATCGAGGACGGACTCGTCTACCGACTCGACAACGGGGGCAACATCCTCGACACGTTCGACCATGGAACGGCATGGAACGGCTCCGCCGGACCCGCTGCTCTCGGTGATCGCGTCTGGGCCGTCGAGGTCCACGGTGGCCGCCTGTACTACTCCGTCTGGAACGAGGACCGTCAGAACAAGTCCGCTTCGGAGCACAATGAGATCTGGTCGGTCGAACTCGACCCCATGGGTCAGCCCGTCGGAGCCGAGCGGCTCGAAGTCCAGATCCCCGGCTACGTCAACGGTGATCAGGTCGAGTACAGCTCCCCTGTCTCGGACATGCGGTTCACCCTCGAAGGCACCATGCTCGTCGCCGAACGTTCGATGAACGGTTGGAACTACATCGGTGCCCACGATGCCCGTGCACTGGAGTTCGAATGCATCGACGGTGCCTGGACCACCGATGTCAACCGCTTCCAGGTCGGATTCAATCCCGGCCGAAACGCCTCCGGCGGCATCGACGCCACCCGGGAGCTGGTGTTCGCCTCCGGTGATGCGCTGCACCTCGGAAGCAACGACAACATCTACGGATTCCAGGCCCTTCCGATGCCCGGCGGCGACGTCACGACGAGCAAGCTTGTCGACTACCAGGACAATCTGTCCGCCCAGGACAAGACGCTCATCGGCGACCTCGCCGTCACCGGTGTCGACCTCTGCGTTCCCGTGGGTGAAAGCTACGTCGACTGCATCATGACCGCCGACGGAGCTGCCCACGAGCTCGGCTTCTACATGAGCCACACCGGCTCCCAGCCGATCACCGGACTGCAGATCACGGCTCCGTCCGGCGTCGCCCTGTCGCAGGGCATGTTCAGCGGCCCCTTCGCTCCGTTCTCCAGCTACATCCTCAATACCGAGGTGTTCGGAGCAACCAGCGGCGGAACCCACTGCTTCGAGGTCACCGTGTTCTATCACCACGGCCAGTCCTGCACCTCGCTGCTCTGCGTCGACTTCCCGGAGTGCAACGATCCGTGCCCCGGTGACGTGAACGGAGACATGCTGGTCGACGTGAACGATCTGCTGGCGGTCCTCAACTCCTGGGGCCAGGCGTGCACCGGCTGCCCGGCCGATACGAACGGCGACGGAGTGGTCAATATCGCGGATCTGCTCTCCATCATCGCCAACTGGGCGACCCCCTGCGGATGACATGAAAGGGAGTTCATGGGGACGAGCGCCCCGGTCGCGGATGCGACCGGGGCGCTTCGTTTTTCAGACTCCCGATCGTTGGGTAGCATTGAGACATCGAAGCACATCACCACCGGCCAACAAAGGGGCGTCTTCATGCTGAAGAATCGACGAGTGAATGCCAGTTTCGCATGGGACATCCTGCAGTCCGACATCAAGCTCATCGCCTATCCCCTGCTGCGGATCGTCATGATGCTCGTGCTACTGGCCCTGATGTGGCCGCTGATCTTCGATCTCTCGACGTCGCAGATGTACGACACCGTTTCGGACCTGTCGACGCAGGCGAACCAGGTGAATGCCGACGGGGACACGTCCGGGCAGGCGGGCCAGACGACCCAGTCGAAGCAGATGTCGTCCGACGTCAACCGCATCCTCGACAGCATCCATTTCGGATGGCTCCTCGTCTTCATCGGAATCAACCTCCTCATCGGAATCGTGTCCACCGGCGCACTGACCGGACAGGCCATCGCCATCATCCGCGGCGAGCGACGTTCACTCGCCTACGGCTACGGAATGGCGATCCTGCGCTTTCCGCAACTCTTCGTCTGGTGGCTGATCACCATCGTGGTGGGCCTGCTGCTGCAGTCCCTCGAACGCCATCGCATCGTCGGACTGATCATCGCCGGCATCATCGGCCTGGCCTGGTCGGTGCTCACCTTCTTCTCGATCACGTCGATCATGGCGACCGGTTGCGGTCCGATCGGAGCGATCAAGAATTCCAAGAACACCATCAAGGATGCCTGGCACAAGGTGAAGGGAGACGACGGCGATCTGAAGCACCTCCGCCGGGGGTTCTACGTGGGCGGAGCGTTCGCCATCGTCAACCTCATCCTCGTGATTGGACTCTTCGGACTGATGTGGCTGGAGTTCGGGGCCGATCAGCAGCACGCCCACCATGTCTCCATCGGGGTGCTCGCGACCATCATCGTCATGCTGTACGTCAACGGGGCGTTCATGAGCGCCATGTGGGCCATCATCAAGGCCGCCGTGTACATCTGGGCGGAGGAGGGTCGTCTCCCCGAATCCGTGGATGAATCCGTCATGGAGAATGCGTTCTACCGGCCCTCGCTCTCGCTGAAGTCCTAGTCCACCGAGAGGTCCTCCGTCCGTTGCGGCCGATCGCCGCCGGACATGATGTCGATTGTTCGCCACGCGCCGCTCTCGAATCGCCACAGCATGCCGAATCCGACCACGATGATGTAGGCCACCGCGCCGACCCACGGACCGACCGCACCCCATTCAGGAACCAGGACCGCGAGTCCGTATCCAAGCCCGATGATGAGCACCCAGCTGCTGACGGCGATGAAGAATCCGGGCCAGATCACATCCCCGGCTCCACGCAGCGCCCCGCTGTACGTGATGCCGAGGGCATCCATCGCCTGACAGACGGCCATCACCATCATCAGCTGGATGCCGATACGAAGAATCTCCGCCGCCTCCTGCTCGCTGACGTCCCCACCGATGAAGAGTTCGACCATCGGTTCCCGGAAGACCACGAACAGCACGGCGCAAACCGTCATGATGAACACCGAAAGTCCCACACTCCATCGTGCGCGGGTGACCGCCAGATCCGGCGTGCCCGCTCCGATCGAGTTACCTACGAGCGTGTTCGCCGCGAAGGAGATGGCGACCGCCGGCATGAAGCTCAGATGCATGTACCCGAGGACGATCCACCCGGCGGCCATGGACTCGGTTCCGAACAGCCCGACCAGAGCGGTCATGAAGATGGACCAGCACACGATCTCATTTCCGGAAACCAGCGATCCGGGCCAGCCCAGACGGATCAGTTCCCTGATCGTCCTGCCGTGCGGCCTCCAACTGGATCGGGATCCGAAGGCCCGGTTGCAGCGCGGTCCGAGGAAGACCAGGAACGGGATGAGCATCTCCACGAAGACCCCGGCCGCCGTGCCGATCGCAGCTCCGTGCACTCCCAGCGCGGGGATCCCCGGAATGCCGGACAGTCCGATCGCCGGCAGCCCCTCCTCACCGAAGATGAGCAGGTAGTTGAGCACAACATTGACCAGGTTTCCGATGATCACGGAGATCGTGACGACCTTCGGTCGCATGATTCCGAAGAAGAACTGGTGAACGCTCCGGGCGCCGATCGTGAACAGGCCCCCGAGAAGGAGGATCTGTCCGTACTCGCTCTCGAGTTCGATCAGACGTTCGAGATTCTCGATGCTGTGGCCCCCGTGCACGACGTGCTCGAAGAACCACGGAAGCACCAGCGCCCACGGGATCAGTACGAGCAGCCAGACCGCAAGACTGATGTACAGACCACCCCAGAGATAGCGGGCGACCCGTTCCGGACGTCCGGCCCCCATGTGCTGGCTGACGTAGGTGTTGACCACCACCAGTGCACCCATCGCGAACGCGAGCGGCGCGAACGCCCAGATGCCGCCGTTGCCCTGGGCCGCCAGCTCGAGGGGCCCGATCTGACCGACCATCAGCTTGTCGACGAACTGCATCACCGTGTAGCTGACCATCGTGATGATGGTTGGCCAGGCGAGCGACCAGACCTCCGACAGCGGATGACGGGGTGGATCGAGCGTGTCGGGTCCATGATCCGTCATGGTCCGCTCAATCCTTCCTGCGAACCGTCATGACACCGTTCATCATCCGCCAGTGGCCGGGATAGGTGCACACGAACGGATAGCGTCCGGGACGCGAAGGGGCCGTGAAACGAAGTTCCCCCCGCTCGCCCGGCTGGACCATCGGCATCACGTGCAGCACCTTGGGAGATTCGGGAACCCAGTGCCTCGACTTGGATTCCTCGTTGTTCTCCATTGCATCCACCGCACGACCGATGGACCGCAGGGATCCCGGACGGAGGATCAGCAGATTGTGCGGCTGTGCGTCGGGATTCTCGAGCACGATCCGGACCGCCGCTCCCGCCTCGACCTCGAACCGGTCCACGTCGTAGACCATCTTCACCGGAACCGCTTCCATGGCGATGGTCCGGATCCCATCCTTCGGCCGCAGGGCTTCGGGAAGATCGTCCAGCGCAGCCAGGGCGGCCAGTCGGACCGGTTCGGGACGGGTGGGATCGGTCAACGGCAGCATGATCTCCCGTGCCGAACGGGACCGTTCGGAATCCGACGCCAGATGCGCCAGTGCCTCCCGAAGCTGTTCGGTGCCGATCTCGTCGGACCGACCCACACGCTCGACCGCCTCGTCCCAATCCAGACCGGGCGGCTCGACGGGGCTGCCCGCAGTGGACTGCTCCGGAGCGGGCATGCGATCGGGGTGCCGCAGCCACTCCAGTTCGATCGACTGATCGACGGTCGCACCGGGCACTCCGTTCACGGTCTGCAGCGTGAAGGCGGGATCGAGTTCGGAGACCCCCAACTGCCATGCGAGTTCTCCCTCGACGAACCGCCAGCCCGCCTCCGAGAGGTGCATGCCGTCACGGGTCGCAGGAACGGCGGCGCCTCGTCCCGCGAGACGCAGGGGTCCGTGGAGATCGATGGATCGGCCTCCAGAACGTCCCGCCTCGGCGTGGACCGCGTCGGCGAATCGCGCGACGGACAAGGCATGCGCGACGGATGCCGCGGCATCGTTCGGATCCGGTGGCACCGGCGTCACCATGATGATCCGGGCGTCGGCCCAACGACCGGCGAAGGACGCGAGCTCCCTGCGGAACCGGGGCAGATGCCCATCGCCCCGGATCGCGTCCACCATGCCCACGCACACGATCACCGCATCGACCGGAGAACCGTCGAACCGATCGGGCCCCGGAAGCGACATGGCCTCGGTTCCCGGTGCGGCGTGATGAAGAATCTCGACGTCCGGACCCAGAACGGATTCCAGCACACCGCGACGACCGAGCTCGGCGGCGAATCCGTCACCGAGCACGAGCACGCGATCGCCGGTCTCGATGACCGGATCTCCGATCACCAGGGGGACGGTGCACAGGAAGCACAGAAATGCCGTAAGCGCGTATCGCATCGCACGAAGGATACCCGAGTCGGTCCCCGAATCACCGGCGGGTGGCGAGGTACTCCACGATGTCCCGGACGTCACGCGGATCGAGCAGGTGGATCATCTCGGGCATCGCGCTGGCATCCCCGTATCCGTCGGCGATCACCGCACCGGGTGCGATGACCGATTCCAGCAGAGCCTTGCGGTCGAGTCGACCCGCCACGTCTCCCAGATCCGGACCTGCGGCACCGCCCCGACCTTCGACCACGTGGCAACGGATGCAGGCGGCACCGGAGTGGTACAGGACGAGTTCGCGACCACGCTCCGCGTCGCCCCCGACCCAGGCCGATCGGTAGCGGGCCAGTGGATCGTCCCCGAACGCGAGCGACCGCATCACGTCGGGCGTCTCCCCTTTCTGTCCTTCAAATGCATCGATCACGTCCACATGCAGGGCCGTGGGAAGTTCACCGGTCCGGGTCTGGCCGAACAGATCCGTCAGCATGGTTCTGGCCTGCGGCGAATCGATGGTCCCCAGGACGCTGATCGCGTGTTGCCGGCGGGGAATCCCGTCCCCCCGGAGATCGTCCGCGATCTCCTCGACCGCCGCCTGCGGTCGATCATCGGCCAGCAGTCGCAACGCGGCACCTCGGAGGACGGGCTCGTCGGCGTCCAGCGCCGATCGGATCGCCCGGTCCCCCGCCCCGGACGACGAGTGCAGTTGGGTCAGGCATGCCACACGCTCGCGGGGATCGGCCCCGGGATCCTCCAGAATCGACCAGGTGATGCTGTCGTCGAGTGCGATCGACTCCTCTCCCGCCAGGGACCGCGCCGACGTCGCCAGTTCGACATCCTCGGACCGGACCAGTCTGGGAAGGGCCCGCGCAAGCACCGTCTTCCATCCGTCGACATCCCGCTCACCGACGACGGGTCGATGCGCGCCATTCACCCGGTCACGGACCGATGGTTCCCGCCAGTCGGACAGGATCGCCATGGCCTCGCGACGCATGTCGATCGGATTCGATTCGAGCAGGGCGACATCGGCGACCGCTGCGGCATCGCGTCCACGCCCGATGCGTTGACCGGCGTAGAGTGCCCGCCGGAGCAGGGCCGTCCGATCCTCGACCGGTGCATCCTGCATCGAAGTACCCGACGCCTTCGACGAGAAGCGATCCAACTGATCGGCCAGAGCGGGCGTGGCGGCTTCAATCGGAAGGTCGTTGATCGCGCGGGCCGCCTCCGCCGCGATGAAAGGATCGGAATCCTGGAGAAAGCTCGATACCGCGGGATCACCGCTGCGCCGCAATGCGAGCAGGACGGCCAGTCGGACCGCAGGAAACTCGTCGCGGGACAACGCAAGCAGTGCCTCGCGATCATCGAGCCAGGACAGGGCCATCACTCCCGCGTGCCGCAGATGGAGATCACGATCGTCGTTGGACCACAGCATCTCGGTGATCGCATCGATTCCCTCGATATGACCGAGTCGACCGACCGCCATGACCGCGTGGTAGACCACCCTGGGTTCAGGATCGAAGATCAGCTCTACGATCTCCGGAGCACACTGCGACCAACCCGATTCTCCAAGCACCTTCGCCGCCTGCGCACGGACTTCACGGTCGTCGTCCAGAAGCAGCGGCAGCAGCGGTCGCATGGGCGGCTCCGGATCGTCCGTGCCGCGGGCGATCATGCCCAGACCCCAGATCGCATGGAGCCGGGCCAGTTGCGGAGAACCGGAACCGGTCATCCGCGCGAACGATGCGATCGAGTCCGGTCCTCGTGACGCGAGTTCGAACTGCGCACGCAGACGCACCCGCTGATCGGCGTGATGCAGCAGTTCCGTCAGCCGGTCGTCGGTCAGTGGATCGAATCCTCCGGAGAACAACGTGGTCACTTCGGCGATCCGGGGGTCGTCCACATGCCGTGGATCGTGGATGGTCAGGATGCGACCGTTCTCGGCCTGGTACCAGCCTTCGACCCAGTCGGACACGTACATCCTTCCGTCGTAGCCAAAATCGACGTCGGTGCAGAGGACGTTGGAGGCGAAGTCGTGAACATCCACCACCCGGTATCCCGCACCGTCGGGTTCGACCGCAAACGACTTCACCTGACTGTGCTCGGGGGTACCGCTGAAGTTGCACATGAAGAAGTGATCGTCGTACCGGGCGTCGAGACCGAGGCCCGGGTAGTGCACCAGGCCCGACGGACCGTTGCCGACGTGGGCCACCGGAGCCAGCACCCAGGCCGGTCGGTGCTCGTGGGCCGTCTTCCAGATCCCCTCCTGCACCCAGGGGCCGCGGACGTTGACACCGTCCAGCGTCTGGTACTCCATGCGCCATCCGGTCTGGCCACCTTCGGCCACATGCACCAGTCTGGCTTCGTCGCCCGCGTCGGAGTTGTTGTCGCCGGTGAACAGCGCACCGTAGTCGTCGAATGCGATCTCCTGGGGGTTCCGCAGTCCGGTGTGGAACACCTCGAGATTCGAACCGTCCGGCTCGCAGCGGAACACCGCTCCGGAAGTCGGGTCGCTGATCCGCACCCCCTCACGGTTCACGACGTTGTATCCGCGATCACCGATGGACCAGTACAGCCTTCCGTCCGGCCCCCAGGTCAGACCGTGCATGTCGTGCCCGCGCAGCGCGATCCGGACGCCGAATCCGCTCAACAGGGCCTCCTGCTCGTCGGCCACTCCGTCGTCGTCCCGATCACGCAGACGCCAGAGGTGCGGAATGTTGGTGTAGTAGACGTCCCCCCGGTGCACGAGCACGCCCGATCCGGTGCCATCGAGCGGATCGTTGTAACCGCCGGAGAACACCGTCTGCAGATCGGCCCGACCATCTCCATCCGTGTCGACCAGACGACGAATCCGATCCTCGTACGCGGTGTAGTGGTTCATGCCGTCGGAACGGCGATGGGCCCACTTCTCGTACATCG
>TARA_B100001121_G_scaffold309386_1_pt1 | contig 14509 bp, 14 predicted proteins | sample TARA_B100001121 | Tara Oceans TARA_B100001121 (sample SAMEA2622817) | marine metagenome | biome: marine biome (ENVO:00000447); feature: surface water layer (ENVO:00002042); material: "saline water (ENVO:00002010), including plankton (ENVO:xxxxxxxx)" | depth 5 m
GCATTTTCTTTGTCTTGGCAAATTAAACAGTAAAGCATTATTTCTCCTTTTTTATAGGTCGTGATAGAAGATTATCAATTATTTCACTAACTGATCTATTTTTCTCTATTAAATCATTAACTGCATTTGTTATTGGCATTTCAATACCAAGTTTATTTGATAATTTATCTATAGCCTTTGCCGAATACATTCCTTCTGCAACAGAAGATAAATTGTTCGTAGCTTCCTCTGTGCTTAGTCCTTGTCCTAGCTTTATTCCTAATGAAAAATTTCGTGAGGTTACAGAGTTGCATGTTAGCAGTAAATCTCCCATTCCAGATAATCCAGATAATGTCTCTTCTTGACCCCCCAATGCAACAGCTAAGCGATTTATTTCGCTATAACCTCTTGCTATAATTGCCGCGCGAGCGCTGTCACCAAGATTTTGTCCTTGTACAACTCCAGCCGCTATAGCTATAACATTTTTGGTGGCACCACCTATTTGAGCACCTATAACATCTTCGCTTAAATATGGTCTAAATTCTGGAAGGCTTATGCTGTCGGCAATATTCTTTCCAATATTTGGGTCTTTGCAAGCTAAAGTAACGGCAGTTGGTTTATTGTTTACAACGTCAATTGCAAAACTTGGACCAGATAAAACAGCCAAAGGATTATTAGGTACAATGGCCTCTGCTATTTCGCTCATTAGGTTTAATGTTTTTGTCTCTATGCCTTTAGAACATAAAACAATTGGGATTGTCTCATGAAGATTATCTTTTATATCATTAAGAATAGATCGCATAAATTGCGCAGGAGTAACCATTAATATTAAATCACAGTTTAAAACGCTACTAAAATCATTATGAGCACTTATAAGTTCAGATAATTTAATATTAGGTAAATAAATATCATTCGTATTTGAAGTATTTATACTTTTCACCACATTATCTTCTCTAGCCCATAGATTTACTTTATTGCCCTGACGACTTATTACCTCAGCAAGGGCAGTTCCCCATGCACCTGCACCAATGACAGAGACTTCTTTGTAATATTTGTTATTCTTCTTCATTTACTACCTCTTAAATTCTCATCTCTTCAAGCAACCATCTTGCTCTTGCTGGAATATTCAATTTATCTTTTTGGCCTCTTAGCAATCTTAAGCCACCTACCCATGCTATCATTGCTGCATTATCTGTACAAAATTTCATTGGAGGTGCAATGAATTGCATTGCATGCTTATCGGCAATGACTTCTAAACTATCTCTAATGGCTTTATTTGATGCAACACCTCCAGAAGCTACAAAATATTGAATTTCAGTATTTTGATTTTCCTTCAAAATCTTTCTAATAGCTTTTTCTGATTTTATTTTTATACAATCAATTATTGCTTCTTGATATGATGCTGCTAAATCAGCAAGTGTTCCATCATTGATGGGTTCAATTTTTTTAGCCTCTCTGATTAAAGAAGTTTTTAGCCCAGAAAAAGAAAAATTACACTCATTGGAGTTCTGCAAAGGCCTTGGAAAATTATATTTCTTTTTATTGCCTTTTTTTGCTAAATTTTCTAATGCTGGACCTCCAGGATATCCAATATCTAAAAATTTAGCTGCTTTATCAAAAGCCTCGCCCGCAGCATCATCAATTGTTGTTCCAATTTGGGAGTATTGACCAATACTTTTGACCATAATTAGTTGAGTATGTCCACCTGACACAAGCAACAAAATATAGGGTGGTGAAATATCATTTGTAAGAATAGGGGTGAGGGCATGACCTTCAAGGTGATTAACCCCAATAAGGGGTATATTTAATCCAAGCGCTATCCCCTTTGCAGTTGTTAATCCTACAATTAAGCCTCCTATTAACCCTGGTCCTGATGTTGCCGCAACTCCGTCAATTTCATCAATTTTTAAACAAGCCTCTTCAAGTGCTTGATCTATTAATGGATTTAAAGTCTCTACATGAGATCTCGATGCTATTTCTGGAACCACTCCACCAAATGGAGAGTGTTCATCTATTTGGCTAAAAACAATATTGGATAAAATTTTACCTTTATCACTTTTGCTAACCTCAACAATAGAAACAGCCGTTTCGTCACAGCTACTTTCAATACCAAGAATTTTAACATTTTCTTTTTTCATAGGTTTCAAATTTTTATTCTTTATAAATAGGCTATCATAAACTAAAACTTTGCTTTAATGATCTTTTAATATGTTTATGCATGAATGTTAATCTTTTGAAGATTTAAAAATTTAAAGTTCAATTATCAGGTTTAAAGAATAATTAGAGAGTAACCACTATGAAGAAAAAATTAATATTATTTTTTATAATTTTTATTTTTCCGCTTTTCTTAAATGCGAAACTTGCTTCAGTTGATACAAGTCATGCAAAAATTGAATTACTAGTTGAGACCAATGAGATAGTTGCTAATAAAGATTTTGTCATAGGCATTAAATTTGAGATTGAACCTGGTTGGCATATATATTGGAAAAATCCTGGGGATTCTGGACTTCCTGCAGAGATTGAATGGAAAAATATTGAATCAATAGAATTTAAAAAATTCTTATGGCCTTCTCCTGAAAAAACTCCAGAGGAACCTCTCATGACTTATGGTTACTATAATGAGGTGGTGCTGCCAGCAATTTTTTCTGTTGATAGCGACTATATTAAAAATGAACCCTCTATTTTTGAAATAGATTTTTTGATTTGTGAAAAAATTTGTATACCTGAAAAAGCCGTTATTGATTTTGATTTAAGCAGTTATTCCGATGATGATATTCAAGTTTCACGAGAAATTTTGTCATCATGGTACAATGAATTACCCGTAAACTTTGACAGAAAATTATTAGTTGAAGCATCTGATAATTATCTTTCAATAGAATGGGAGAATAAAAATAATGATATAACTCAGGCCTACTTTTTTCCTGAAAACAAAGGTCTAATTGAATACTCGTCAAAGCAAGATTTTTACAATTTAGAAAATTCCACAAAACTGATTGTTGAACGCCCAATCAAATATTCTAACAAAGAAAAAAATGCAAGTGGCGTTTTAGAGATACAGTTTGCTAATATTAAGCAGACCTATCAAATTGATCAATCGATTAGCTATGTTGACAAAATAGAAATACCAGAGACATCAAATTTATCCTTTATGGTTGCTATCATTCTCGCTTTCTTTGGCGGAATTATTTTAAATATTATGCCATGTGTTTTTCCTGTTATAGCTCTTAAAGTAATGTCTTTTGTAAAAGAATCATCTGAAAAAAATGCCTGGCGTCATGGTTTAGTATTTGGATTAGGAGTTGAGATAAGCATGTTAGCTCTTTTATCTCTTACTTTCATTTTTAGGAATCTTGGCCAGGCTGTTGGTTGGGGATGGCAATTACAATCAAGTGTTGTATCGACTCTCTTATCATTATTATTCTTTAGTATAGCTTTTATTTTATTTTTTAAGGTTGAAATAGGCACCTCCTTTACTAGGTTAGGAAATTTAGGATCAAAAAGTACAGGATATTTAAATTCTTTATTACTAGGTTGCCTCACAGTAATTGTGGCAACACCTTGTACAGGACCCTTTATGGGAGCTGCTATAGGATGGGGGCTTTCACAACCATTCTATGTATCTTCATTTATATTTTTATCATTGGGTCTTGGTGTAGCTTTTCCAACAATGTTTTTATCATTAATACCTTCTAGTTTAAATTTATTACCCAAGCCTGGTGAATGGATGGTTAAGGTAGGACAAGTAATGGCAATCCCAATGCTTTTAACAGCAATGTGGTTAGCTTGGGTTGTACAAAGACAGACAGGATTTATTGGCCTTAGGGATTTATTAATAGGACTATTCTTAATTATTATCTCTCTATCAATCTACAAGATGAGTCATCTAAGAGTTATAAATAAATTTTTATCATTTTCAGCTGCTATTTTAGGCGTTGTTTATGTTATTTTCTCATATGACGCTGAAAGAATATCAACATCGAAGGAATTAGTAATTGGAGAAAGCTGGGAAAAAGCAAAGGTTAATCAATATAGATCTGAAGGTAAAAATGTATTAGTAAACTTTACTGCCGATTGGTGTTTAACATGTAAAGTAAATGAAGCCGTCGTATTTAACTCAAAATTTTTTAAAGAGTCGGTATCAAACGGCAGTATCATTTATCTCGTAGCTGATTGGACAAATTACGATCCAAAAATAACTGAAGAACTAGAAAAATATAGGCGAGGAGGAGTGCCTTTATATTTGTATTGGAAAAAGGATACCAAAAATCCTAAAATTCTTCCTGCTATTCTTTCAAAACAAATTTTTAAAGAATATACAAGATAATTCTAGTCATTTAAAATTTGATGGATAAGATAAATTTTTTATATTTATAAATATATTTAGGGGAAATTATGACTGGACGAGTTAAAGGAAAAATGGCTTTCGTTACCGGTGCAGCACAAGGTATTGGTGAAGCAATAGCGACTATGCTCGCAAAAGAAGGGGCAAAAGTCGTTGTTGCCGATATTAATGAAGAGGGAGCTAAAGAAGTAGCTGAAAAAATTAATAAAAATTATTCAGGGGCGGCTTTTGCCGTTTCTTTGGATGTCTCGTCAGAAGCTCAGTGGCAGAATGCTCTGAAGCAAGCGGAAGACTCAATGGGCGGATTAAATATTCTGATTAATAATGCTGGAATTGGCGGAGGATCTACCGTAGAGGATACCGACTATGAGACATTTCAAAATATCATGAAGATTGATACAGATAGTGTTTTCTTGGGCTGTAAATATGCTATTCCAATTATGAAGAATTATGCCCCTGGATCAATAGTAAATACTTCTTCTATATCTGGATTAATTGCAGGACATAATATGGTTTCATACAACACAGCCAAGGCAGGCGTTTGGATGATGTCTAAATCAGTTGCTCTTCATTGCGCAAGACAGGGCTATCAAATCAGATGTAATTCAATTCATCCTACATTTATTAATACACCAATTTTAGACGGGTGGTTGTCAGGTGGGCGTGGAAATAAACCGCCCCTTGAGCGCGATGAACTTTTGCAAAAACTTTCTATGCAAATACCTCTTGGCGTTGTTGGTGATACTGACGATGTTGCTTATGCAGTTCTTTACTTGGCGAGTGATGAGTCCAAATTTGTAACTGGAGCAGAATTAAAAATTGATGGCGGAATAAGCGCAATGTAAAGGAATGCCAATGAAATCAATTATATATATAGTCTTATTTTTAAATATCATATTTTCTTCAACTATTTCTTTTGCTGAAGATTTAATATCGGGAATAAACCCTAATGAGTTTAATTATTTAGTTAGACCTCAAGATAGCCTTTACGATCATGTTAATAGCAATTGGTTGGATAATACCCCTATACCTGATGACCAGGTTGGGTGGGGTTCATATATGACTTTAAGGGAGGAGTCTTATTCTAATCAAGATATGCTAATAAAAAAAATAATCGAAAGAATAGAAAATAATAATCCATATATTTCTGATGAAGAATTGAAAATTGCTAATTTGTATAAGAGTTTCATTGATAGAGATAAAGTCAATAGACTCGGTTATGATCCAATATTGCCTGAGTTAAAAATAATTTCTGAGATTTCAAATGTTATAGATCTTTGGCAATATTTCTCACGATCTATTAAGTCTGGGTCATCTATACCTCTAAGAATATTTATCTACGATGATTTAAAGGATCCTCTAAATTATACAATTTATATTGATCAAGGTGGCCTTGGGCTTCCTGATAGGGATTATTATTTAGAAGATAATTACAAAGAGATTCGTAACGCATATATTACTCACATAGAAAATCTATTAAAGCTAGCATCTATAAAAAATCCTAAGCAGAAAGCTCTAAGTGCTTTTGAAATAGAGAATGAATTAGCAAAAGTGCAGTTATCAAGATTAGAAATGCGTGATCCAGAAAGGATTTATAATCCATATAAAAAAGATCGATTATATGATTTGGGTGGTAAATACTGGAATGAATGGGTGGAGGAGCTTGGATTAGAAAGTCAAAATAAGTTTATTGTTGAGTCGCCAGTTTATATCACTGCGTTGATTAATCTTATGAATGAGATCCCCATTGATAAATGGAAAGATTACTTAATAGTTCGTTTAGTAAAAGGATCTGCGGGATCATTATCAGACGATTTTATTCAAGAATCATTTGAATTTTCAAAGATTTTAACTGGTAGAGAAAAATTACCTGATCTCTGGAAAAGAGCTGTAGGACTTGTAAATGGTATTATGGGGGATGCGCTAGGTAAAATTTATGTTAATGAATTTTTCCCTCCTGAGTATAAAGATAAGATGGAAATCCTTGTTGATAATTTATTAGAGTCATACAGAATTGGAATACAAGAACTAGAATGGATGTCCGATGAGACTAAGAAAAGAGCTCTTGGGAAACTATCTAAAATGAGAGTTAAAATTGGTTACCCCGAGGTTTGGGATGATTATGAGGGATTAGAAATCAACCCAGACGATTTGTATGGTAATTTAAATAATTCTGCTATTTTTGGTTATAAAAAAGCTTTAGAAAGACTAAATGGCCCAGTTGATAGACGTGAATGGTCTATGTCTCCTCAGACTGTGAACGCCTATTTTAGCCCAACAAAAAATGAAATTGTTTTTCCAGCAGCTTATTTGCAGCCACCAAATTTTAATCCTAAGGCAGATGATGCTGTAAATTATGGCGCTATAGGCGTTACAATTGGGCATGAAATAAGCCATGCATTTGATGATAAGGGCTCTCAGTTTGATGGGGATGGTAATTTAAGAAATTGGTGGACTAAGGAAGATAGAGATAATTTTGATAAAAGAACTGCCCTATTAGCAAATCAATATTCTCAATACGAAGTATTGCCTGGAAGAACATTAAATGGTGAGCTTACTCTTGGAGAAAATATTGCCGATCTGGGAGGAGCAAAAGCTGCTTTCAGGGCATATAAAATTTCTTTAAAAGGAGAGCCATCTCCAATAATTGATAATTATACAGGTGAGCAAAGATTTTTTATAGGAACAGCCCAATCAGATAGAGTTAAATTTAGAGATGAGATTTATGAGATGAGGGTTGCTACTAGCGTTCATTCACCCTCGAGGTTTAGAGTGGATGGAGTTATAATCAATATGAAGGAATTTCATAAAGCCTTTTCCACTGAAAAAGGTGATAAACTTTATAAATCTGATAATGATATTATACTAATTTGGTAGTAGGTGAACTCTATATTTAGAGTTTGAATTTGTATGTTGAAAACATCTCCGACAAATAGTAAACATTTATAATGAATTCAACATTTCTTCTTATTGATGCTATTTTGGATCTTTATTCCTGGGTAATTATTATTGCAGTTATCTTGAGCTGGTTATCATCATTGAATATCATCAATAACTCAAATCAAATAGTTAGGATGTTCCATGAAACTGCATGGAGACTAACTGATCCAGTTTTCAGAAAAATTAGATCTTTTTTACCTAATTTTGGTGGACTGGATATATCACCTATAATAGCACTTTTAATAATTTATTTTTTAAGATCTCTACTAAGAGAATATTGGCCTATGGTGTAACAAGATATGGCAACTTCTATTATAGATGGAAAGGATTATGCTTCTCGTCTTAGAGGGAAATTAAAGATTGCAGTAAATGATTTAAAAGATAAGTACAATATAACGCCTGGTTTAGCGGTTGTATTGGTTGGTAATGATCCAGCTAGTGAAATATATGTAAGAAACAAAGGTATACAAACAAAAGAAGCTGGAATGAATTCTTTTGAATATCGTTTACCAGAGAGTACTTCTGAAGATGATCTTTTAGCAAAGATTGAGCAATTAAACGCCGACAAATCTGTTAATGGTATTTTAGTTCAATTTCCTGTCCCAAAACATATGGAGCAGCAAAAAATAATAGAAAGAATACTCCCTTCTAAAGATGTTGATGGTCTTCATCCTGTAAATTCTGGCTATCTAGCAAGTGGCTTGAAAGGCCTAGTCCCTTGTACTCCACAGGGTGCATCTCTATTAATCAAGGATTCATTACCCTCTTTATCTGGTCTGCATGCTGTAATTGTCGGTAGATCAAATTTAGTTGGAAAACCAATTGCACAATTACTCCTTAAAGAAAATTGTACAGTAACAATTTGTCATTCTAGAACAAAAAACTTAAAGGAAGTATGTTTATCCGCAGATATTTTAGTTGCAGCTGTCGGTATACCTGAAATGGTTAAAGGAGATTGGGTTAAAGATGGTGCTGTTGTTATAGATGTTGGTATAAATAGATTGCTGGCACCTGAAAAAGGAGAAGGTAAAACCAAGCTAGTTGGTGATGTAGATTTTGATGAAGCTGGAAAAAAATCCTCTGCTATCACACCAGTACCAGGTGGAGTGGGCCCAATGACTATTGCGTGCCTTTTATTAAATACATTGGCAGCAACTTGCTCTCAAAATAATATCGATTTTTCTGACTTTGAACTTTAGTCTTTATTTGAAAGCCTAAGTCTTAGGGCATTAATCTTTATAAAGCCTTCAGCATCAGTTTGATCATAAACACTATCTTCTTCAAAAGTTACGTGTTCAAGAGAATAAAGTGACTGTTTGGAAGATCTGCCAACTACGACCGCGCTACCTTTATATATTTTAACCCTTACTTCACCTGAAACATTTTTTTGACTTTCATCAATTAATTTTTGCAGCATTCTTCTCTCTGAGGAGAACCAATAACCATTATAAATTAATTCAGCGTACTTTGGCATTATCTCATCTTTAAGATGACAGGCCTCTCTATCAAGAGTTATCTGCTCGATACCTCTATGAGCTTCAAGTAAAATTGTCCCACCAGGAGTTTCATAAATTCCTCTGGACTTCATCCCAACACTTCTATTCTCAACGAAATCTAATCTACCAACTCCATTTTCTCCGCCAATTCTATTTAGTTCAGTGAGAATTTCTGCCGGCGATAGTTTTTTTCCATCAATTGAAATTGGATCACCTTCAAGGAAACCTATTTCAATATATGTTGGTTCATCAGGAGCCTTCTCTGGAGAGATAGTTCTTTGATAAACATCCTCTGGACACTCTATAGATGGGTCTTCAAGCAGTTTCCCTTCTGATGAAGTATGTAATAAATTTGCATCAACAGAAAAAGGGGCTTCTCCTCTTTTATCTTTCATAATTGTTATTTGATGCTTTTCAGCAAAATCTATTAGTTTTGTCCTTGAGTTTAAATCCCATTCTCTCCAAGGTGCGATAACTTTAATATTTGAATCTAATCCGTAATAAGCTAACTCAAATCTAACCTGATCATTGCCTTTGCCTGTTGCACCATGACAAACAGCATCAGCTCCAACTTCATGTGCAATTTCTATTTGTCTCTTTGCAATTAGGGGCCTGGCTATGGCAGTACCTAGAAGATATTTTCCTTCATACAATGTATTTGCTCTAAACATAGGAAATACATAATTTTTAACAAAATCTTCCCTTAGATCCTCTATGAATATTTCTTTAACTCCGTGTGATTTAGCCTTTTCTTTTGCATCATCAAGTTCTGCACCCTGACCAAGATCAGCTGTAAAGGTGACAACCTCACATTTATATTTCTCTTCAAGCCATTTTAAAATGACTGAAGTATCAAGACCTCCTGAATAGGCCAAAACAACTTTGTTTATTTTTTTGTCCTTACTCATCTTCCACTCTCCGGATTAAACTATAGCCGTCCTATACGCTTACTCTCAATTTTTGCAAGTTCTTTTTTATACTTTTCAGAGGCCCTTACTTTTTTTGTATCACTTTTTAATTGGCCGCATGCAGCAGAGATATCTTCTCCCCTTGGTGTTCTAATAGGACTTGCATAACCGCCTCTATTAACAATATCACCAAATTTCTCTATTTGTTCCCAGTCTGAGCATTCATATGAAGACCCTGGCCAAGAGTTAAATGGTATCAAATTTATTTTTGCTGGTATACCAGAAATTAATTTCACTAGGTCTCTTGCCTCAGCCTCAGAGTCATTAATACCTTTTAGCATAACATATTCAAAGGTTATTCTTTTTGAATTTGATAACCCTGGATAATTTCTACATGCTTCGAGTAATTCTTCAATTGGATATTTCTTATTTATGGGAACTATCTCATTCCTAAGATCATTATTTGTAGCATGTAGTGAGATTGCAAGCATTGATCCAATCTCATCACCCGCCATTTTTATTTTAGGAACTATTCCTGATGTTGAGAGGGTTATTTTTCTTTTCGAGATAGAGAGGCCAGCATCGTCAGACATAGTAAGAATTCCATCTCTAACACTTTCAAAATTATACAATGGTTCACCCATACCCATCATAACAATATTTGTTATTTGCCTCGGCTCCTGTCCCCATTCACTTAGAGAGTCTTTTGCGATTATTATTTGCGATACAATTTCTTGAGAAGTTAAGTTTCTTACCAATCTTTGCGTACCTGTATGACAGAAAGTACAGTTAAGGGTACAACCAACTTGGCTCGAAACACATAACGTTCCTCTTTCATCATCGGGGATAAAAACTGTTTCAACTTCAGAATCATCATTGAATTTCAACAACCACTTTTTTGTTCCATCCTTTGATATTTGTTCATCAGAAATTTGAGGTCTTTTAAGATTATGATATTTTTTTAATTCTTCTCTTAAATCAAGGGAAAGAGTTGTCATTTCATCAATTGAGTTAATACCTTTATTATAAACCCAACCCCATATTTGATTAACTCTCATATTTAATTGTTGATCAGGTATATCGAATTTTCTTAGTGAGTCTTTGATTTCTTTTTTGGTAAGACCAACTAAACTTACTTCTTTATTTTCTGTATCTTCAGTCATTTTTTTGCTCAACTTCGGTTTGAGGTCTTTGTGCAAACTTTCCTAAGGATCTAATTCGATCATACATCACGATTGAACCTGCAATCTGAACATTTATACAAAATTTTGTAGGAATTTTTATAGTATAGTCACATTTTTTTATCATTTCTTTGGATAAGGAACCCATTTCTGGTCCTAGTACATAGGCCGCTTGTTTTGGGTGATGAAAAGAAGGTAATTCTATAGCGTCATCTATTAATTCAACACCAACTAATTTACACTTATTTGGCAAAACCATTTCTTCACAACTATCCCAGTCGTACCAAGGTAAATGATTGGGAGCTTTTGATGTATCTGATTTACCTTCTCTGACTGAATAGTGTGCTGAAACAGTAAATACAAATTGAGCACCAAACGCATGCGCTGATCTTACAAGGTTACCCATATTCATAGGTTTTGATATTCCTTCTGCTCCAAATCCGAAATAGCCGCGCATTTTATTCCTATAAAAAATAATACTTAATGATCTAACATTTTTAATATCTTGGCGTATAGTTTTTTTCGGTTTAAAGATAATAAATTAATTTTTTGGAGACACTAATGAAAGCCCTTTTATGTAAAGAATTTGGACCACCTGAAACATTGTCTTATGAAGATGTTGATGATCCGGTTATTTCCCCTGGAAAAGTAATAGTTGATATTTATTCTGCTTCAGTAAATTTTCCAGATGTTTTGATTATTGAGGATAAATATCAGTTTAAACCTACATTGCCATTTTCACCTGGTGGTGAGGCTGCGGGTATAGTATCAGAGATAGGTGAGGATGTTGAAGGATTTAATATTGGTGACAGAGTAATTGTATCGTCGGGATGGGGATCTTTTGCTGAAAAAATATCTGTCGATCAAGGATCATTAACACTTATTCCAGAAAGTATGGATTTTGATACCGCTGCGTCATTTTTAATGACATATGGAACATCACATCATGCTTTGAAAGATAGAGCTAAATTAAAAAAAGATGAAAGTATGTTGGTTTTAGGGGCTGCTGGGGGTGTTGGCCTTGCGGCGGTTGAAATTGGCAAAGCTATGGGTGCTCGCATTATTGCAGCTGCATCATCAGAGGAGAAAGTTAATATTTGTCGCGATCATGGAGCTGATGAGGGTTTGGTTTATAAGTCTGGAGATTTAGATAGAGATGATCAAAAAGCTCTCTCAAATCAAATTAAAGATATGACGGATGGAAAGGGTGTCGATGTTATTTATGATCCAGTTGGCGCTGATTATGCTGAGCCAACCTTGAGAGCAATTGCCTGGGATGGAAGATATTTAGTAGTTGGTTTTGCTGCAGGTTATATACCAAAAATACCCTTAAATTTAACCCTATTGAAAGGGTGTCAAATTGTTGGTGTATTTTGGGGAGCTTTCAAATCTTTGTTTCCCAATGAACATAAAGATAACGTTAATGATCTTTTAAAGATGTATGAAGATGGTTTTTTAAAGCCTCATATTTCTGAAGTTTATGATTTAGTAGATGGAGCTAAAGCGATAAGAGATCTTGCGGATAGGAAAGCAAAAGGAAAGGTTGTCGTCAGGGTCCGTAGTTAATGATTGATAAAGTCAGGGGGTTTGTTTCAGGTTTATCAAATAATCTTCAGGGCGCTTTTTGGCTTTTTATGTCAGTTTTTGCTTTTACAACAATGGCAGCATTGGCAAAATATCTAGGTAATGATTTTCATGCATTTCAGATTTCTTTTTTTAGGGCTTCATTTAGCTTAATAGTAATTTTACCATTTTTAATTAAGGCTGGTCTTTCTCAAGGAGGTATTAAGACAAAGATCCCTCTTTTACAAATTGCTAGAGGAGTAATTAGCGCGTTAGGTATAATGATGGGGTTCTATGCGATTGTTAATATGCCTCTTGCAGATGCTCAGGCTATTAGGTTTTCAAGTTCCCTTTTCGTTGTTCCTCTAGCGGCACTATTTTTACATGAGCGAGTTGGATTAAAAAGAACCATTGCTGCTCTTATCGGTTTTTTGGGTGTCATAATTATGCTTAATCCTTCTGGGAATTACAATGTTGCAGCCTTATCAGCTCTTGGTGCAGCAATAGCTTTTGCTGGTGCGGCAATCTTTGTTAAAGTTGTCTCAAAATATGATAAGCCAATAACATTAATGTTTTATTCTAATATCGTAAGTATACCGATAATGATCATCCCAGCTCTCTTAGTATGGGTTACCCCCAACCTAGAACAGTTGATACTAATTTTATTGATGGCAATATGTGCATCAATAGCCCATAATTTTTTTATAAGAGCATATGCAATAGGTGAAGCATCTGTTATTGCTCCTATAGATTATGTAAGATTATTAGCTAGTGCAGCGGTAGATTTTTTAATTTTTGGGATAATTTTTGAATTAAATACTTTAATTGGTTCTTCAATTATTATTTTATCTACATTGTATATTGTAAGGAGAGAGGCTAAAATTCAAAAAAATAAAAAACAAGAATTTGAACAAATTTAAACTAAAGGAAATAAAATGAAATTAGATGAAAATATTAGTGCTGTTATTACTGGAGGGGCATCTGGTCTTGGCGAGGCAACAGCACGTGAATTATCAAAGTTTGGAGTTAAATGTGCACTTTTTGATCTCAATGTAGAGAAAGGTGAGACGGTTGCGTCTGAAATAGGCGGTGTTTTTTGTGAAGCTAATGTAACAAGCGATGAAAGTGTTGTTGCGGCTTTTGAGAAATCTAGAAGTGAGATTGGGCAAGAGAGAATACTTATCAACTGTGCAGGTATAGGTATTGCAGTTAAAACCGCGGCCAGGGATAGAAAAACCGGTGATATCGTCCCTCATCCTTTAGATCCGTTTAATACTGTTATTCAAATAAATTTAATAGGTTCTTTTAGATGTATTGCTTATTCATCTGCTGGTATGATGACATTAGATCCAATTACAGATGATGGCGGTAGAGGGGTTGTAGTTAATACGGCTTCAGTTGCTGCTGAAGATGGGCAAATTGGACAAGCTGCTTATTCTGCTTCAAAGGGTGGAATTGTTGGTATGACACTTCCTGTTGCTAGAGACCTTTCAAGAGAGGGAATTAGAGTTAATACTATTCTTCCTGGGCTATTCGACACTCCGTTATTTGCAGGAGCCCCTGATGAATTAAAACAGTCATTAGGAGCCCAAGTTCCATTTCCTGCTAGATTAGGTTATCCAGAAGAATATGGAGAGTTAGCAAGACATATTTGTGAAAATGAAATGCTTAATGGCGAGAGTATCAGACTTGACGGTGCAATAAGGATGGCTCCTAAATAGTTAAATTTTAAAAGCTTTGTTCATAACTTTTGCTAAATCAATATCAAGCTGAGTAATGCCGTTTGCATCATGTGTTGTAAGCGTTACTTTAACTTTATTGTAAACATTAAACCATTCAGGATGGTGGTCCATTTTTTCGGCAACAAATGCCATTTTTGTCATCCAGGAAAAGGCTGATTGAAAATCATTAAATATAAAATCTCTCTCAATTGAGTCTTTTCCTCTAGTTTTTTTCCATCCATTCAGTTTTTTTAGACTTTCATTTCTTTGTTTTACTGATAGTTTTTTTGCCATTTATAGTTACCTTTCAATAATTTAATAATTTTATATTTGGGCTTGAATAAAATCATTGTTATAACAATATAATTATTATTCAATA
>TARA_B100001121_G_scaffold42620_1_pt1 | contig 14481 bp, 7 predicted proteins | sample TARA_B100001121 | Tara Oceans TARA_B100001121 (sample SAMEA2622817) | marine metagenome | biome: marine biome (ENVO:00000447); feature: surface water layer (ENVO:00002042); material: "saline water (ENVO:00002010), including plankton (ENVO:xxxxxxxx)" | depth 5 m
CAACCGAATGCCTCATTACATTTGCATCCACGCATGATATAGCAGTGTGCGCACATGGGGTTTCTCTGAGACTTGTCTGCCTAGGCGACTGTTACGTTCTCCGATATGCTCTCCCCAATTGGGGTTCCAAGACAGGAAACTAGACCGGGCATGCGACATGCTTTACGAGATTTGTAGTGCGCAGGGATATAAAAACATGGTCAAGTCGGTACCGCATGCTGTGCGGGATCTGCATGCAGTTTATGTTACACTTATAAGTTTAGATGGGTCGCCGCAGACTAAAAGATGGCGAACGCACTATTTGCTTCTTCTGTGGCTAGGTGTGCTCTTGCTAAACCCTTTTGACATGAACTCTATAGTTGACGACGGCACAACGCTGGTTGCCGGAATTGTCCAATGCTGTACTGAAGCTCTCAACGAACCAGGTCCATCTCGCCAAGCAGCTGCATTCTGCATTTCGACGACTTTAACTCGGCAGGATGTATCGATCCACTTTATGGTTGACTTGGTTCATCAGATATCTAGTCTGCTTGCAGATCTTGGCAGCTTGGAAAGCCAAGCCCCCTTTGCTGCGATGGGCGCTGTTCAGGCACTAGCCGCAATATATAAGCGTGGCGACAGAACTCTGCTTCAGAAGCTTGCCGACAGAGTCTTTGAAGCTGTTCGACCCTGCCTTTTGGATGCCAAATACGGTACGATTCGAATTCTGAAACACTTCGTTATCAAGCTGGTCGCACGCCTTGGCATTGCCGTGCTTAAACCACGAAATGCTTCTTGGTGCTACACCCGAGGAAAAAGGACTTTGATGATGGATGGCTTTGAAAGCTGCTATGAAGTCTCAGATGCTGATGAGGAGACTGGGCAAAGGGCAAGTGTCGGGGTCGAAGATGAGAGATTCAAGCACATTGTAGAATCAGCTGTGGGTGTGCTCCTACAAGCCACATGCGACTCAGAGACAAAAATTAGGTGGTCTGCTGCGAAGGGGATTGCACGAATAGCATCTAGACTTCCACGTGGCCTGGCGGATGATATTGTCAAAAATATTTTGTCAATATTCACGGATCCTGGGTCCCATCATAATGATAATGCGTGGCATGGATCTTGCCTCGCCCTCGCAGAGCTCGGTCGTCTTGGCATCCTGTTGCCTAAGCGCCTTCCAGAATCACTTTCTGCCCTTGAACTTGCCTTAAGATATGAGGTAAGACATGGGAGCCGTTCTGTTGGGGCCAACGTGCGAGACGCTGCTTGCTACGTGGCTTGGGCCTTCGCACGAGCATATCCTCCCTGTGTGCTCGGTCTCTATCTACCCGCTCTAATCGAAAAAATTCTAATGACAGCGGTCTTTGATCGAGAGGTCCATGTACGAAGAGCTGCCGGAGCGGCCCTACAAGAAAACATTGGTAGACAGGGAATTCAGGCTTTTGGTTCCATTGGCATCAAACTGACACAGACTTTGAGCTTTTCTGCCCTTGGTTCATGTGAGCGTGCGTATATTGAAATGACCCCTGTAATCGCCAAAATGGGCTACTGGGAAGCAGCCTTTGCAAAGCTGCTCAGAGAACTCGTTGGGCATTGGGATACTCGAATCCGCATTCTCTCGGCCAAATCCCTCTATGCTCTCGTGAACATTGTCAATGATCGATCCTTGCTGCAGGATATTGCACGTAGAGCCAGCTTGGTTCTGGCTCCTCTTGCGAGTGGAAGCAGGGACCTGGCCTTCCGCCACGGCGCTCTTCTTGCTCTTGCACATGTAATGCGTGCCCTTCGCACTTTTGATGATAATTATCTTTCCGCACAGCTGAGTACTGTAGTCCCTAGTCTCGAATCATCACGCCTTTACCGAGGCAGAGACGGTGATTTAGTGCGAATCGCTGCCTGCAGCTTCATTGCGGCCCTGGCTTCGTGCTCTTGCCCGCTAAATGCCCCGACTCAATTGAGGCTGTTGGGTTCCTTAGATGATTCAAGTGGTCACGCCCTTGAGACTGTGCGCACCGCTGCAGCTACAGCAGTGCGCGTACTCTCAATGAGCTATTTTGGAGTGGTTGCGTACACAAACGGCGCTTTTAATGAGCCAGATGAAGCGCTATTATCTCAGACCGTATTCAAGTATCTGGACATTGTGCGCAAAGGGACAACTGCGAGCCTCGCCAGAGGCTCGTGTAACTGCCTCGGCGCCTTGCCTGCATGGCTTGTTGTCAGGGATAAATCAACACTTGATGTAGTATTTGAGACCTTAATTGTTCGTGCATGGCGCTTCAACATGGTTGCTGGCGAAAAGGACGCTGAAACAAGGCGCGGTGCTTTAGTTGCACTCAAGGAAATAGTCACCGTCATCGATTCAAGACATCTGATACGGAAGCGAGCCTTGAAGCTCCATGCTTCATTTGTGCACAATGCTGCCCGAGACTTTGGCCTTGATAAGCGTGGTGACGTTGGGTCCTGGTGTCGTATTTGCGGACTTAAAGCCGCTGTGTCTCTAGCTTCAGTTATAAATCCGCAGTGCAATCTTACGTCCACCTCTTGCAAATCCCGTATTGTACCTTGTCTTCTCAAGCGAGCTGCAAGAATCACTGCCGATTGTGGCTGTGTCAATTTTGTACTTGCCAGGCCATTCCTGCACGTCGACTCAATTTTCAGTTGGGGGGCAAGGGAGTCACAGGAGCTTTGCTGCGCTCTACTACGGCATCTTAGCGAGAAGCTTGACACCGTTCGGAAAGTTTCCTTGCAGTTACTGCCAATGCTTTTTCAACGCGCCCCCGCCGTCCCAATGCGAAATGAGATTGAAGTCAGGCTGTTTGCTAATGGAAAAAGTTCTGAGCTTCCAAGCCGTCTATGCACGTGTCTTCAGCTTAAGGGGGCCTATCATAGTGCGATTCTCTCTGGTTTGATTCAGTCCGCGGGCTCGAGAGACTCAAAGATGGGCAGCCTGTTTAGACATGCTTTAGTTCACCATGCAATGACAGAGGCCAAGACTCAAGATAATTCAGATACATCTTACCTTGCCCGGTCGTTTGTCCTCAAGACACGTACTCTTGGTTCCAGGGTATCGAAGGCACCCTCTGTCGAAGAGAGAAGCAGAATGCATCTACCTCTTCTTAGATGCCTAACTGCCCTGATTGAGGCAGGGGCTCTCAATCCGATTTTCCAAACCGCGAGTCGTGTGCACAGTGATCCAAATGCTCTTGGGCTTGATCTGGTGATTTCGCTAACCTTGTTGGCTTCATATCAACATTCGAGTGATGTCAAAAAAATCTGTGCCGCAGTGGATGCTCTCCTGGCCTATCTTTCTGCCGCGGCAGTGTCTGCTCCGGTACTTGCACACCGTTCTCTTGCCACGCTTCTCCAATGTCTGCATTCTCCATACCCGCGCACCCGTGCTTACATTGCAGAACAACTATATGCTAGGCTAGTTGAACTCTCCATGGTCCGTGATTGCTTTGTGGGTATGGGACCACTGTCTGCTGCCCAAGAGCTGCTTTGTGATATCAACTGGGGTGCTGAAGTAAATATGAAATTTTTCGATGATGTGATCTTCCGATTGTGCCATATCCTTATGATCGAAAAAGGCCACATCCAGTCACAAGAAGCGCCGCCCAAAGTCAATCACACAGAATGTGACGAACTAGAGTCATATGCATACTTGGTTAGAGTGGCTGGTTATTAGTCAATCTTCGTGCAGTAGCATCAATTACGAATGGGGGGGAGCCAGATTTGACGGTTCACAACGCAAGCCTGATCGCAGTCTGCAAGTCTTGAAGTTTCTAGATTAAGATTACTCACGCCTGTTCCCACCTTATGACGAAGAGCGGGCCGAAATGGCTGGGATCTGACGTTTTTAGTGGCCGCGAACGTCGCGCCAGCGGCGTTTCGTGCCGCGTCGCGTATGCTTCTGGCACGCGATCAGGCTGATGACCCACATCGCTGGTACTTGAGGGCCCTCAGGAAACCGAGTTACCAGCGTATGGGCGAATTTTGTTTTGGAAATTGTTTCTTAAAGACGAGCAAACTGACAGGCTGAAACATTTTCCTTCGCGCCCGCCCGGCGCGAAAGTACACCATTGCCGGAGTCTACATTCCGAAATTTCTCAGAGTCTGACTTTCAAGCTGCTAAAAAATACTAGGTTGCAATGTGCCTAGGAGCACAGCAGTGCACTGATCCCCGTGCTGCCTGGCCCCGTTCGTACTACTTACGTGAAGAAGGGTACTACTGCGTGTTCTTAGAGCCTGAGCTCTTACCCTGAGAATACCCGGACGGTACGCTTGCTAAACTTAGCTAAACAAATCGTCGCAACTGGCAGGCTGCTATGAGCCCACTTGCGAAATGGGCCCGGAGCTCGCGATCCATCGAAGTGTCACGGGGTGCGAGCAGCCTCCAGAGTGCATTATAGACATTCGATAGCCCCTTCCCGTCGCGATTCCAGAATCTTAGAACGTCTGCAGCTGCGACAAAACTCGTAGAGTACACCCACCACGAAACACCGAAACCGTCGGATCGGGCTCTCGCGACGCTAAGACAGTCACGATGGCGCATAAACTTGACCGTAGCTTCGCCCTGTCGTGTCCGGGCAGCAGCTCGTCCAGTGTCAGTTTTTAGCCACCTCGCGCCGAGATTTCATGCTACGGAGACGAAAAACCGCCTGATTCGCGTTGGGCTGCCGCTGGGCAGCGAAATGCTGCACTGGGCGAGCTACAGGCTCACACGGCTGCACGAAGCTCCGATCTGAGCCAGTGCCACGAAAGAGGCAACTCAGACTGAGTTCTCGCGCTGCCAATCCAATTCCCCCCCGGCGATGTCTCGGCTATAATTTGGGCTACCTTAGTTACATTATCAGTGTCCTCCTCCAGGTAGTTACATTAGGTTGGGAGAATAAGGACTATCGGGCAGGGTTATATTTCTCGCCCCCACCCACTCAAGTCTTGTGTGTCTCGTGTTTTTTTTGACGAGTCCATCATTTTAAGTATAGTCCTTGATCGTCGTTGATCGCTGGCGGGCCCGGGTTTGGCCCGGGTTGTCTTAAAGGGAGATAGTTAAGCGGGCACGCACGCTAGACTAAGCTTGCAACGGGGAGGCAAAGTGCAGGAAAGCCGCCCTAGGGGAAAAATTTTAGAACGCCACCCAGACACCACCCGCTGCGTGGCGAGGCCGCTGCGCGGGGGAGGGATCGGGATCTTCCAGTGGCTCAACCGGCCTGGTATGTGCGATTGGACTGCGCAATGATGTATATCGTCGTCGTCTCCAAGGTATCTGTGTCTCACTGGCAAGGGCCCGGCTAGGGGGAGACTCGGACTCGGAGCCTCAGGGCCTGCTTTCAAGTTCAAGTTACCAGTAGTCCTAGTACCTGCCAATTTTTTGCAGTTGAGGACAATGACTGTATGCACAGCAGCTTGGAATAGGTAGCGAAAGACATTCCAGGCCCTTCAGACTATTAATCCACCATGGCCCGGGCCACCCAACACTATTATGCCTACCTAGGAGTGCCAGTTCCGGCCCGAATCCACTGAGTCGTGGTCGGGCCCGGCCCGAACTCCGCCGGGTTCTGGCCACTGAGCCTCAGGGCCTCAGGCTCAGGCTGACTCAGACTTCAGGCCTACTCAGGCTCAGGCTAGGTCCAGCTAGCTAGTTCAGCTGCGCCCGGCTACGGCTAGCACGAGGGCCGTCGATGCCTGAGGTCCAGCGCCAGGGATTACTTCGCTCCGAGCGTTTGCGGACAAAACTACTCGGTACAAGCTCGTACCTAGGTGGATGCCGAGGTAGGTATCTTTGACTCTGCCGGTCGTAAACACAGGAGAGTCTTTAATGTATTTTTTTGTAGCATGGCGAAATTAAGCTACGGGGTTGTTGCTTCGTCTGGGTGTGATCCAGAATTCCCAGCAAGCGAATTAAACGTGCATTCACCACAAACGCGTGGTTGGCAAACTTCGCGATTCTGCGAGCAAATTACCGAGTCCCCCCCCCTCCCTTGAGCCACGGGGTGAACACAAAGGTACCCACAAGAGGTCACAATCGAATTAGCTCGGCCGGCGACAATATCTCAGATTCAACTGTTAAGTCATCAGCACAAAATAGTTGTCATACTGAGTTAATGACACTTCGAGATTCATTCTTAGGGACTGATTAGGCAACTCGTGTTGAAATATTCATCGGACCCAGAGCCGCCAACCTAGACGATGTGCTTTGGACGCGCTTAGGCTATCTATCTCTGGATCCAAACGAACGAAGCCAGTCGCCTTTCAGTGTGTACTTCGTGTCGATTCCCTCTTGAAAATCATCTAGGTATAAAGCGAGGGAGCTGAAGTCTGTGTACGTGAATGCGCGAGGCCAATACCTCAAACTCATTATGCATCGCTGCCATGTAAACCAAGCCAACCTATTCAATCAGGTTGGCATTATCGCTTTGAATGTATTAGCGCGTTGTTGGGCTTGGCATGGTATAATTGCGTAATTTAGGTTATTGGGCACTTCACAGAGATCAAAAATCTATCTCGAGGCGCGTGTATTTCCCACGATGACCGTGTTGATGACCTTGCATTTGATTTTAATGTGCAGACAAAGCCATTTTCCATTTTCTTCTTTATCCTTCTTTATAATTTACGATCTAGGTCGATCCACTGACTGCCAGGCAAATACGATCCCTAGTCGCAGCAAAAAGTGTTGCTATTGAGGCGGAGGATTTTGAAGCTGCAAAAAAGATTAAACTAGCAGAGCAGAGAATACAAACACTAGGCATTAAGCTTGCCCAAATAGAAATCGCTAAGCGCCGCGCTGTGCGAGATGAAGACTATGACCGCGCAAAACTTCTTAAGAAGGAGGTTTCTTCTCTGCGAAAATGTGTCAACGAAGCTGTGGGGCATTGTGATATTGACATGCACGTTGAACAACAGCAGCTAATGCCTCATTTATCTTCCAAAAACAAAGTTGCGCAAGATTTGGTGAGGCACAGCCTATCTAGTGAGCCGCAGCCTATTGTTGTTGTCCCTGAAAAGTTAGAAGAACAAAAGGAACTTGGGATGAACAATAGTGACAGTCACTTAGGAAAAAAGTCGGGCATCTTGAAGACACCACAGTCACCGCAGTACACTGGAGGGGAGGAGCATCGTGACCAGTCTAGTGATGTTTTTGAACACATTCAAGTCCACACCACCCCCGACATTCCTATTTTACCACCCTCAACAGATTCAATGCCGCATTTCTCTGGGGCTCTCAGTGGCTTGCCAAATGTTGCTGAATTACCAGCGCCTGAAGCGTTTGCTGCTACCGACATTGTTGCAGATGCAGATTTTAGTGCTATTTCGGTATTCCTTGGTGAATACCGTGCTTGTTGTCTCATGTCGAAAAATTGGGCTTTGCGTGAAGCCGCTTTGGCCAAGACACGTCTACTTGTGAGCGAAGGCTGCTGGGGCCGATCTGAAGATATGGCGCATCTTTGCAGCATTGCCCGACTCGGCGTTCAGGATAAAGTTGCTCAGGTGTATTTGACTGCCTTGGCGCTCCTTGAAGACGTGATTCAGAAGTTTTCATGTCAAGACTTCAAATCCGCTGATATGCTTACTGCCATGGAACCTGCCTTAGATGCAATCGTGTCGAAACTAGGCGACAATCAAGCTCGTCTCCGGGAGAAGGCTGTCGATGCGCTTGCCTCGCCATCTTATTGCCGGGTCATTGGTGCTCGTCAAATCGCAGCAAAAGTGATGAACTCCTTAGACAAGAAACGACCACCTCATAATAAGTGGCGCCCACTTGCAACACGTCTAGAACTACTCAGGCGTCTAGCTCGAGAATATGGCTTGAACAGAGGGGTAGCTTCTGAAAATGGATTGCATGCTCTTGATCTTGGGTCAGTGATTGGATTCGTCGAAATCCATGGATGTGCCTCTCACACTTTTGAGGAAGTTAGAACCGCAGCTAAAGATCTGATCGTGGAAATGTTCATTGCAGCATCTGAATCGGATCGACTTCAAGCACTTGAGCCTTTCCTTCATAAAATTCGACCGAGACAGGCCGAGGAGTACCGAAACGCACTGACTCGAGGATTACAAAATATCGTGAATAATGAGATCACTCATGAATCTAAACCAAGATATGACGTAACGATCTCGCCGCCTGAAGCATCTGCAGCTGACTCTATTTCATTGAAATCGCAGGCTGTTGGCCATTCCTCCCAAAGTTCTGTAGACGTTTTCACGCCACCAAGTCAAAATATTCAAGAGATACAGCAGACATCCACGTCCTTGATATTTACTTTTACTTCACACGATTACCTACGGGTGCAACACAGGTTATTGCGCAGCGAAGAGGAAGAGGAGCTCTTTCGCGACCAAATCATGAAACAGCTCGAAGAAAGAGCCTTCTCAGTAATCTGGATCTGTTTGAATAATGTAGTGAAATGTCGATCACCACGCTGTGATTGTAGGTTCAGGAAGCTTATGCAATCCTAAAACTACATTTTGATGATGCAGTAGAGAGTTCAGCGAAGGAAAATGTACTACGTGATTGGGTCAATGAGGTTTGTTCCATATATGGAGTTCTCGACACTGCAGACACTCTGCACTACTATATAGGTCGGCATGGATATGCATGACAGAGGAGTGGATTCTCGCGACAGAACGTTGTGGGAAGTAGCGACGTGGCTCTTCCAGTAGATTGGCCTTGGCACGGAACGCTCTCTGGCGCCGCACTACAGCCCTGAAGTTGGGGTATGTCGGGGCAGAACAGGGTAGTTAAGGTACTAGAAGTAGTTTAAGTGAGAGACGGTCTACTGGCAGCTGCGTATATTTCGCCGCGATTTACGCGTAATTTGCGGTGCTTATTAACAAACCCGCACATATGTTCCTTTCTTTTTAGGTCTTCCTTTAATTTATTTTTTATTTATTTATTATTTATATGCAGCTAGAGATCCTAAAAAGGACTTTTGGTAGCTACGCAGCGAGCCAAAAGCAGCACGAGCGCGGCGCATAAGAGTGCACATTACTCGCAACAGCATGCAACTGGCAACTGGCTCGGACCTGACAACGTCACGTTTGGGGCAGCCACACTATGTGCGAGGGTGTGATCGGCGCAAAAGTCTCAAAACGGGTTGCGTACTGCTCCGCCGCCCAGGATCTCCCTAGCGGGAGTTTTTTACGTGAGATCCTCTTTGGCGGTGCTTTACGCGCAACTTACGCGTTTTTCACGTAAATCACACCCTACTAGTAGAAGGATCATGAAGGATCGACCCCAACCCCCCACCCACGTCGAACCAGATGCCTAACCCCAGTCGCCGAACGTTCGCGCGAGGGCCCATAGGGCCGGCCGGCAGAATGTTCGTTCTTGGCCCAAGAAGTTCTCTTTTTACATAACTTATTTGCTAGTATTCGACTCGGAGGCCCGGCCCCTTGCTGGCCTTCGAGTCGAATTTTCCTCAGGCCCACCTTCTCCTCGGTGCCAGCCGGACGGCCTAAACCTGTGCGCCGTGATCACCAAAACGCAAGGACACTCGGGTGAAGCAGCTGCGAACGTCAGGCGCATCAGGCGACTGTTTGGACAATCCTACGAAAGATTGCCATGTTTGCGTCTTACCGATGCTCTTGGGACAAAGGGGGCTTCGGGGGGGTACCATAACGAGTTTTCTTTCAAGAACCCTCAAGTCAGGCCAGATACCCGCACATTAGGTTCATCGGGGCACTTCATGGCAAGCTAGTGTCCCTGGGACCCAGACGTATCGGTTGGCTAGTCGGGCTATCAATTGGAAAATCTCGCCATTTGGGGCCCAGCCCCTTGGGTCAGCATTAGCGAAGGAGGCCTAGTTTCGAAGTGGAGATTTGCATGTCAGGGTATTTCTAGTAAGTTCAGTACCGCGATTACGAGAAGTACTTTTACAACTGGCTCTCTGGACTTAAAGCCGGACACCAATTCAGCTAGTGTCTATTATTATACTTTTGACGCAATGTTGGCGTTAAAATATTCGTGCTTCATCGCATCTGCAGCTGAGCAGCGTTGCAACGGATCATAGGCAAGCATCTTCTCAAGTAGACTGCGACCAGTACCATCAATGCGTGGTACAACATCGGAAAACGACCTTGGTGGAGGATACTGCATGATTTTGGGGTCTCTATTATAGTCAGGGAGCTCGACAAGTCCAGGATAACTTTGCTGTATGGGCGATCCTAGGGTCTTGAAGATGCGCTTCAATTGGTCAGATTCTGATGTACCCGCCTAAGGTGCCGGTTGACTAACTAGGTTGTTTCATAAGGCACGGTCTGCACAAATAGAGGTCTCGACGTAGCCATTTCTGCAAAAATACAGCCAATAGACCAAATATCAACAGGTGTGGAGTATGTGCGAGAACCCATGAGAACGTCTGGTGCTCGGTACCACAGCGTGACAACCTAATCAGCATGTTAATCATGATTGAATATCATTATTCGCACCTCATGCGTATAACTTCGGACCGGAATACCAAAGGCCCTGGCGAGGCCAAAGTCAGCCAGCTTCAATTTTCCTTCGCGATTTATGAGAAGATTTTGGGGTTTTAGGTCACGATGAAGAACGCGGTGGGTGTGGCAAAACGCAACGCCACACAGGAGCTGGTACAGAAAGCTCTTCAGGATCGCGGTCTCAAGGCCACCATCGCATATATCAAGGTACTTCTTAAGGTCTTGGTCCAGATACTCAAAAACCAGAGTCAACCGACGATCTGTGTGCACAACATCGTAGAGACGGACAATGTTCGGATGTTGAAGCTCCTTTAAAAGGGATATTTCCCGGATTGCCTATGATGTCTTCTTTGGTCTAATCTTCAGCTTTAACTGGCTGGAACACACAGTCGACGGTATGCCTTCGTCTTCGGCCTCTAGACGAATTTTCTTCAATGCTACAATCTCACCAGTTGCCTAAAATCGGAAATTGATGCTAACGCTGTGGTGGCGCTGGCAGCTACTTTGTCTGTTGCTTTGTAAACAACACCATATGTACCTATGAGCTAGAGTTGGGATGGATAGAAGGTTGGCATCAAACCTTCTCCAATTTTGTCAATTCGTTGATAGCGATCCATTTCTTGGGGCAAACTCGGCCGATGCTCCCATTGCCACGCGGCACAATATCTGCTCCTTGTGTAACTGATGTACTAGGGAGCTGCTAGGCCATTGACGGCCGGGGCTTCCGGGGGGGCTGGGACTGTGTACTGACACCGGTGAATTTAGCGAGAAGTAATTATGGGTGGGGGCCGCAATCGCCGAGTCCCGGTACGGTGGGCCTCTGCGGTGACTTCTCCGGCGGGCCGAGCCATTGGCACCATGCATAATTTTGCTCTCGTGTGATAACTTGAAGTTCTCTTACTTGCGGACCCCTGGGTGTGTATTCAGGTCGCCAAGCAGTCATAAAGCAGTTCGCATTGATGCGACCCCGTGATTTTATGAAGAGTGCCAAGATCAACGAAACACCCGACAATGGACGACGCTTTGGCGTGCCTGGAGCTTAATTGTTTGCTTAACCCTGGTAGCCTTCAACACCATCTCGGTAATTTTGCTCGCTTTTGGGTGCATTCTCTGCTTATCTCACGGGGATTATTGGTTTACCACTACCAAGCTAGCAGCAAAGATCCAGGTGAGACTCAGAAATGGGGTTCTCCTGTCGCTGTGCGAATCTATCTTAAACGGATACCAGACATCATGCGGAACTGATATGGCAACAGGGGGAGAGGGCGGTGAGTAATCAACAAAATCCGAATCCTTCTTGACAAAGGTCGCGGTTGCTGTTATTGAAATACTCTGACTTGTGCTAGGGACTGTGCTGTGATGGTAATTAATATCAGAAGTACCAAAGCTTATCCGCGCTCCGATAATTTTTGCTTGGGGGTTACCCTGTGCACCGACATATGTCCATATAAACCCTAAATCTCCCGTAGCTCAATGTAGAAAAGATCTAGTACACTCACGGTAGTTCATGCTCGTAATTGCATTTTTGCAACTTCCACTGCGCTCTTGCCAGTCGGCGTCATTGCGAGTCGGACGAGGAAGTTCCAGCCATTGTGAATTGTCACGTGAGTCCGCTGCATTCCCAAAAATTCCAACCTAATGTATTTCTCAGGCTGATGTCTTATTGTAGAAGGACTTTGGACATCACGCGGTAGTCTGTCATTTCAAAAGCTGCATTGAAAATATGCGATGTATTGAAGTATCGCCTATTTTGTGTACTCTCAAGGATGATAATGTGTATTCTCGCTGTGAACATACGGCAAGCCTTTTCCTGCAGCGTGCGGTCCATTGCCAACCTTGAAGGACAAGCTCAGAGTGACGAACTGTTGGTTAGGCAAAGGGGAGATCTTACGCAAAAGTCACGCAGTTCTGACCGATTTAACTTAAGTAAGCAACCGGAATGAACATTTACGCCAAAAGTTACCTGTGATGTCAACGCTCAGTTAAAGCAATTTATTCAATATCTGTCAAACCATATTGATCTTGTGGTCTGTGCAAGCCTCATCAGCAATAGCGCCAAGCACCCCGAGGTAACCAATCCGATGGGGTATGACGGGGATAGGGCGTCCAAATATATAGCCCGGATTACCTGATTTCATTGACGGAGGAACATCGGCATCACTTCTGAACTGAACGGAATACTCCTGCTGAACGACAACTAGACCATCTTCGTCCGTGAGTGTAGCTGGAATGTCAGTCAGCACCTATAACTTCCATACTTTTTTTGTCCATATCGTATGTAACACGCTTGCTTGCAATGGTAGCATTAACTGCCACAATTTGTTGTTTTCCTTTGTTTTGCACGTCCCCGTTGTGATGTATTGTATACTTGATACTAGCAATGGTATTGCGACATGCTGGAGCTGGTGGCCTCTGGGCATCTGCTATTAAGCATGGTGTTGTCGATTCTTCTGAGCTCAGTGCAGATGTAAGGGGCTCCGTGCCACTGTCATAGATAGATTCACAATCTTTGCCCTGGAAAGGACGGCTCAATTCTCCGGTTGTAAAGTTTTGCCAACTCATGTGGTCAACAGCAACCTGTGTGATAAAGGAGTCCATAAGAGAAAGAGAGAGTTCGCATGGACTCGTGACTGATGTTGGCACATTTACCCAGTTACTTCCCGCGTCCGACATACTTCCGTGGCTCGTAGTAAAGCTGCTCCCGACACGTAGCTTTGTAGTAAAGCGGCTAATGTCAAGAATACCAATCTGACAAGCTCGGCTCAGGCTCTCGGCGTCGAAAACCCGAATGCACTTGGTTGTTGTGGCCCTATGACATATACTTAAATAAGGACTTTATTCTATAAACAGCCACTGACGTTGCAAACTGGGCCAGACCATACTCAGAGCACCTATGTTGCCTTGTTTATTTGCTTAGTACCCAAAGAAGACGTGCTCTCCGAGTTGTGTGTTCGTTGGCAATGGTAGACTCCCGGCAAAAGCTGCCACCTGGACAGCAGATTATGATTTATGATGTAACGAGGGAAAGCATTGACCGCACAGCATGCGGAAACCAAAGCAGAATCTGCTTCAATGCTTGAAAAAACAGCACCAATGGAATCGCCGGAATCGTAGTATCTATCCACTATGACCTGCAACAAATACGTGAGCATCACATCATTGGAAGCCACAACACAATCACAACTGGCAGGCTTGCTTTCCATTGGGAGTAGCCAAGCTCGGTTTGTGCAAGCTCTTTGTCGACGGTACTTGCGCTAAGCAAGTTAGGATCCTAAATGAGTTGTGTTTTGAATATCGCGACCCCGTCTGGATGAACTTTGCTTGAGATGGGCACCTTGTAAAATTTTCTTTGGGAATTCGAGTTGTCATATTGAACGCAGAGCATTCGGTCTACAGAACCTCGCGCGGTGCCTGGGTTGCACAACTAGTCAACATCCTCCCCTCCCTCATGTTCTGCTTGCACTGAGTTGGTACCTCGCGTCGATAGAGGAAATTTTGGGTTGACCTGATCCACATCCTTTGTTGAATAGCACCTGGGGTCCACCGCATAATGATTCGACGTGGTCAGTGCTGGCACTGCCGCGCCTGGTTATCTCTCCATTTTGCGCTCCCTCAGGCAGACATGCCTGTATTGCATCAAATCTTTGCCTCTGTGCCTCATTGCACTCCTTATCGCAACAGCAATTGTGGTCACATTCACCTACAAGGTAAATTTACGGTAACGTAGAGCCAGAGTGTTTACCAGCGGTCAAATCGCATATGCAAGTGCAGTCAAAGACTTCGCAGTCACTGTCTCCGCGTCCTGTCTCCCAACAATCACAACTTGGCGGCACCCCGCGATTTGTAGCATGCGCATCCCCGGAGGAGCTCGTTGCGGGCGGATATTTCGAAGACTGGTAGGTAATTTCAGTCGTTTTCGAGAACATATAAAACGGCCATTCTACCCTGTACTCTTCACTTAGGTTGCAATCTTGCGTGAGCATACATAGAGCCACCACCCAAATCGTAGACAACCGTTTCGAGCTTTGTTTGATCGGCCCCATCGTACAGTTGCCGGTGCACGCCTCT
>TARA_B100001121_G_scaffold33927_1_pt1 | contig 14454 bp, 10 predicted proteins | sample TARA_B100001121 | Tara Oceans TARA_B100001121 (sample SAMEA2622817) | marine metagenome | biome: marine biome (ENVO:00000447); feature: surface water layer (ENVO:00002042); material: "saline water (ENVO:00002010), including plankton (ENVO:xxxxxxxx)" | depth 5 m
GTTTGAATTGGCGATTGATGGTGGGCCAAGATTAACATATTTAGCGAGGTTGCCGAGAACTGGATTTAACAATGATATTTTGGTGAAAAGAATTTTGCAATGGCGCAGAATGGGTTTAGATGTATCGAGGATCGAGCCTGCGTTGTCTTATGGCCACGAAGAAGCATTTGAGTTATACAAGTCCGTTGAAGAGGATGTCCGAAGAGCTACAGAATTAGAACGTTTCATACACAAAAATCAATATTCAATCGGAACTACACAAATAGCGACTGATATGTTTAGAATCAGACAGTTGACAGGCTTAAGTGATCTCGAGCAAAAATATTATGATTCATCTTGATAGTTTGAAATTTTCTGCTTCGATTCGTGAGAGCCAAGAACCTTCTCTCAGCATTTCAGCGATTTTGATAAGCTCGGAACTAGTCGATCTATCAAACTCCAAAATTGGCGAAATATTTCTCAATAATGATATTAGTGATTTTACAGTTGTTGAGGGGGAACCATCGCAATACGACATTGCTTCAGCAGCAATCAATAATTCACATGCAAGAACCTCTGATAGTCTAACACATGCTTGGTGCAAATTCCAACACGCAGTGGCGCCCATGCTGACATGATCTTCTTGACCTGCAGACGTACTAGTTGAGAATGCTGTTCGAGGATTGGCATGACCATGTAATTCCGAAAGCGCAGCTCCTGCGCTATATTGGACAATCATGTAACCGGATTCTAAGCCACTATTCTTCGCTAAAAATGGTGCTAAATTACTCTTTTTCGAGTCGAGTAATTGGTCCATTCGGCGCTCAGATATTGAGGCTAATTCAAAAACAGCAAGAGACATCCGATCTGCACACAATGCAAGAATCTCGCCATGAAAATTGCCCTGTGAAATAATTGCAGAACTACTACCCTCTTCGCTAGGAAATACCAACGGATTATCAGTAGTGCTATTCAACTCGATTTGTATGGTTGATTGCATTGATAAAAGAGCCTCATAAACAGCTCCATGGACTTGAGGGGCGCATCTAAATGAGTATGGGTCTTGTACTCTATCAGATTCAACATGAGATTCTTGTATCTCTGAACCAGCCATTATTTCTCGGATTCTTTTTGCAACTATTTTTTGGCCAGGATGCGGTCTTACATTATGGACACGTTCATCAAACGGGGCAATGCTTCCATTAAATGCATCAAGAGATGTACAATAAATCACATCCGCAATAGGCAGTAAGTTGTTTAGCATGGACAAAGAAGTGATAGAATAACTTAGCATTTGACTAGTTCCATTAATCAAGGACAGACCGTCCTTTGCATTGAGTTCTACTGGTATTAATCCCTTTTCGGTAAGGACTTCCTTTGTATCCATTAGTTTTCCGTCATCGGTTACGATTTGCCCTTCACCAATTAGAGCAAGTGCCATATGCGAAAGGGGTGCTAAATCTCCACTAGCTCCAAGACTACCGATGCGTGGTATGAGTGGAGTTATATCCAAATTGATAAAATCAATCAGTTGCTGAACTATGTTTGGATGGACGCCAGAGTAACCTTTGGCAAAAGAATTCACTCTAACTATCATCATTGCCCTGACAGACAATTTATCCATTCGATCACCCAAACCAGTAGCATGAGATCTGATTAGATTAACTTGTAATTCTGCTAATTTATCATCATCTATTGTTGTATTCACTAATGAACCAAAACCTGTGTTGATGCCGTACACGACCTCGTCAGATTGTAGTATATTTTCAACAACTTTTCGAGAATTAATTATCCTGTCCCATGAATCCTGAGTAATCTCTAATTTTGCCGTCCCAGTAGCGATTGCCATGACCTCTGCCGGTGAAAGTGTATTTCCGTCTACAGATACTGTCTTACCCATTAAATCACCCTAATAGGTCGTCAAAAATAGCATCATCGGTAATATTAGGAATTGTTACTTTTAACAATGGATTTTCTGCCATCGCATCTGTTATTGCCTCGATAGCCCCCGAATTCCTAGCCCAAGCGCGCCTAGCAACACCATTATTCACATCCCAGTGTAACATAGATTCTATTTTCATTTTAGCTGCTTCGCTACCATCAATAAGCATGCCAAATCCACCGTTGATTACCTCGCCCCAACCAACGCCGCCACCATTATGCAGACTAACCCATGTTGCGCCTCTAAAAGAATCTCCAACGAAATTCTGCACTGCCATATCAGCAGTAAACATCGAACCATCTTTGATATTAGCTGTTTCTCTGTACGGACTATCGGTACCTGAAACATCATGGTGATCTCTGCCTAGTACAATCGGCGCTGAGATTTCACCGCTAGCAATGGCATCGTTCATAGCCAACGCAATTCTTCGCCTACCCACGTCATTTGCATAGAGAATTCTCGCTTGACTACCCACCACTAACTGGTTTTTACCTGCCTGTTCAATCCACCTAATATTATCGACCAGTTGCTGTCGGATTGAGGGTTTAGATTCAATTGCAAGTTGTTCAAGCACCGAACGAGCAATTTCATCAGTCTTAGCCAAATCTCGTGGATCACCTGATGTACAAACCCACCTGTATGGCCCAAAACCATAGTCAAAGCAAATAGGGCCCATGATGTCTTCAACATAACTTGGATAAGAAAAACTGCCATCCTCGGACAATACATCGGCACCAACTCTAGATGCTTCTAGGAGAAATGCATTACCGTAATCCCAAAAAAACATGCCGCGTTTGGCTAGAATATTTATCGCATTAGCATGTCTTACCAAGGTTTTTTGAATTTCCAGTTCAAACTTTTTTGGTTGCTCTGACATCATTTTAGTGCTTTCCTCATAGGTATAATCTGCTGGAAAATAGCCACCTTGGTACGGGTTATGTAACGAGGTTTGGTCGCTACCCAAGTCAACTTTTACCTTTCGTGCAACAATACGTTCCCACAATTCAACGATATTACCAATATGTCCTATTGAAATCGCCTCCCCTTGGTTTGCTGCATCAACCATCAAATCGATAGAATCATCCACATCTCTAGATATGTGAGTCAACCATCCTTGCTGAAATCTTTTCACCGCTGCATGCTCGTTCATCTCAGCCACTATACACGCCGCACCGCTAATTACAGCGGCTTTTGCCTGAGCACCGGACATCCCACCCAAACCCGATGTGACGAATGTAATACCAGACAAATCTCTTTCTGGTGGGAGATTTAGATGCATTCTTGCCGCATTTAGCAAGGTCAACGTTGTGCCGTGAACTATCCCTTGTGGACCTATGTACATGTAAGAACCTGCCGTCATTTGCCCATATTGTGACACGCCCAGTGAATTCATTTTTTCATAATCCTCTCGTGAACTGTAATTCGGAATAACCATACCATTGGTGACGACAACACGTGGAGAGGATTTACTGGAGGGGAACAATCCTAAAGGATGGCCAGAGTACATAACCAAAGTTTGTTCGTCGGTCATTTCACACAAGTACTGCATAACTAGCCGATACTGAGCCCAGTTTTGGAATACGGAGCCATTACCACCATAAGTTATCAATTCATGAGGAAATTGAGCAACATCCGGGTCAAGATTATTCATTATCATTAACATAACCGAAGCTGCTTGTTGAGAGTTTGCTGGATAGGCATCAATAGGATAAGCCTTCATATTATATTCAGTTGGTCTAAATCGTTGCATGGTGATTCTGCCAAATGACTCGAGTTCGTTTAAGAACTCTGTAATCAATGTCGGATGGAATTTTACATCAAAATAGCGTAACGCATTTTTTAGGGCCAGTTTTTTTTCTTGACTAGTCAAAATTTGCCGGCGATTTGGAGCATGGTCGACTGAATTATCAAAGCCCGGATGCGGCGGTAAATCAGTCGGTATACCTTCTTTCAAACACTGTCTAAGTACTGTCCAGTCTTCCTCCATAGTATCGGCCAACCGGTGTAATTCTTTGAGGCTATTGCTCTATATTCTGTTTGAGGTCAGGCCGCCAATATGTAAAAACCAGCCCACAAATCATCATCAAACATGCAAATGAAATAAAACCAGCTTTAAGGGATAGATCGTAGAATTCTACCAAAAATCCTGCAGTGGTTGTCGATAATGCAGCAGTACCACCAAGTATTAGCATATCGATGGAAAAAACCCTTCCACGTACTTCATCTTCGACCCAAGTTTGCGTTAGTACAGTGGATAATACCCAATTACCGCCGCTAGCAGAATGAGCCAGTATTATCAATGCAACTGTTAACGGGAGATAAATGTCTAAAGTTAGTCCCAAAAGCAAGTAGAAGAACCCTGAAATTGCAACTAAAATTCCAACCAAAGATGGCCATTTTGTTTTATCCTTAAACAATGCTCGGGCGATTAGTGGACCTATCCCCGTACCTATTCCTCTAGCAAAGAAGAATAATCCAAAACCAAATGCAGCACCGTAACCAGTTATATCCCCTCCTGCTAGAACCAAAAATACACCAGCAAGACCTGCTCCAGCTAAGTTCCAAGAGGATTTAGCAAATACGATTCTGAGCAGTTTTTTATCATTATAAATTCTAGACCACCCCGCTTTAATATTAGCAATTGCGGTTTTTATTATAGGACCTTCAGTTGTAGAATCATATTTTTGTTCGAATGTCAAGGGGATTAGCAGCAGAGATGACAGCAAAAATGTGTAAGAATCAATAATAAATGCTACATCAGTGCCCCAGACACTAACTGTAACGCCGCCAAGCATAGCGCCAATACATAACGCAGTAGACCACGAGGCGCTATCAATTGCATTAGCCGTGATTAAGTCATCTTCGTCGACAATATTAGGTAATGCTGCTCTTTCAGCAGTCACATATACTCCATGAAGCAGCATCATTAGGCCAGAAATGGAGATAAGCCACCACATATCTTCCTGTCCATCGACTAACAGGAAAGTCAATGCCAACCCGACTTGAAATATATTTGCCCAAAGCATCAGACTTTTTCGACTCATACGATCAGCTAGTAAACCATTGACTGGCTGGGATATAGCAAATAGAGCCATTCTTACAGAAAACAAAATTCCAAGTAAAAATTCGGAACCAGAATACTCTAGAATTAGAAAAAACAGTGCAATTGTATTGAACCATTCGCCAAGTAGAGAAATTACTGAAGCAGCCCATAATCTCCGGAATTTAGCATTCGAGAAGAAGAATTCAATGTAACCTTTTGTCAATATCACTCCTCCTCATGCATGGAATTTTGACCACTGATGGTACAAATAATCCATTTTGAGGTAGGAGTATTTGAGATATCTGCAGTTGAATCCAGAGGCACTAGTTCATTGGCCTCCGGAAAGTAGGTTGCGATGTTCCTTTTTGGTATCTTGTATGGAATAACAATCCAATGATCTGACTTCTTAACTAAACCATTGAAATGACTTGAAATTGATACAACGTCCCTGGTTTTTAGTTGCAAATCAAGCATGTCATCGGGGTTCATCATAATTACCCTCCTATTACCTTTAATCCCTCTGTATCGGTCATCGAGACCATAAATTGTGGTATTGTACTGGTCGTGGGAACGAATCGTCATCATCACAAATTGATTATCTTCTAAATCCACGTCAGGTAAAGGATTGATAGAAAAATTTGCCAGACGATTTGGGGTGTCGAATTTACATTCATCTTTTGGCGGATTAGGTAAATTAAAACCATTTTTACCTCTTACCCGCTCATTATAATCTTCAAATCCGGGGATGCATCTAGCAATCAGATCTCTTATTGCGTCATAATTGTTAACCAATTGACGGAAATCAATATTCGAGTTTGATAGTGTTTTGGCTGCTAATTCTGCAATTATCCAAGGTTCACTTCTCAAATATGTCGATGCTGGTTTCAGTCGTCCTTCCGACTTGTGTACTACTCCCATCGAATTTTCGACCGTGACAAATTGAGAACCAGAATCTTGTAAATCAATCTCTGTTCGTCCCAAACAAGGTAAAATAATCATTTCACTAGCGCCAACTAAATGGCTGCGATTGAGTTTCGTTGATACGTTTACCACCAATGAAAGTTTGGCTACGGCTGCGGATGTACGTATTGTATCAGGTGTTGCGGAGATGAAATTACCCCCTAAGCAAAATAGGAAATCAGCCTGACCTGATTCCATTGCTCGAATTGCATTGACTACATCTAGCCCATGTTTTCTAGGCATAGTATGTTTTAGACCCAGTTCCATTTGTTCGGTAAAAGAGTCACTGGGCGACTCCCATATACCAACTGTTCTGTTTCCTTGAACATTAGAATGGCCACGTACCGGGCAAAGACCTGCCCCCTTACGTCCAATATGGCCTCCTAGAAGATGAAGGTTGACAACTTCTTGAATAACTGCTACACCGTTTCTGTGTTGCGTTAACCCCATCGCCCAACATGAAATAACTGACTTAGAGTTGCCGATAATACTCGCTAGTTGCTCAATTGTATCTCGCTCTAATCCGGTATCTCGACAGACTCGGCTCCAATCCAAATTTTCAAGTGATTTTGAATATGCTTCATACGACGAAGTTTTGGAACTAATAAAATCAACATCTAACCTGTCACTATCAATGATAATGCTATTTATCGCTTTGAATAATGCGGCATCACCACCTATTCTAATAGGAACATGAATGTCTGCTAGTTTCGTTGAGTTAAAATTCAACTTCATGAAGTCTTGAGGGTGCTTAAACCTCACTAGTCCGGTTTCTGCTAGTGGATTTATGTGAATTATTTGGCAGCCATTTAGCTTGGCGTCTCTCAATGCAGTAAGCATCCTAGGATGATTAGTGCCAGGGTTTTGACCAATAACCAATATGGTTTCAGCATGGTTAAAATCTGCAAGGGTGACTGTCCCTTTACCTATGCCAATCGTTGATACTAATGCTTTGCCACTAGATTCGTGACACATATTGGAGCAGTCTGGCAAATTATTTGTCCCAAAAATCCTGACAAAGGCTTGATAGAGGAAAGCTGCTTCGTTACTTGTTCTACCTGAAGTGTAGAATATTGCTTTGTTGGGAGAATCAAGAGCATTTAGTTTAGATGAAATCTTTGAAATTGCATCTGCCCATGAGATAGGTTGGTAGTTGAGTTCACCTTTCGCTAAGTACATTGGTTCAGCAATACGTCCTTGACTATTGAGCCAATAGTCGCTTTTTTTCGATAATTCCTCAATAGTGTTTTGAGCAAAAAAATCTCTGTTCACATTAGGTTTCATCGCTTCATCAGCAACAGCCTTAGCTCCGTTTTCACAGAATTCAAAGGAGGAGCGATGTTCCGGATCGGGCCATGCGCAACCTGGACAATCAAAACCTTCCTTTTGATTTACCATGTTGAGAGTCTTGATGGTTTTGAATGGCCCCATCTTTTTCAATGAATGCAGCGCACTAGAGACTACTGCTGGAATACCTGCTGCCGTCGCTTTTGGTTTGGTGAGGCGCAGTTTATTTTTGTCAACCGGAGTTAGGCCTCTAGCATCATCGACCATGGTAACATTACATTGTGTTGATTTTTACTTTTCAACTCTTGGTAAGAATTGCATCGTTACCCTATGATTGTATGACTAGATTCCCTAACGAAAGAGTATATTTTGATACCCAGTGCACGTGCGCAATCTGCTGCTAAGGTTGAGCATGCCCCAATGCTGGCGATTACCGGAATATTGGCTCTTGAGGCCTTGGCAACAATGTCCCATCCGCACCGTCCGCTTAGTAACAATATATGGGTGTCATGTTCTGCGATGTCTAGTGATTTACCAATTACTTTGTCAACGGCATTATGTCGACCAATATCCTCAGCGAAGCAGGAAATTAACCCATTAGATGACAACAACCCCGCACTGTGCATTCCACCAGTTTTGGCAAAGCCTTCCTGTTGGGACTTCATTAATTGCAATCCCGGGTGTAGTATCGAATCACAAAAATTAATTTTGGAATTTATGATTGGCAAAGTTTTGATCAATTCATCTAATCCGTCAGTATTACACGCACCACAAGAAGTAGATGTAATGCCCGAAGACTTAGATTCGATTGCTAACGCGGCATCTCCACGTAAGTAGACATCAATTCCGTTATTAACCGAATGAGTGGTCACCGAATTTTTGATGCTCAAAGTTTGATCATATTCTAGATATCCTTCGGCAATTAAGTGCCCTAAGATGAGGTAGTCTACATCGCATGGCGAACCAAGTAAAGAGGCAATTTTCACGTCGTTATAATGCAACTTAATCACTGTCTCAACGGCCAAATAATCCACAGTTACACGATTAGTATTTTCTGTTTTTTTTGCCACTGGTACCTTTCTATAATTGATGTCAATCACCATTCCGAAGATGTTCTAAGTCGAAGAATTCAAACTGCAACTCAACTAACTCTCCGCTTGTTTCAGCGGCGGAATATGCTTCCAAAGGTTCATAATTTAATTCAATGAATCTTTCTCCCCATCTGAAACCAGCCAGTAATTTGCGTGCTTGATCCTTGTTCCCTGCCAAATACGTTGCGGCAGCTAATGCCTCAATCGTGCTCAATTTTCCTGGTTTACCCCAATTGACTGGGTTAGCAGCCAAAAATAAAGGTAACATTCTTGGTTTAAGCCTGGTTCTTCGCATCACTTTTTCTACACTTGGTTCAATTTGTTTCCATGAACAGTCTAGGCCGACCAGTGAACCGTTTTGTGTATACAGTAAATCATGGTCTTCTGGTCCAAAGATTTTCCCGCATAGAGGTTCAAGAATTATCCCTTTTTTGGGTAGTGTTTCCAATCTCTTGTGCAGAACTAAATCCCCACGTCTTGACGAAATTACCGCGGTGTTTTTTTTCGGGTCATCTTGTGCTAGCCACAAAGAATGAACGCGGATGTCCATTCAATCACCATTCTGCTTAAAGAAGTCACCGAGAGTCATGCCTTTGTTACTACTTTTTATTACGCGTGTTGTTTCAGTCTGTGCATTAACTTCCATTAATGTAATTCCAAGAACTCGTTCCAGTTTTTTTACCACTGAATCAGTTGGTGGTTTGCCGGATTCAGCTGATTTGATTACGTTAACAGTCTCTGCCATGCGTTTGCCTAACTCTGCATGATTCCAGCCTTTCGAGGTTCTAGCGGTGGAAATTCTTGAAGCAAAATCACTCACAAGTTCTTTCTCATTTTTCGCCATTATGTCGTTTCGTCGTTTTGGTTTGAAACTAGAATTTGAACGACTATGAGACATCTTTAGTCCTGGAGCTACTTCTTTAGGCCCTAGACCCAATTTATCTACACATCTAAGGCATGCGTGAACATTGGCCTTTCCCATCATGACTGTTCTAGTACTGACTTTCATTGCCCCACAAACTTCACACTCACCCATCGTCGCACCAGACCTGCCTGTAGTACTATCAAAATGAAATTTGCTGAAAATATGGTAGGGTTCATAGATGATAGGCAATAGGGAGTATTGGTCGGCATGGTTGGAGAAGTAGGGACACCATCAAAAGAAGTCAAAACTTCAACCGATGAAGAACTAAAATCCCTCGAGGAAGAATTTAGAGCATTGCAAGATCAAACTCAAGATTTGATTAATGAAAGAGCCCATATGGAATCTGAAATCAGGTCCCTAAAGAAGCGGGCAAATCGACTAGATGATGAGGTTCGCAGTTTGAAATCACCACCGTTAATCGTTGGACACTTAGAAGACATACTAGACCAAGAAAGAGGGATTGTTCGGTCATCAAACGGCACCGTTTTCCAAGTAGCATTAAACCAAAGACTATCCCCTGAGGTACTAAAACCCGGAGCAAGGGTCGCTCTAAATCAGGATACACTGGCTGTTATAGAAGTCCTGCACGACGCTTGGGATCCAATGGTCAGCGGTGCAGAAATGATTGAACGACCGGATATTGGATACGACTCAGTAGCCGGGTTAGACGAACAAAAACAATCAGTTAGAGAAGCAATAGAATTGCCATTAAATTCGCCTGAATTATTTGCAAAAGTTGGCGTCGAGCCGCCAAAAGGAATTCTACTAGTTGGGCCACCTGGATGTGGAAAGACCTTGTTGGCAAAGGCGGTTGCAAACCATACAGAAGCCACATTTATTCGTATGGTTGGCAGCGAACTAGCACAAAAATACATCGGCGAGGGTGGCAGAATGGTTCGGGAATTATTTTCATTGGCCAAGGAAAAAGCCCCATCGATAATATTCCTCGATGAAATCGATGCCATTGGCGCCAAAAGGTTGGATGGGTCTACCAGTGGAGACCGTGAAGTCCAACGAACACTAATGCAACTCCTAGCAGAATTGGATGGTTTTGATGTACTAGAAAATGTCAAAATAATAGCTGCAACCAATAGGCCAGATATCTTAGATGAAGCACTGTTACGGCCTGGTCGATTTGACAGAGTTATTGAAATACCGATACCAGACGATGTTGGTAGAAAAGCAATTTTCCAACTCCACATTAGCAAAATGGCTACTAAGAAAATTCATCTAAAGACCGTGGTAGATAAAACCGCTGGATTCTCCGGAGCAGAAATCAAGGCAACTTGTGTTGAAGCTGGTATGATTGCAATTCGTGAGGGAAGAAGTCATATCAAGCAAGATGATTTCATCGAATCTATCAAGCGCATAAATCTGAAGAAAATAAAAGGTGGACTAAGAGATTCTCCAGATGGCCTTTACAACTAACTTCAAAGTCCGTCTTGAAGACCCATTATCATGGTCCAGCCAATCATTGAATGTGTGCCTAATATATCTGAGGGAAGAAATCAAGGCGTAATTGATAAAATTATTAATTCAATACAACAATCAAAAAATTGCTCGGTTTTGAGTGTGGAGCCTGATTCAGATTACAACAGGACTGTTGTTACTATCGCTGGCGAGCCTGAAGAAGTATACAATGCGGCATTGCAATTGATTAAATCATCGATTGAACTAATTGATATGAGTGAGCATAAAGGAGAGCATCCGCGGTTGGGTGTTGTTGATGTATGTCCATTTATCCCGTTATCTGATTACACGATGGAAGAATGCGTTGAATTAGCCGTGAGACTAGCAAATGAGGTTTCTGAACAATTTAATGTTTGTACATTTTTATATGGATATGCTGCAAATCATTCGGATAGAAGGCTATTATCTACCCTAAGAAGGGGAGAGTATGAGGGATTAGAAGCACGGCTAAGTGGCACTGACGAAATTCATGCTAACACTACGAAATTACCAGATTTTGGACCCAAATCATGGACTGAAGAAGTAAGAAAATCCGGAGGGATTACAATTGGTGCTAGAGATATACTGATTGCCTATAATGTAAACGTAGATGAACCCGATGCTGTAGTTGCGAAAAAGATAGGATCGTTAATACGTGGTTCAGGTAGACTAATTAAACAAAATGATGGCAAAAAAATGCGAATTAATGGCATGATATCGGAAATACAAGGCATGGGTGTAACACTTGAATCACATTCAATAAGTCAAGTATCAATGAATATTCTAGATGTAAATAAGTGTCCGATTCACAAGGCTTTTGAAATTTGTAAATCCATCGCTAAGGATCATTCTGTTGAGTTAAGAGGTAGTGAATTAGTGGGTTTAGTGCCGCTAAGTGCTATGTTGGAGGTTGGCCGGTGGTATACAAGAAAAGAAACCCCCTCTGAAACCGAGTTAGTTAGCGATGCAATCGAAGGTCTTGGCCTGTCAGAGTTAGAGTTTTTCGATCCTAACAAAAGAATCATTGAATGGGCCCTAAGGGGTGATGATGTTTGAATTGGACTAAAATGACTATCGAAGAATTTCAAGATGCCCTATCTTCTGACAATCCTACACCTGGTGGAGGCACTGCGAGTGCGATAGCCCTTGGTCACGCTGCATCACTTGTTGCAATGGTGGCAAATTTAACCATTGGAAATGAAAAATGGTCAGAAGGATGGGAAGTAAGTGACTCAGCAATAATTCTGGCGAATACGGTTATCAAAGACTCAGCAAAATTAGCAACTGATGACAGTGATGCGTTTGAGGAGGTAATGAATTCATTTAAACTTCCCAAAAATAACGACGATGAAAAAAATATCAGACGTGAAGCTATTAGAAATTCAACCCTAAAGGCAGCAGAGATCCCTTACAGAACAGCTCTACTCGCTCTGGACCTGCTAAAAGTCATGGTGCCTTTATCGCGATATGGGAACCAAAATGCAATTTCTGATGTTGGCGTGGCTGCGCTCTTAGCCACTGCGGGATGTAAAGGAGCGTTGTTCAATGTTGAAATAAATTTGAATAGTCTACCTTCTGATTACGGCTCTGAAATGCGTGGCAATTATGAACTAATCAATAATGAGTGCAGAACATTATCAAAAGATATTATGCACAATGTAAAACAACGACTGTAATTACCTAACGATCGAACCAGTGGTTATTTCACCGTCTGTGGTAATCAATTTAACCGATCCATTGCCATCATCAGCAGCGAGCATCATGCCTTCTGATGTTACTCCTCTTAATTGTCTTGGTTTCAGATTTGCCACGAATACCACATTCATACCAATCATTTCCTCGATTGAATAATATTCTTTTATTCCAGCACAAATAATTCTTCCATCGCCACCATCATCCAAATGCACTACATACAGTTTGTCTGCGTCAGGATGATTTTCCACATTAATGATTTTACCAACTTTTAGTTCAACTTTCATGAAATCATCAAACTGTAAATATTGTATTCCTTCTATTGTTTTGTTCATTTTCTTTCCTCCTTTTTTACCACCTTTAACTGTATGGCCATGAGCTAAATCGTCATGGCTGTCCGTTACTAGAGACTCCTCATGCTTGAGAATCTCTGATAAATCTAAACGATTAAACAGAGGCACAGGCTCATGATCAAACCATGTCATCTGACACTCCCAATTTGTTGCCTCTTTCCATTCAACTTCTGATACATTACCATCTTGACCAAGATTGTGCCATAACCTTTGTGAACTGAATGGCATAAACGGTTGCATTACAATCGATAAGTAACGACATATACGCCAACCGAATGCAAGCGTGGCAAGGGATTCATCCCTTTCTGCTGATTGTTGGTCTGATGGGGACAAAAACTTCCACGGTGCAGCTGCTTGTATAATCTGGTTCCCATATTGTGCAGCTTTCATTGCCGACCTCAATGCTTCTTTGAATCGATGCCTTGACAGAGATGATGTTATTTCTTCATGTATTTGCTCTAACCTTGCTTTATGCGCAATGTTGGACTGTGGTAGTTCTAATTTTTCGAACGGACCATTGTCATGCATGGGCAGACGCGAACCCAATGTTAGAATTCTGTGAACGAAATTACCATATGCAGCAATCAATTCGGAATTTATCTTCTCCACAAAATCAGGCCAATTAAAATCGGTATCATGATTTTCCGGCATATTGATGCTAAGGTAATAGCGAAGAGTGTCTGGGTCAAATCTTTCGAGGAAGGATGGCAACCATACGGCATGTTTTCTAGATTTGGAGAATTGTCCACCAGCCAACATCAAATATTCCATTGCAGGGACATTATGCTCTAATGCTAATTCCTCTGGACCTGGCAGAGATATTGGTGTTGTGATATCTAATCCAGCATTTGCATGGTTTAATCCCATAATCAATGCAGGCCAAATAACAGTATGAAAGGGAATGTTGTCCTTACCTAAGAAATATAGATGTCTTGGTTTATTGCCGTTCTTGTCTACCTTCCACCAAGCTTCCCATGCTTTATCACCCATTGAATGGTTGGAAGTTACTGCCTCTTGCGCAGCCCAAATTTGAGCACATGTAGAGTAACCTTGTACAGCCTCAAACCAAACATATACACATTTTCCTGCCCATTCATCTCCGTCAAGCGGTAATGGTATACCCCAACTCAAATCCCTAGTCACGGCTCTTGGCCTTAAACCCATATCTAGCCATTGTTTTGTCATAGCGCGAACATTGGGTTTCCAAACCTTCTCTTGACTCGATGCGTGTTGCTCAAGCGCTTTTTGAAATAAGTCTAAACGATAAAAGAAATGATCAGTATCCTTTACCTCAATGATGGAGTCTGGATTCATTTTTGACCGTGGATTTTTTAATTCAATTGCTTCATATGTAGCACCACAATCATCGCACTGATCACCCCTTGCATCTTCATGACCACAATTTGGGCAGGTCCCCTCCACGTATCTGTCAGGAAGAAATCTACCGGACCCTGAATTATTTACTTCATAGTACTGTTGAGTCGTTTTGCGCTCAAAAAAGCCTGCCTCTAGAAGTTTCAGAAAGTTCTCCTGAACAAGTTGTTTATGCTTTGGATCGGAGGTTCTATTGAATAAAGCACCACCATATTCTACCCCTCTAGAATCGATGGTCGGATGCCATGAGCATCCCAGTTTAAGTAAAGCATCAATGTTAATTTTATGAAACTTATCAACGACTTCTTGCGGGTCAATACCCTCTTGTTCGGCAGTCACGGTAATTGGAGTCCCATGCT
>TARA_B100001121_G_scaffold168007_1_pt1 | contig 14324 bp, 13 predicted proteins | sample TARA_B100001121 | Tara Oceans TARA_B100001121 (sample SAMEA2622817) | marine metagenome | biome: marine biome (ENVO:00000447); feature: surface water layer (ENVO:00002042); material: "saline water (ENVO:00002010), including plankton (ENVO:xxxxxxxx)" | depth 5 m
TGGCTATTCTTTCGGGTGTAGTCATTCTGGCGGCAGGCCTTCCTCTGGTGTCGCTCATCCACCACAGACCCTCTGACAAAGGGTTAACAGTCGACGGTTACGGTCAAAAAGAGGCTGACCAAACAACAACAGAAGATAAAGCCCCAATCCGCAGCTTTACCTGGCGCGAAGCCATAAAAGAGCGCTCATTCTGGTTGTTATCCACGGGACACAGTCTTTCTTTGCTAGCTGTTAGCTCGATGCTGGCACACCTGATTCCTCACCTCACTAATTCTCTAAATTATTCACTTCGAGATGCGAGTATCGCTTTCTCACTTATGACGGGTTTGCAGTTGATTGGGATATTTTTGGGTGGTTATCTCGGGGACAAATACAATAAACAGAAGTTGGTTGTATTCTGCATGCTAGGACATTTTCTTGGGCTGCTGGCTATCGCCTTTGCGAGCAATTTCTTTTGGGTCGTCATCTTTGCCATTCTCCATGGAATAGCCTGGGGAATCAGAGGCCCTCTCATGGTGGCACTGAGAGCTGATTATTTCGGCTCAAAGTTCTTCGGAACCATTATGGGATTTTCATCACTCATCGTAATGATAGGCATGACTTTTGGGCCAATTATCTGTGGCATCCTTTACGACTATTACGGCAACTATCAGTTAGCTTTCACAATTATGGCTTCTGCTTCTCTCGTCGGAGCTCTGTGTTTCTGGCTATGCGAATCGCCTCAACAATCAGCACTAAAATAATTTGTCACTCCACAACATCTAAACTATTGTGCTAGTGGAAATCAAAATATCTGACCGCAGCGACTATGTCGCGCATAATTTGATCGATCACTTAGACGAAACTATCCCGTAACATGCCAACCTCATGTCGTATTCAATATCTAGTGAAGGGCGTCAACGCTGAGCGCGAGGACAAGTCCAACTTGCATCAAGAAATAGTAGATGCGCTTCCAAACGTCAGTTCAGTGAATTTGATGCCGGTGGTCGAGGGATTCTCATTAGACCTCGAGTTTTCCGACATAGAACCTTTTTCGAAAGCCAGTTTTGAACCCTATCTCTCGGAACAGGTCCTACTGGAACTGATCAATCTTAAGTGTGAAACCAAAGGCTCGGCTTCACTGCAACTAGTACGCAGCGAATATAGCTAACGCTACGGCATAACAAATACCGAACTTCATTTATCCTTTGTCTGTTCCCTAGGAGCTATCAAAAGCTAGAACGTTAATAGCGCCAAATCCGTTCAAAAAAATAAACTTTTTAGATAGTTAATGCTCTGACCATTAGCCGCCCACTGCTGCCATATCTTCTTCCAAAAATCAGAGAATTAAAGTGGCTAAAGAATCTATACTAAGCTAAAAACAGTTTGAACAAACTAAACCGCCTTATAGATTGAGGCTAGAGGGAATTTAATGAATGCTCCTTTAGATGACATAACCGTAGTTGAAATAGATAACTGGATGGCAGCACCAAGTGCGGGAGCTGTGTTAGCAGATCTGGGTGCAAGAGTAATCAAAGTAGAACCTTTGACAGGCGATCCCATGAGGGACATGAGCAGACCTATAAAAGGCGATAATTTTTCTGATGAGATAAAAAACTACGACTTTCAATTTGACGTGGACAATCGAGGCAAAACCTCTATAGCCATTGCTATCGACACTGAAGAGGGAGCTAAACTTGTTAGACAGCTGGTTTCAAATGCTCAAGTCTTTATGTGTAATCTTTTGATCGCAAGACAAGAAAAGTACGGTCTGGATCCAAAAAGTTTATTCAAAGAGAACTCTTCGTTAGTCCATGCCACGTTAACTGGCTATGGCACCTCTGGTCCCGATGCTATGCGTCCGGGTTATGATGTGACCGCTTTTTTTGGCAGATCTGGTTTATACGATGCTCAACGTGAGGGCGAAGACGGCATTGTTCCTATGGCCCGTCCAGCTCAGGGAGACCACACCACGGGGCTCGCCTTCGTCGCGTCGATTTTAGCAGCCTTAAGACAAGCCGAAAAAACCCAAACAGGTCAGATCGTTGAAACCTCTTTGTATGAAACCGCAGTCTGGACACAAGCATCCGACTATGCGGTCACCGCGGTTGACAAAGCGCCTGTCAGGAAGCGTGACCGAGAGCACATGTTGGCTATTAGCGCCAACCGTTTCCCTTGTGGAGACGGAAAGTGGATAGTCTTCAATATGATGCCGGACGCAGCTTATTGGCCAAAAATATGTTCCGCTATAAACCTTGAGGACCTGATTGAAGACGAACGATTTATTGATTCGAGTGCCAGATACAAATTAATGCCAGAGCTCATTGCCCTATTCGATGAGGCTCTTTCTCGAAAATCTAGAGACGAATGGGGCGAAATTTTTGATCAAGCGGGTCTTATATGGGGGCCAGTATTATCCCTGGATGAAGTGCCTCAAGACCCCCACGCACTGGAACTCGGTATATTTCCAGAAATCGAGCACCCCTCAATGGGCAATTACACGACGGTTAATATTCCAATGAGATTCGCAACATCAGACGTCAGACCTAGAGGACCGGCTCCCCAACTAGGAGAGCATACAGATTCTATTCTTAAGTCTTTAGGCTTAGATAAAACACAACTAGATTCTTTGAAAAAAAATGGAATTGTTCTAAGCTCCCAGTAATCAAAGGGGGACATCGAATGGAAAACATAGTTATCGTTGATTGCATTAGAACCGGGCTGGCCAAAGCCCATAGAGGCACTTTTAATCTTACCCGCTCTGACGACCTTGTGGCTCACTGCATTAACGCTCTACTCGAACGTAATCCTGCAATAGATCCTGGCGAGATAGAGGATGTGATTTTAGGTTGCGGTCGACAGGTTGGGGAACAATCGGCCAATGTCGCTAGACACGCCGTCGCTTTGTCAAAGCTTCCTATCACTGTTCCAGCTACTACCATCAGTCGCGCATGCTCCTCCGGCCTAAATTCCATTGCCTTCGCGGCAACACAGATTGCAAGTGGCTGCGCTGAGATGATTCTCGCTGGCGGGGTCGAATCGATCACTGGTTTGGATCGAGGAAGCCCAGGTGAGCACTCAGAGAACCCAATACTAATGGAGCAAAAGCCAGATATCTTCATGGCGATGGGTAACACTGCAGAAGTCGTAGCGCGCCGTTACCAGGTGAGTCGCGAAGCTCAAGATTTGTATGCGTTGCAGAGTCAGCAACGTTACGCGGCGGCCGAAGAAAAAGGGTTTATTCAAGATGAAATAGTACCTATGACTGTTTCCTGGAGCAAAATCGTTGATAAACAGACCAAAGAAACGCAAATAGTCGAAGGCACAGTCGATCGAGACGAATGCAATAGACCCGATACGACCTTGGAAGGCCTCACTAAACTAGGCCCAGCATTCGAAGAAGATGGCTCAGTAACAGCAGGGAATGCATCACAATTATCGGATGGAGCTGCGCTCGCTCTACTTATGACAGAGAAGAAAGCAGAGAAGCTGGGGCTGGACATTATGGGTTATTTCAGAGGGTTTACCGTGGCAGGTTGCGAGCCCGACGAAATGGGTATCGGACCAGTTTTCGCGATACCCAAACTCTTGGATTACCTCGGGCTCACCCTAAACGATATAGACCTTGTCGAACTTAATGAAGCCTTTGCGAGCCAGTGCCTCTATTGTAGAGACCGATTAGGCATTGATAATGAAATTTATAACGTCAACGGAGGCTCTATCGCTATAGGTCATCCCTTTGGAATGACTGGAGCAAGATTAACCGGTTCAGTACTCAGGGAACTGAAGCGCAGGAACCAGCGTTACGGAATAGTCTCCATGTGCATCGGTAAGGGCATGGGTGCCGCAGGACTATTTGAAGCGGCGTAACCGCTTCAACGAAGATAACCCGCGCATCAGATTAAAGGGGGCTGATAATGAACAATAGAAGGAATTTTCTCAAGGCCGGCATGCTAGCAACAGCTGCGGTGAGCCTGCCGACGGGGCAATCGCAGGCTAAGACTTTTCAAGGTGAGGTTAAGTCCTATCGACGCCTAGGACGCACCAACCTTGAGATTTCAGACATCAGTTTTGGCACCAGCCGCCTGCGAACCGGAGAAGAGCACTTGATTGAACATGCCATCGATCGTGGTGTTAACTATTTTGATTCCGCAGAGGGATACACACGGGGTCAAGCAGAAAAGGTCTTGGGTAACGCTCTTAAAGGGAAACGAGACAAGGTTTTCTTGGTTTCCAAAACGATGATCGATGCTGATACTAGCGAATCGGAACTCATGCGAAGGCTAGAGGGTTCTCTCAGGAGTCTGCAAACTGACTACGTCGACATTTACATGAACCATGCCGTTAACGATGTCGCTGTCGTTGCCAATCCTGAATGGCAGTCTTTTATTGAAAACGCGAAAAGACAAGGGAAAGTCAGGTTCACTGGAATATCAGGGCACGGTGGCTATCTGGTTGACTGCGTAAATTACGCGCTAGATCATGACATGATCGATCTTATGCTGACCGCTTATAACTTTGGACAAGATCCCAAGTTCTACGAAGGGCTAACTCGAAGACTCGACTGGATAGCTACACAAGAGGAGCTTCCCAAGGCAATTAGTCGTGCCAAAAGCATGGATGTGGGCGTAGTCGCAATGAAAACACTTATGGGAGCCCGCCTTAACGATATGCGTCCCTACGAAAAAGACGGATCAACCTATGCGCAGGCTGCATTCAAGTGGGTTCTCTCAAACCCAGAAGTAGACGCACTAGTCATCACCATGAAATCCATTGAAGAGATAAATGAATTTCTGGACGCCTCTGGCAAGCAAGAGATAACTGCAATTGATAATCATCTTCTCGAGCAGTACACGAAACTAAATGGCATGAGTTATTGCAAGCAGGTCTGCAATAGCTGTGAAGGTGCTTGCCCGGCTCAAGTCCCCATAGCAGACATCATGCGAACCCGCATGTACGCAATAGACTACAAAGATCTTGAGTTCGCGAGGGATGAATACGCTTTGCTAGGTGATGCCGCAAGCAGTTGTCTAACTTGTTCTGGCGAGCCCTGTCAAAATGCTTGTCCAAAAGGCATCGAGATCAGCAAGTGGTGTGCACCAACGCACAGAATGCTCAGCAGACAGATTGCATAAGTGAACCGAGAAGAAATACTCAGCGCGTTCAAAGACGGGCGTATCGATTTAGAAGAAACTCTCTCTCAAATAGACCAGAGCTACTATCATGACGTGGGTCATACCACGTTAGACCTTGATAGAGAGAGCAGAACAGGAGCACCAGAAGTCGTCTTTGGTTCAGGTAAAACAGCCGAACAAGTTATGGAAATCGTAGAAGTTTTGCTGGAAAAAAATGTTAATACACTGGTTACAAGACTCGATGAAGAAAAGTACTCAGCTCTCTCAGCTTCATTGCCTGAGTACGCGATCTACACTCCGAACTCTCAGCTATTACGCATCAAAGTAAAAGAAATTGAGCTGACAAAGTCCTTTGTAGCAGTCGTTTCCGCGGGGACGTCCGACCACAACATTGCGGAAGAGGCGGCGCTTACAGCAGAATTTTTTGGAAGCGAGACAGTTCAAATAAGCGATGTTGGCGTCGCTGGGTTACACAGGCTACTTGCAAGAATAGACGAAATAAGAAAGGCAAAGGTTATCGTCGTAGTAGCTGGCATGGAGGGGGCACTACCCAGTGTAGTGGGGGGACTAGTCAAAAGCCCCGTGATCGCAGTCCCTAGCAGCGTCGGTTATGGAGCCTCATTTGATGGGGTCGCGGCATTACTGGGCATGCTGACTAGCTGTGCTTCTGGCATTTCAGTCGTGAATATCGATAATGGGTTCGGTGCGGGCTATTTAGCAAACATGATCAACCAAATTTAGACTAGCTAAGTGAACGAACAAATATTAGAAAAATATCAATCTCTCAAATCGGTTATCAATAACTATGAAAGCGCAGTAGTAGCTTTTTCAGGGGGAATCGATAGCTCCCTGGTCGCCTATGTAGCCGGAGAGGTCCTGGGTAATAATGCATTGGCCGTCACTTCCGGATCGGCGAGCCTAAAAAGGTCTGACCTTCATCTTGCAGAGACACTCGGTAAAGATTGGGATCTATCTCACGAAATCATAGTGACCGATGAGCTGAGCAAAGCCGATTACAGGCGGAACCCGGTGGACCGCTGCTTTCACTGTAAGACCTCGCTGTACACCTCTCTTGATACGATTTGTAAAGAAAGAGGCATCGAGGTTATTTTCAATGGCACAAACCTGGATGATCTGGGAGATCACCGACCAGGACTTGTCGCGGCAGACAACTATCAAGTCTGCTCGCCTTTAGTCGAGGCTGGCTTCCATAAAGCAGACGTAAGACTGTTAGCAAACGAGCTAGGCTTAAAAAATGCCGATAAACCCCAATCTGCTTGCTTATCCAGCCGTTTTCCTTATGGCACATCGATCGATGAACAGCTTCTAGCACAGGTAGAGCAAGCAGAAACAGTTCTCGAATCCCTAGGTTTTACCCAATTTCGTGTTCGGCATCACGGAGATCTCGCTCGAATAGAGGTAATCGAAACCGAGCTTAAAAAGGCGATGGATCATCGCTCACAAATCAACAAAGCTTTGAGTGATCTAGGTTATCGATATGTTACCTTGGATATGACCGGTTTTCGTTCCGGTTCTCTTAATGAAGGACTTCGAAAAGAGCAGATACAAGTGGTCAATATCCACAACCCCAAGAAATAGCAGCTAAATAAACTCCTGTCAGGAAATTGAGCCTACTGACGGTAGTAGGATTTTAGCTGACGGTCCTGTCTACTCGTATCGGACTTATTTCCAGTTCTGGCCCATGGCTTGTACTTCGGCGATGTTGCCCCTTCTGGCCTGTCTCCCATTATGGTCACCCTATGTATGATTCGCTCACCTTCGAAGTCATTTAAAACCATGTGTTGGGTGCACCGGTTGTCCCAAATGCCAATCGTGCCTGCGGTCCAGCCGTATCTGACCGTGAACCGGGGGTTTTGGACCCAACGGGTTAGGTAGCTTAAAAGCATTTCACTTTCCGACGCGTTCATCTCAACAATACGACGAGTAAAGTGCTCATTCACATACAAAGCTTTCTGACCTGTTACCGGATGAACCCTGATTACGGGATGCACCATCATTTTATCCGTTCGGTTATGGGGTAACGCATCATGTAAAGCGGTAACGGACTCACAAAGGTCTTTCATTGGTTCTGATAACTCTTCGTAGGCCTGACATAGGTTGGTCCACATTGTATCTCCACCGACCTCCGGGCAGGTTACCATATGAAGGACCGACATGATCGAAGGTTCTTCCATAAAGGTAAGGTCTGTGTGCCATTCGTCAGCGATTCCACCCTTGGAAGCCGCTAACTCAAATACCTTGTCATGTTCCGTATAGGGATTTTTTAAATTCGGATGTGACTCGATTACACCAAAGTGGCTACCCAACTCAACATGCTGGTCCACTGTGATTGACTGACCCGGAAAAAAAAGAACTTTGTGTTTCGACAATAATTCCTTAATACAATCCGCTTCATCGGTGCTTATTTCAGACAGGTCAGCATTTAATACCTCAGCGCCCAGTGATGCTGCAACTCTTCTAACTTGCCAAGATTCACTTCGACTCAAAATAATCCCCCTAATTCACATTCCTCTATACATCATCCGACACCCCACGAACAAACAAGGGCTCCATCTGCAGCTCCCTAAAATCATCTTGCATCTGCTCATTACTCGGCTCAAGCACGGGTTCAGCCGCCGCGCTTAACAAAACCTCCAACAACGTCGCATCACTGGACGAATTCAAAAATAACCCGTCAACACTCAAGGTATAATCTACCGCTCTTTTTAGCGGATGCTTATCCGTGATGGGCCTATACCAACTGTATCGCTTTTCTTCGTCTTCCTCAGTCCAGCGCCTCAAAGCGATCGACTTGATCGTTTGAATAGCCACCTCCTTGCTTCTGGCGAGCGAATAAAGGTCTTCAAAATCACTTTTATACTGTTCCTGACTCATCATCGAAAAGTTGTGAGGTAATAGTACCGAGTCAAAATCATAGGTCTGCAAACTCTGTAGGTGCATGCTAGCAGCAAAGGTACCATGCCCCGTAACACCAATATTCTTGACCAACCCCTCTTCCTTAGCCTCAATTAAGCCCTCTAGAGCCCCATCGGACCCCATTGCCACGTCCCATTCGTTCTGCTTGGTCAAATTATGCAGTTGGATTAAGTCAACATTGTCCACCTGCATTCGCTCCAGAGATCGTTTCAACTGATCTTTAGCTTCATTTTTTGTTCGCAAACCCGTCTTTGTTGCCAAAAAGAAATCGGATCGTCTACTTTCCAATATCGGACCAAGTCGTAGTTCTGCATCGCCATAACTTGCCGCCACGTCAATATGATTGATTCCAAATTTATCAAGTACCTCAAAAGTAGACTCCGCTCGATCTTGAGACATCGCTCCGAGAGCCGCGGCACCGAAAATCACCCTTGAACTCAGGTGCCCAGTCTTGCCAAACAATTGTTTTTCTATCATGCGATATGCCTTGAACTTAAACTTGGTTACACTACTTCTTTTAATTCCACTTATTCTAACAGTGTTTTCTGAAGATCATACGTTTGCAGGTAATCCTCTAGATCGAGCGGAACATATCCGCAGAGACGAAGAAGCGATCCAAGAATTAATCAAATCCAAAGAAGGCAAATATCTGGTCTTTGATCGTTTAAAGGTGCACGTGGACGAAGAAGGTCAACTGAAATGGCTCAACCCAACCGATCTACCGTCGCTTACCCACCAGCCGGCTTTACTGGGAATCGATGACGATAAACCACATTTCGCCCTAGATCTTTCAGATACGCCTTGGGTTAGAGATAAACAATTCGCTGATTGCCGGACCACAGCCATGCACATAAGCGGTCCCGAGACAGGAATACTCGCTCAGGCCCGTTCGCAATTGGATTGGCACAGAAAGAACCGTTTCTGCGCAGTGTGTGGCTCAAAAAACCGCAAAGAAAGAGGAGGACAGGTTCTGCGTTGCGAAACCTGTGAGAGGCATATTTTTCCACGAACAGATCCTGTGGTCATCATGCTTATTATTGACGCGTCGAATGAAGAAAGGTGCCTGTTGGGACAGGGAAAAGGAAGAATGGTACAGAGCAACTTCTACTCGGCGCTTGCAGGGTTTATCGATCAAGGGGAATCAATAGAAGAGGCCGTCAGACGCGAAGTTCAAGAAGAATCTCAAGTCAACGTAGGACGAGTTCAGTATCACTCCTCTCAGCCCTGGCCATTCCCCTCCTCACTGATGATTGGATGTCATGCCTTGGCTGTATCAACAGAAATTGTTGTTAATTCGTCAGAAATGGCCAACGTTTCTTGGTTCTCCAAAGAGGAAGTCATTGCCTCACTCAACAACCAACACCCCGAACTAACGGTTCCTGGCAGAATGGCAATAGCCCATCATTTAATTAAGTCTTGGGCCGAAGGAGAGGTTCAATTTTGAATAGTTTAGCCTGTTGGAATTGCGGCTCACCGCTAAGCGATATACCTTTACCGATAAGCAGACACAGTCAGTGCTCTAGTTGCTTCAATGACCTCCACTGCTGTCGCCTCTGTAAATATCATGACCCGGAGCGTACGGTCTATTGTCTCGAAGATCGGGCAGACCCACCCATCCAGAAAGAAAACGCCAACTTTTGTGACTATTTCAGCCCGAACTCGAAAGCCTTCAATGCTGGAGGCGCAATTAAAAGCGCAGACTCCAAAGCAAAACTCGAGTCTCTTTTCGGCAGCAGTGAAGAAGACAGCATCTCTTCTTATAATGAAGTCATCGAATCAAAGGAAGAGGAGGCCAAGAGAGCTTTGAACGATCTATTCAAATAGGGTCTTCAAAGAGATAGCATCTCTAAGCAGTTCGCGATCTCAGTCAGAGAGTTAAATCGCGATACATCATATTCGCTAATCGTCAGTCTCGGAGATTTGTTGTCAGGAACATGCATAACTTTATACCCAGCCTGATACGCAGACTGAACGCCATTTTTTGAATCTTCTATCGCCCAGGAGTTTTGCGGGACAACACCCAGCTTATTAGCGATATTTAGATAAGGGGCGGGATGAGGCTTGCCCTGTTCACTCTCGCCACCGCAAACCATTTCTTTAAAATATTTCTCAAAATTCAAATGAGCTAAAGACTTTTCTACTGTTTTGCGTCCTGTAGAAGTACAAAGGCCCACTGGCACCTCTCGCGTCTCTAACAACGCGAGAAGTTCTATTGCCCCTTGTTTAAGATCCACTGGACCTTGATCAAGACGTTCTGAAAACCATCTCGAACTAAGCTTTCTAAGTTCAGGGTAAGGAAACTCCGGACCAAGACGTTCGAAAAACACATCGTGAGCCTGTCTGACGTTTAAACCAACCGTTTCTTCGTAAACTTCCATTTCACAACTACAGCCAATCTCACGACATGCTGAGATGAAGAGCTCTCTTGCGATCGTCTCCGTATCGAGAAGCGTACCATCAAGATCAAAAACGACCCCTTCTGGGATCTTGTTTACACCAAACAGTTCGACGCTCTCCTATTCCACCTAGGAAGCCTTCGCAAGATTTCGTAGGACATAGTGGAGGACGCCGCCATGCTCTATGTACTCGATTTCAATGGCGGTATCAATTCGACATTTTATTGTAATGTCTTTGCTCGATCCATCAGGGTAACCAATCTCACAGCTCACCTCTTGTAAAGGCTGGATTTCGTCCAAACCAAAAATCGATATTGATTCATCGCCAGTAAGACCGAGCGTCTTTCTTGTATCGCCACCAGTGAACTCAAAGGGAATAACCCCCATTCCCACCAGATTAGAGCGGTGAATACGTTCAAAACTCTCAGCAATAACGGCTTTCACTCCCAGAAGCGCGGTTCCTTTCGCCGCCCAATCCCGGCTGGATCCAGCGCCATACTGCTCGCCACCAAATATCACCAAAGGAACTTCTTCTTTCTGATACGCCATCGCTGCTTCGAAGATAGACGTTTGCCTTCCATCCGGTCCCTTGGTGTAGCCTCCCTCAACCTCATCGAGCATTTCATTCTTAATACGAATATTCGCAAAAGTACCGCGCATCATTACTTCGTGATTTCCTCGTCGCGACCCGTAACTGTTAAATTCTTGAATCGGCACTTGGCGGTCTGTTAAGTATTGCCCGGCAGGAGTTGTTGATTGAAAGGAACCCGCAGGGCTGATGTGATCAGTTGTAATCATGTCGCCCAGAACAGCAAGTACCCTGGCATTTTCAATATTATTAATTACGCCAGGTTCTTTCCCCATATTCTGGAAATACGGAGGGTTCTGGACATAAGTGGAAGAAATAGGCCAATCATAAGTTTGACTCGCTGTAGTCTCTACCGATTGCCACTTTTCATCTCCTTTAAAAACATCCGCATACTTGGAATTAAACGCTTCTCTCGTCACAGTGCTTTCCACCAATTCTGCAACCTCCTTGGAGCTTGGCCAAATGTCTTTCAGAAAAACTGGAGAACCTGAACTGTCTGACCCTATCGGATCATTAATCAAATCGATGTCCATCGTTCCAGCCAGCGCGTAGGCCACTACAAGCGGCGGCGAAGCCAGGTAGTTCGCCCGAACATCTGGAGATATTCTTCCCTCAAAATTTCTATTACCAGACAAAACCGCGGTTGCCACAAGGTCACCGTCTGCGATCGCTTGACTGATTTCACTTTGTATCGGTCCCGAGTTACCGATACAGGTAGTACACCCATATCCGACTAAATTAAACCCAACTTTATCCAGATCTTCCTGGAGACCAGATGCTTCGAGATACGCACTAACCACTTGAGATCCCGGAGCAAGCGAAGTCTTAACCCATGGCTGTCTTTGAAGACCTAGCGCTGCTGCCTTTCTGGCGACTAAGCCAGCCGAAATCATAACGTAAGGATTCGATGTGTTAGTGCATGAGGTAATTGACGCTATGACTACCTTGCCTGACTCCATTTCATACTCTTCATTTTCTACGGGGACCTTCTTTCCCAACGGTCGATCGAAGGTATCTTTCATTTCAGCTCTGAAGGCACCTTGCGCCTCATTCAACGCGACATAATCTTGAGGTCTTTTAGGCCCGGATATCGCCGGAACAATAGAATCCATATTGAGATGAAGGGTATCTGTGTAGACGGGCGAATAATCTTTCGACCTCCAGAATCCGTTCTCCTTCGCATAAGCTTCCACCAAGGCAACGCGATCTTCATCTCGTCCTGTATTTCGAAGATATCGAAGTGTTTCATCGTCTATCGGGAAGAAACCACAAGTGGCCCCGTATTCGGGCGCCATATTCGCAATTGTTGCCCGATCAGCCAAAGGAAGAGAATCCAAGCCGGAACCATAAAACTCAACAAACTTCCCAACCACCCCCTTTTCTCTGAGCATCTCAACGACCTTTAACACGAGATCGGTTCCGGTTGTTCCCTCCGACATCGCTCCAGTTAACTCAAAGCCAACCACTTCCGGGATCAACATCGACACGGGCTGACCAAGCATAGCCGCTTCTGCCTCAATACCTCCCACTCCCCAACCAAGCACGGCCATCCCGTTAACCATGGTCGTATGACTGTCAGTACCTACAAGAGTATCTGGATAAGCCACCTGCTCTCCGTCCTGATCGATATCGCTCCAAACGGTCTGCGCGAGATACTCCAGATTCACCTGATGACAGATACCTGTCCCTGGGGGCACTACACGAAAATTATCGAATGCACTTTGACCCCACTTGAGGAAGGTGTAGCGCTCCATGTTCCTTTCATATTCTCGATCAACGTTCATTTGGAAAGCTTGAGGGTTTCCAAATTCATCAATCATTACCGAATGGTCAATCACCAAATCAACGGGGTTTAAAGGATTTATTTTTTGCGCATCTCCTCCTAGGCCCACTATCCCATCACGCATAGCCGCCAAATCCACGACAGCTGGAACTCCAGTAAAATCCTGCATCAGTACGCGAGCAGGCCGATACGCGATCTCTCTCGGGTTTTTTCCACCCTGCTGAGCCCAGTCGGCGAAGGCTTTGATGTCATCCACCGTAACTGTATTGCCATCCTCAAAACGCAGCATGTTCTCAAGTACAACCTTCAATGCTGCAGGAATACGAGAGAAATCCCCAAGGCCTTTTTCTTGAGCCTCGGGAATTGAGTAATAGGCTATGGACTTCCCATTTATATCTAACGTTTTCCTTGATCCGACACTATCCTGTCCCACGATAATTGGCATACCAGCTTTCCTTAAACACCTAACTTCTTCTTTCGTATATTTTGCCTGAAAGTGATGAAACCCCCAAAAAAATCTGGGACATCTCTTCAGCTATCAACGGATTCTGTTTTTCCAAACAAGGCGGACCCGCACCTCCAACAAAAACTTGCTTCATAAGAATGTCCCTCTGCGGAGCAATTCGGACAGATTTTGGTGTTTGCTTGCTTCCGGTGAGCTTCGTTTAGTTCTAGCGTGACTATTCCAGTTGGTACTGCGATTATCCCGTAACCCATAATCATAATGATCGCGGCCAAGGCTCTACCCAAGCCCGTGACCGGAGCAACATCTCCGTAACCGACAGTCGTCATCGTCGTGACCGCCCAGTAAACACTCTGGGGAATACTCGAAAACTGGGGGTTGGTTCCACCTTCCACCAAGTACATCAAAGAGCCAAACACCAACACCAAGGCGAATACTGAACAGAGAAAAACGGTGATTTTACGTCGACTCGCGACCAAGGCTTGAGCGATCAGCTCTCCTTCTCCCACGTAACGGACCATCCGAAATATCCGAAAAACGCGCAGCACCCTGACTATACGAAGGACAAGAAAGTAATGAGCGTCCGCAAACCAGATGCTCAGATATGTGGGCAAGGAACCTAGCAAATCAATTACGCCGTAGAAACTTCGGGCGTAAAGCCACCTATTTTGAATACTCCATAATCTTAATAGATATTCAATCGTGAAAATGATCGTGAAAGTCCATTCGGCTGCTAACAGCAAGCGCCCATATCGCTCGTTCATACTGGTCACCGAATCCAATAAGACGGCGGCGATACTCAATAGGATGCAGATTATCAAAACTACATCGAACACCTTCCCAGCCGAGGTGTTGGCTTCAAAAATTACAGATCTGACTCTCCCCTTTAGCTCGCTCACCCAGCCCGCCCCATAAAAGAGTGTTTATTCTATCAGGCTTAGGCCAGCGAACCTCTGGAGTTTTCATCGGGACTAATCGCCCGTTTTGATTTCTATATTTCTTGCGATCGTTTCCGCCTTTTTTGGCACCTGCAGATAGAGGA
>TARA_B100001121_G_scaffold260689_1_pt1 | contig 14277 bp, 13 predicted proteins | sample TARA_B100001121 | Tara Oceans TARA_B100001121 (sample SAMEA2622817) | marine metagenome | biome: marine biome (ENVO:00000447); feature: surface water layer (ENVO:00002042); material: "saline water (ENVO:00002010), including plankton (ENVO:xxxxxxxx)" | depth 5 m
CTGTGTTTTCAAAGTAATGATCTGCATCAGGAGGAATAAGCACAAAATCCCCTTCTTTTATGGGGTATTTTTCTCCATCTACAAAAACTATACCTTCTCCTCTAGTGATGTACGCTTGATGTTCCCAAGGATGAGTATGATGAGTACTCGTCTCACCAGGTTTATGGTCGTGATAAAGAGAAACTACTGTTGGTACTCCATCCTTTGCCCCTAGAATGGGTTGTTCTTTGTGATCATTTTTATTTTTTATAACTGGTTTAATTTATACCTCTGATGAATCGCTTGATTCTGATGATTGAACATTGTTTTCTTCAGAAGGAGTTTTGAGTTTGAAAAATGAATTTACTAAAATAAATCCTAGTGAAACTGCCAAAATAACTGATCCTACAATAGTCCCCCACATAAATGTTGGTCCGTGTGCGAAAAGTATTGAACCAGCCTCTGAGTGATTATGGAGACCAAATTTAGTAATTTCTTTGGAAACGTTTTCTGCATTTGTTAGAGTCATTACTGGGTTATCAGATGCAGATCTTGGAAACATTGCAAAAAGCAAACCAAGAACAAATATAGCCATACCTATCGCAGAAGTAATTCCTACTATTCCATAAGATTTCCATTTTCTAATTGTACCTGAGTAGGTTGTTTCGATACTGGTTGAAATTTCCTTAGCTCGTGTATTAACAATAGTTTCAATTTGTTCAACTGATAAATCATTTTTTTCCTTCATTAGAGACATTTGCTCTGCATGTATATTTCTAATTGAATCTATTTCAGTTTTTAAAGAGTCTATTTCACTTTGTTTTCTAGCAGTAATTGTAGCTTGAATTCTCCATGCAACAGTTCCTAAAGCTCCAATTACTGGTATTGAAACCACACTAGTTAATAATCCGATATCCATAATTCAACCTCCTAGTTATTTTGTGTTGAAGGAAGCATACTTCTCAATGCTTCTGCAACCGCTCCTGGGTTATCAATTTCTTCCATGTTAATTGTCATTCTACTTCCTATTCCCGAGGAAACAACTACTGTTCCTCTTCCAGACAACGCCTCAATCAAAGTTCTTTTTTCAGAAATTTGAACTATTCTTCCAACTGGAATTTCATTGGTATGTAGGTATAAGAATTTATACATATAGATAGCTCTTCTATCTGTAACAATATATGTAATATGAAGATTTCTAAAATATCTCATTACGCCCTTAAAGAAGAACCACAAACCAAACATAAATGACACGAAAGGGAAAATATAAGCAAGTTCTGTACCCGCATATAGAACAGCTGTAACAATAAATAATGGAATACTAATCATTATTCTTGCATATGCTGGTTTCATTGTAGGATGCCTTTCTATTTTCACGTCTTCTCCATCTCCTAAATTAGGATACGGGAAAGATCCTACGGCTGTCATATAGAAACCTAATATTAGTAGTACAACTCCAGTTACTATTGCTGCTATACCAGACCAAGCTGGAACGGTACCATCAGTCTGTGAATATACTAATAATATAGCTCCTAGAGCGATAATTGGTATAGACACTAGCAAGGCTATTGTCATTCTTACTATTAATCTTACAAATAGCATAAATCCATATGGTGTTCTTGATGTAGTCATTATTTACCTCTAATCATTTGTAATACTGAGAAGAACAAGGTTATCATTATACCCACAATTGCTAATCCAGTAGGAGATGCAATATCACCGATTGGTAGATCAGATGTATCTACACCTGGAATAAGCTTTCTGAGCCTTGATCCTTCATAAACATATAAGTCAACTAATTTACAATTTGAGATTGCATCCAGCTCTATTGCAGAAGCAGGCCTTAGATTAGGAGCCTTATCTCCAACTATTGGATGCATACCACTGTATGTTCCTGGCATAGAGAATTCAGCAACAGCCTTAGCTGCAGCTTCTTCAGGGTTTCCTCCAGAGCTCTCAATCATGTAACCAAAAGTAGTTACGTACTCATTTATCATACAAGCCCTTTGAGAATCATCTGGCTCAGCTAAATAATCTGGATCTTGTGATCTTCCTAATTTTAGAAGAGCATCTAAACCTCCTCTACCTTGTGTAGCAGTTCTTATTTGAGACTCACAGTTTCCTAGAGCTTCTTTTTCTTTATTAGAAGGTCTTTGTTTTGGGTCCCAAACTAAATTGGACATATATGATGTTTTTATATAATTTTCTGTTTCACCTTTTGCCCTAGCTAAATTAGCAACCATACAATCTTCAGCAGCACTATTCCTAGACATATTAACAAGTTCTATTCTCATGTTTTCTAATGCTCCTCCGCCAGATAGTGTCCCTTGCACCATATTTCCGGGGTTATTACCTCTATTAGAATCATTAGTTTGAATAGTTTGCCTAAAATCAGTAGCTGATTTTTGAGAACTTCTTGTGAATATATCGCTTACAAACATTGGCTCATAATTATAGTCAGGCTCTAAAGCATTAGCTACCCAATCAAATTCAGGTTTATATTCTAAACACATATGAACATCTTCTAAAGCTTGGAAAGGGAATTGACCTCCAGATGGTTCCATTGAAACATCTCCACCCCAATAGAAAATATTATCAATAATGTGGTCTGCACCAGCTTCCATCATTCTTAGAGGCATTCCACTGCCTGAGTTCTGCCATGCATCTACTATGCAACCATGTATTCTAGCGTGCTTATTATTGGGATCTCTTTCATCTGCATATTCCATTAATCCTATTTGTAGTCTATCTAAGTTAACTGTGTATTGCCCTAAAAAGCCTTCCCATGCATCCATAGGTAGTTCAGGACCATCCATATTTTCAGCACAATCTCTTAGTGAGTCGTATTGTTGTTCCCCAAGTGGCCTATTTATTACTTCAGTAGGATCTTCATAGTCTTGAATTCCTTGCATAATTTGTTCAACCAGTCTTACTGCATCTGGTCCAGTATGAAATTCTTCAAATTTTTCAATATTACACTGGATCATCCAATCTTCAGTTAATACACCAAAATTTAGGACAAAACTATTATCTCCACCAAAATTACCTTGAACTGAGTCTAAGTAATCTCTTAGCCAATTCAATTCATTGTTACATCCTATAACTCGGTTAACTACCTCGTTTTTATGCTGAGGATTAGCATCACTTTCTAGGAAGCCCCATTGATCACTACGTCCTACAGCGAAATTAACTAGATCGTCAACTATTCTTCCTGCCTGATTCCTATTCATACCTTGAGCATCAGCAACAGAATCAATCATACAAGCCTGACCTTGAATTTCTTGGTCACCAAAAATATATGTAACTAATAAGTCACTTGAAAGAGGGAAATAGCCTTGAGAATTATTGGGATTTGGTCTGATATTACTATCCCAGTGATACCAACAATCATAAGCTGCTAGCATTTCTTCATAAGATATAGATCTTTTTCCTGTTTCAACAGTGACCATATCTTCCATTATTACATTTCTTGGGATGTTTAAACTGTCAGAGAGATGTGGTACCAAACATGCTTCCATCATTGCATTTAAATCTGCTCTTGGAGCAGTACCTGTAGATGATTCCTCTTGTCTATCAGCTCCCCATCCACCACTTAGCAATTTACTAAAACTTAATTGCATACAATTAATGACTGATTCATAGTAAAAATCAGGTTCTTCAAGAGGCCTAACACCAAGAGGGAATGCAAAATCCATGTATGCCTGTTCATATGACATTCCATAACCAGACTCAATCTGGTTGGCAATACATTCCATAACCTTCCATCTATCTTCAGTTGTTATTTTTGTAAGGTTGATAAAAGGACCAACTGGAACTTCATTATCGGGTGGTGGTTGAAATTGATTTCCAAATATATTACCTACTGGACCTTGTCCGAAAATATTTCCAATACCTTGGTTGTTTCCCTGATTTTGAGCAGCTTGTTGTTTCCTCATTTCTTCAGCCATTTGTAGTTCAAGCTCAGCTTGTTGTCTAGCTCTTAATAATTCTTCTTCTGCTCTTTTTCTTTCGGCTTCTCTTCTGATATTGTCAGCTTCTTCATACATTCTTTGGGTTTCTTGGTCCGCTTCCCATTGAGGATTATGGTATGGACCTCCAGGTTGAACCAAAGGAGAATCAGCTAAGAAAAATTGATATTTACATTTTGCTATTTGAGTACCAGGTTCAGTAGGCATATTACCTCTTAAAAATATATGAGTTCCTTCTTTTGTTGGGTCTGAGGCTGCTGGGCCTATATATTGTCTTTCAATCCAAGCTGCCTCATAATTTTCGTATTGCTGCCCTGGAAGCATACAACCTTGAAACCAAACTCCTTGACCTTCGTAAAATTCATATGGAGAATAGGTTTGAGTCATGGCCATCATACTTATGTCCATTTTAACCTCACAGAATACCTCTCCTGTACCAGGATTGGTTCTACATTCAGATGCTACTGTATCCATAGTCATGGCACCCATCATTTGCTGCATCATACCCTGCATATTAGGCATTTGAGCCGAGACCTTTTGAGAGTCTGCTACTCCTAGCACCAATGTCACAAAGATAAATGTATATAAAGAAAGCTTTGAGAGTTTATTGAATGAAAGATTAAATTTGGACATTTTGTACTACGCTGTTCTATTTATTATTTTCTGTTATTATTTTCACAAGCAACAATTTTTATTATATATTAACATAAACAAATAATTTAAGAACTTAAAAATTACAAATTTAGTACTTATTATTACAGAATAACTAAGTTTGAGAAGGAGAATAAAATGGTTTGGTATGACTGGATACTTATAGCACCCATAGTTTTGGGAGTGGTTATGGGGTATAGAATGGGCCTAATTAAGAACGTTCTCTACATTGTCCTTGTAGCAATAACAATGATTATTGGGGGTCTCCTTTCTCAGATGATAGTTGATGCTATTGGATTAGAATTAGAAAGTGATGCTCTAGTTACTGTAATTGGTTATGGAATTCTATTGATTGCAGGATTTTTAGGAGTTCAACTATTTAGTGGAGTTGTTCAGATGATTATTTCAAAGCTTACTTTTGGGATTGGAGATAAAGTTAATGCTGTTGGAGGATTAGTATCTGGTTTAGTTCTTGGCTTTTTGGTTACAACAATAATAGTAAACATAACAGCTAGGTGGACTTATACTCCTGATGAAGAAGAAGACGGAAGACTTGAAATATCTGAAGAAGCTATCTCAAAAATGTTTGAAAATAGTATTAAGGATACATCTAGAGAAGCTGCTGATAAAATTCTGAGAGAAAGCTTAATGGTTGGAGTCGTGATTGATGTGAAAAAATTACTTGGAGGTCAATTTTTAGGAATAATACCGGGTGAATTTAGTGACACACTTGATATTGCAGACGAACGTAGGTCTGCTGATTAATTTACTTCTTTTGTTGCCCACGCTTTGATTAAGTGATGGGCAATAGCTATGTTTCCAGGTACATTAAGGTTATTATTTTTTTCTTCTAATGCTGATAGAACTTCATCTCTGTGAAACCATTTCACTGAGTGCATTTCATGCTCATCATAATCTATTTCCTCTGAATCTGCTTCAGCATGACAACCAATCATTAGGGACCATGGAAATGGCCAAGGTTGCGAAGCGTAATATTTAACATTTTTTACTTTGATCCCAGATTCTTCCATAATTTCACGGCTTACTGCTTCCTCAATTGATTCTCCTTGATCAACAAATCCTGCTAAGCATGAATAAATATTTAAGTTTGAAAGTCTACCTTTTGACTGTCCAAGTAAACAATAATCTCCGTTACTTACTAATGTGATGATCACGGGATCAGTTCTTGGGAATAATTCTACTTCACATTTGGTACATTTTCTTGACTGACCTCCTCTTAGGCCAATTGTTTTCCCTCCATCAATTCCGCAAAAAACGTTCTTGCTATTCCATTCCAATTGACTTTTACTTTGGCTGATCATTCCCCCCTGATTTTGTGCCAGTTGATCACCTGCTGTTCTGCAGTTGATAAATTCATCGCTTTTCGATAATAGGCTGTTAACTAAATCTTCATCAAATTTTGAGAGATCTGTTGTCAGATAAATTTCTTCTGAAAGAGATCCTAACAGTATTAACTCAGGTTCTATCCCTTTATCTTTTATTTCTCCAAGAGTAAGAAATTTTAGACTAATATTTGTAAATATTTTTTTTACGAGAACTTTTGATTTGTAATAAACTATAACCTTTGAATTGTCATCATTAATTTGAGAATCTATCCATTTGTCATCTCTTCTTTCAACTTCAAGTCTATTTATATTATTTCCTGAAAACTTTAATATTTTTCCCATTTTATACCTCTTAAAAACTTATCAATCCTCTAGCTAACTCTCCTCTTTCTAGAGCATCAAAGCCTTCATTGATATCTTCTATTTTGTATTTTTTTGTAATCATTTCATCTAGGAAAAGTTCACCATTCATATATAAATTTGCAAGTCTAGGAAAATCAATTCTTGGTCTACTACTTCCATATGAAGTTCTTACTATTTCTCTTTCCCCCATCATTGTATAGAAAGGAAGATTTATTTCTACTCCATATGGAGTTTTACCTAATATTACTACCCTTGCTCCTGGTCTAGAACATTCAAGTGTTTGTCTAATAGTTTCATTATGTCCCGCAGATTCAATTGCATAATCAACCCCTCTACCTTCGGTTAATTCAGCACAAAATTCAATAGGATTTATATTTTTAGAATTAACAGTATGTGTTGCACCAACTCTTCTTGCAAAGTCTAATTTATTATCAAAAATATCTACAGCAATAATTTTTGATGCACCTGAAATTCTTGCGCCTTGAATTGCACTTAATCCAACAGCACCACATCCAATTACTACAACTGAAGTTTCAGGTTTGATATTTCCAGCATAAACAGCTCCTCCATAACCAGTCATAACTGCACAACCTAATAAAGCTGCTCTATCTAGTGGAAAATCTTTTCTGACTTTTACTGCTGATTGTTTAGGTATAACCGTATACTCAGCATGTGAAGAAACTAAGCTATAATAATGTATTTTTTCGCCACCTATTGAAGCTCTTGTTGTTCCATCAAATAGAACACCGTTAGTATTTGCTTTTTTTTGAACTTCACAAAGAATAGGTTGTCCGTTATCACAATAAAAGCAGATACCACAGTTTGGATTCCAGGAACAAATTACGTGATCCCCAACTTCTACATGATCAACTCCTTCTCCAATAGCTTCTACTATTCCTGCACCTTCATGACCAATTATTGCAGGTAAATTAACCGGCTGGTAACCTCTCATTGTCTCCCAATCTGTATGACACAAACCACTAGCTGATATTTTTACCATAACTTCATCTTTTTTTGGTTCTGAAATATCTACATCTTCAACTGACAATTTACCTTTAGTTTCAAAAAGAACAGCTGCTTTCAAGTAATCCCTCTCAATTTGATATTAGTTTTTATCATCTTATTATAGTTTTTATAAATTAGTAAATTGAAAAGGTTTAATAAATAACTCAAATTTTGGGAACTTTTTTGGTATGAAATATAGTAAAAAATCAGAAGGTTTTGGAGCGGGAGACGAGATTCGAACTCGCGACATTCTGCTTGGAAGGCAGACGCTCTACCAACTGAGCTACCCCCGCATGAATTAAATTTTAACATAAAATTAATATTTTAAAAATCTAAATAAATATTTTCTTCGAAGTAAATAATATTTCAAATATATATCAGATATAGGTATAACTTTATGGTGCCGAAGGTGGGAGTCGAACCCACACGGGTTTCCCCAGCCGATTTTGAGTCGACCGCGTCTGCCATTCCGCCACTTCGGCAATATAATACCTATTAAATCTTATCAAAATATTATCTTTATAAATATTTACTATCTCTTCATATAATCTTCATATTTCTTCAATAAAATATAGTTATTCAATAAAGTCTTTCTAATAAATAAAAATATTGGAGAAGAATATGAAAAAAATTATAAAGAACGAGCAAAATAAACTTCGCAAAGAAATTTACATAGTGTTGATTTCTGTATGTTTATTCGTTGGGGCTATTTTTTTTAGTGAAAAATATTTAAGTGCAGATGAAATGGTTACTAAACCTACAGAATCTGAAATTAGATCTAAATTAGAAAAATTAATTGACGAAGGCAAGATAACTGAAGATGAAGCTGAAATAAAACTTGAAGCAATCCTTTCAGGAGAGAAGGTAGGAAAGAAGCGAGGAATGTTTGAGAAAAAACCTACAGAATCTGAAATTAAATCTAAATTAGAAAAGTTAATTGACGAAGGCAAGATAACTGAAGATGAAGTTGAAATAAAACTTGAAGCAATCATTTCTGGAGAGAAGATAGGAAAGAAGCGAGGAAGTTTTGCTAGACAACCTTAAATAGTCCCCCACTAAATGAGGGTAAATAGATTTTGGGATATTGTACTTTTATGATTTTCCAAGCAACAACATTTCTATTTACCCTCAAAACAAAAGTAGATAAAATTAAAGCTTATGGCTAATAAAATACTTATATGTGACGATGATCAAATAATAACTGATTCTCTATCAGAATATCTTTCTGCTATGGATTATGAAATTTTAGCAGTAAATGATGGAAATGAAGCTGTCGAAAATTTTTTATCCTATAATCCAGATTTAGTTCTTCTAGATATCATGATGCCTCGTTTAAATGGATTAGATGTAATTAAAATCATCAGAGAAAAATCACAGATACCTATTATATTTCTTACCGCAAAAGTTACACTTGATGACAAAATACTAGGTTTTGAACTAGGTGCAGATGATTATATGACAAAACCTTTCAGTATGAGAGAACTTTTACTTAGAATACAAGCAGTATTGAAACGAAATAAAGATAAGGAAAAAGAATTAGATAATTTTGCTAAGGGGAATGTAAGCCTTTCTTCTTCTAAAAGAGAATTCAAAATAAATAATAATTTAATTGATTTAACTAAAACAGAATTTGATTTTCTTGAATGCTTCGTTAGAAATTATGAAAATGTATTGAGTAGAGATCAACTACTTGAATACACTAAATATGATTACCTTGAATCTGATGACAGGGTAGTAGATGTACACATTAAAAATCTCAGAAAGAAGTTAGATAATTTTGAGTCTGATTTGAAAATATTAACAGTAAGAGGACTTGGTTACAGGGCTTTGTATGAAGAAAATTTTTAGACTAAATTTACAAGCACAGATAATTTTTTCGTTTTTTGTAATAATTTCACTTAGTTTTGTTGCGAGCTTTATTGCGACAGAGACTATTTGGAAAAGAAGCATAGATGAAAGAAATCTAGAATACAGATCTAAAATAACTAATATTGTTTCTAATTCTTTAGGAACTTATTATCAGTCCTGGGGATCTTTTGATCAAGGTTTTGAAAATGTTCTCTTAAAAGAAATGACAAATCTTGGTTTAGCTCCTGAAGATACTATAGGAGTAGTAGATCAAAATTATGAATGGATTATAGCAAGTCCAAATGCCATCAATTTAGAAACAGATTATGTTAAAAAAATGATTGATGATGATAAATACATTATATCTCCTATCAATATTGATTTTTCGGAAGATTTTTTAGATCAATTGTATGGTAGTCAAATTAGAAGAATAAGAGAAAGTTACAGGTTAGGTTTAGTTTCTAGAGAAGTTGCTGAACAAATGATCATAGATCTTCAAAATAACCAAAATAATTCAAACTTTAAAGTTTCAGAGGCAGATGGAACCTATAATACTAAAACCGTAGGCTACCTTGTTTTTATAAACAAGAATATTAACCTTGAAAACGCTTACTCTAACTTAATAATTATGTCATTTATGGGAATATTTCTTATAAGTATTATTGTTGCTTACTTTATCTCTCTTCAGATAGCCTCACCAGTTAAAAATTTGAGATTTGCAACTGAAAAAATTTCCAGAGGAGTATTTCAGCGAATTGAAGATGATTATTCTAGTGCTGAATTATCAAACTTAACAGAATCATTTAATACTATGGTTGATAAAATGACTGAAATCCAAACTCAAAGAGAACAATTGTTTTCTGATATTTCACACGAACTCAGAAATCCATTAACTGTTTTGAGAGTTAATATAGAAGGTATTATGGAGAACAAGATTCAGGTAAATCAAAAGAAACTACTTCAAATAAATGATCAAATTATTTTATTATCAAAACTCATTGACGACTTAAGTCTTATTGCAACTGCAGAATCGGGGCAGTTAAAACTGAATTTAGAACCTATTAATTTGAGTTTGTTATTGAAGGAGACATCTGATATTTTTATAGATTCTGCAAAAGAACTTGGAATCAATTTTAACCAGAAATTTGACAATACTGATGAAATTGATGCTGATCCATTCAGAGTGAAGCAGATTTTTTCAAATATTTTTTCTAACACCCTAAAATATCTAAGTAAAGGAGATACCTTGACCATTTCAATGGAACAAGAAAATAATATGACAAAGATAATTTTTACAGATGATGGGCCTGGAATTCCGAAAGAAAAACTGGGAAGGATCTTTGAAAGATTTTATAAGGTAGATCAGAATAGAAATAGAAGTATTTCTGGATCAGGGTTAGGATTAGCAATAACAAAGCAACTTTGTGTAGCTCATAATTGGGATATTGATGTTAAAAGCGAGCTTTCTAAAGGTTCAGAATTCATCATATCTATTCCTAATACATAGAACTTTAATAACTTTACTGGATTGATTTATCCAGTAAAGTATTTATATTCTTAATTTAATGTCCTATGATAAATACTTAATTTTAGATCTTGAAACAACAGGTTTAGATCCAATTAATGACAAAATAATTAAACTTACTACTACATCTTTCAATGATGAATCTTTTTCCAGTTCTGAAACCAAAAGTAGATATTTTAATCCTAATATTTCTATTTCAGAAGAATCAGAACAAATTCATGGGATAACTAATACGTTTTTGAATGAACACAAACAATTTAAGAATTATGCTAAGGCTATTTCTCAATATTTAGAAAACTCTTGTATTATTGGCTACGGAATCTATGATTTTCATCTTCCAATATTACTTAATGAATTCCTAAGGTCCAAAGTTGAATTTGATATTAGGAAAATTAAAGTTATAGACATGAAAAAAATATATGAAAAGTTAAGACCTAGAACTCTTACAAATGCTTTGAAGGATTTTTGTTCTATTGAGATTGAAAATTTTGATAGAAAATCTGATGAAAAGTCAGAAGCATTATTGGAGTTATTTATAACTCAAAATGATGAAATGTCCAAAAAAAATATTACACTTGATAAGTTCTTAAGTTCTCAGAATATTTTAGATAATGATGGATTTTTTTCTCTAAATGAAAAAGATGAAATTATTTTTTCTAAAGGAAAACATAAGGATCTAAGTTTACAAAATGTAAGAAATCAGTTCCCTGATTATTTAGATTGGTTAATGGATAATGAAAATATTTCTCCAATGGTAAAAATGATTATTAGTTATGACCAAAAATAAAATAGTTTTTTATGATCATAATTGTACAATTTGTACTTGTTTTTCAGTTTGGATGAGCAAAAGAACAAATTATTGGAAGTTTCACCCTAATGATATTCAAACAGTTAAATCTTTTGGTTTTGAGATTGATCAAAACACACTAAAAAAGAACATAGTATGCTATGACAAAAAAATATTTTTCGGAGGAATTGCAATTCTTAATATTTTTGCTAAAAGTGGCGGATTATTAGGCATTTTTAGTAAATTTTTATTATTTTTAAAATTTTTATACCCCATATATTTTTTGAGTTATTATTTGTTCTCAAAAAATAGATCTAAATTTGGATTTTTAGTGAAGTATTTTAATTGTTGATATCTCTAATTTCTGAATTTCTTAAGTATATAAAAGAATTAATTATTATGAGTAAAGCTGCAGCCAGCATAACTGAAATACTTGATGATAGGAGTTCTGCAATCAAGCCTAAAAAAAGTGCTCCTGCTGACATAAGACTGAATGTAATTGTATGAATTCCCATTACTCTGCCTCTTAGATTATCGGGTACCTTCATTTGTAATAAAGACATTGAACCTACCATAAAAACAGAGTTTGAAAGTCCTGTGAAGATTATGAGAAAAGAAGAAATTATCAAGTTATAAGAAATCCATGGGTTTTGGTATATATTATCTTCAAATATAAACATATTTGATAAGCCGAAAAGAAAAAGAAAAAAAACGCTTACTACATTAGATGCTAAAACAAGCTTCCCCAAATTAATTTTTTCTTTTAATCTTGAAGTCACTAATGTTCCTGTTAGAGCTCCAATCCCACCTGCAGATGCCATTAATCCCAGCATTTGTGCTGAAAGGTCTCCATTAATTGTATTTTTAAAAACATTTGAAAATGAAGGTAATAATTGTAGATAAGACATTCCTAAGGCACTTGTAATATAAGTAGACAAAATTAGAACTCTAAATAATTTATTTTTGGCGATAAAGTTTATTCCTTCCAAAGTATCTTTAATTACAGAAGATTTATTATTAGATTTTTTTTCACTTATATTTGGTTTTATTATTATCATTACTAAACCCATTATTAAGAATCCAGCTGAGCTAATAAAAAAAACAGAATGTGTGCCTAGATAAGCAATTAAGAAACCTCCTGATGCTGGTGCAAGAATTCTAAGTCCTTGCCATAACATTGCATTAAGTGCTACGGCACTCATCATTTGAGATTTGTCATCAATAAATTGAGGGAAAATAGATGATCTTACAGGCCAATCGAAACCACTTATTAATCCCATCAAAGTTGAAAAAATTATAACAATCAGAACTGTTTCATAATTTACTGAATCTATAATTGCTAAAAAAAGTAATGATAAACTCATCGAAAAAGAAGTGATTATCATAAGTATACGTTTATCTATTCTGTCTGCGACTACTCCACCCAGAAAATTAATTACTATAGTCCCAATACCAAATACTGCCGCAGCTAATCCTAGTAATAATTCTGAGCCGCTAAGATCGAAAACTAACTTTCCTGCAGTCAAACTTAATAATTGAGTAGCACCAACAGAAGCTATTGATGCTGACCAAAATAATCTATATTTTTTTGCTTTTAGAGCTGCAAAAGTTCCTAGGTTTTTTTCTTCTATTTTATTTTCCAATTACCACCAAGAATTTCTATTATTTCTGGTATCAATTTTTGAGAACCAAAAATAATATTTTTTTTACCATTTATACTTGGTTGTTCAGCAAATCCAGCACCTGACTCTTTAGACAAAGATTCTAATGCTATTGTTTCCCAGGGATTTAAGTCTACTTCTATATATAAATCAATTGATCCGTTGAAAGCTAAGCTATAACCAAAGCAATCAGAAAAACCTCTTGAATCCCAGGCTATTTTATCTATCTCATTAAGCTGATTTATTAAGTTTTCCTTTATAAATCTTTGAGGGGAACCATATGAAATCATAGCTTTAGATAAATCATCACAATTTGATGCTTTTATTAGAGAATTATTTTTGTAACATCCTTTTCCTGACACTGAGAAAAATCTTTGATTAAACTTAGGAAGTTCAATAAATCCCATTATTGGATTTTCTTTTTGAGTCAAACCGATAATGGTTCCAAATAATGGAATCCCTTTTGAAAATGAAGTTGTTCCATCAATAGGATCTACAAACCAACAAAACTCTTTGTTATTTTCTCTTCCCAAGATTTCTTCTGTAACTATATCAGCATCAGTTTTGGATAAGATATTGTATATTTCTTTTTCTACTTTTAAGTCGTATTCTGTTAGCAAACTGCCATCATCTTTGAGACTACTTTCAGAAATATCAATATCTTTAGTTATTTCTTTTGCAATGTCTAATGCTTCAATTGCTGATTTTAGAAATATATCAAGTTGGTTATCTAATTTAAGATTTTTTGTCATAAGGATTTTTTTTAATACAAATAAATGTTATCAAAAATTAGAATAATGGAGCGGAAGACGAGATTCGAACTCGCGACCTTCTCCTTGGCAAGGAGATGCTCTACCACTGAGCCACTTCCGCACGATTTTCAGTATAAATTATATGCTATCAAAAATTATACTAACTAGTATCAGATCACTTTGTTATTTTTTTGATTTTGAAAGAAAATAATAGAAAACTTATATCTGGGAAACATTAGTAAGATATTTAAACAATTAAAGAATTAATCAAAAAAGGAGTTTTTTACTCTAGGAATAATAATATATATTTATTTTTATCTTATAATTGCCTTTATGAAAAGAATAAAATTTATGGATACCTCTTTCCGTGATGGTTTTCAATCATGTTATGG
>TARA_B100001121_G_scaffold171079_1_pt1 | contig 14260 bp, 16 predicted proteins | sample TARA_B100001121 | Tara Oceans TARA_B100001121 (sample SAMEA2622817) | marine metagenome | biome: marine biome (ENVO:00000447); feature: surface water layer (ENVO:00002042); material: "saline water (ENVO:00002010), including plankton (ENVO:xxxxxxxx)" | depth 5 m
AAGAGGTAGCTGAAAAAGTTGAAGAGGTGGTTGAAGAAGCTGTAGAGGAAGCAAAAGAAAAAGCTAAAGGCGTTTTTGCAAAAGTCAAAAATGTATTTAAATCAGATAAAAAGTAAAAATAGATATGAGAAGACAAAAAGATAATAAGAGAAAGAATCAAAATCAAGATAACTTTCTAAAACCCAAAAGATCCTGTCAATTTACTGCTGCTGGTGTAAATGAAATTGATTACAAAGATGTAGAGCTTTTAAAAAAATTCATCACTGAGACAGGTAAGATAATTCCAGCGCGTATGACAGGTACAAGTGCAAAATATCAACGTCAACTTACTAGAGCTATCAAAAGGGCCAGGCTTTTGGCGCTCTTACCTTTTACAGACAGTCATTAAATTTATGAAATTAATTTTACAAGAAAGTGTTACAGGCTTGGGAAATCCAGGTGACTTAGTCCAAGTTAAATCAGGTTATGGAAGAAATTATCTCTTGCCTTCAGGTAAGGCCATAGTTGCAAATGAAGAAAACATGAAAGTTTATGAAGCTAAACAAGAAGAACTAAAACTTCAAGAAGAAAAGAGGCTGGAAACTGCAAAAGAAATTCATGCAAAAATTAATGATTTTTCTATTTCTCAAAATGTAGCAATCTCGGAAGAAGGAACAATGTATGGATCCGTTGGTACAAAAGAAATTTCAGACCTTTTGGAAGAAAAGGATTTTAAAATTGAAAGAAGCGCAATAAGACTTCCAGAAGGTTCTCTCAAAGAGATAGGAAGTTATGTAATTGATATTGAACTTCATCCTGAAGTTATAGCTCAAGTTAATCTCGAACTTAAAGCCGAAGAAACTTAAAATCTCATTGTCTTCATTCTTTAGTAGTGGGAGAATAACTTCCCTACTATGAGAAAAGAAAATGACTTGCCTTCATCAATAGAAGCAGAAAAAGCTGTTCTAGGAAGCATTATTCTAGATCCAAATTTATGGGACTCGTTATCGGTGGAAGTTGACGAAAATGATTTCACAGCCAACGAACATAAGTTAATTTTTAGAGGAATAAAAAAACTTATAAATCTTGGGTCTGAGATAGATACCGTTACTTTAATAGAGTCTTTGTCTAATGATACTGATCTTTCTTTGCTCTCTAATTTTGACAGAGTAGGCTATGTAAAAAATCTAGTTTCTGAAACTCCTGGAACAGCTAATTTTGAAAATTATACGAATATCATTAAGCAATCTTCCTCACTTAGAAAACTTATATCTACCGCTGCTGATATTTCATCTTTAGCCAAGGAAGCAGATACGCTTGAAAGTGAAAGTGCACTGAGTGAAGCCGAAGAAAAATTAATAAAATTAAGAGACTCAATTCAAAGAAGTTCTGGCCCGATTCTTGCAAAGGATTTAATCAAACCTGTTTACGATAAAATTGATGAAACTATTAGATCAGACTCTGATTTGGTTGGAATAAGCACCGGCTTTAGAGACTTAGATAAATACACTATGGGACTTCAACAAGGAGACTTATTTATCATTGCAGGTAGGCCAAGTATGGGAAAAACTGCTTTTGCTCTCAGCATTGCAGGGCAATTGGTTAATGATGGAATTCCATCTATTCTTTTCAGCTTGGAAATGTCTGCAAGGTCAATCATGTATAGAATGATTTCGTTACTCGGTAAAGTAGAGCTAAAGAAATTATTTGAAGCTAAAAGTCTCACTGATAAAGATTTCAACGAAATAGAAAACTCTATTTCTTTGTTAAGTAGATCAAAATTTTTTATAGATGATACTTCCTCTTTATCTCCATCTGAAATTCTTTCAAGATCTCGAAAACTTAAAAGAGAACATCCAGATCTCGGAGTAATTATTATTGATTACATGCAATTAATGAAAGCAGATACAAAAAACGATAATCGTGTTTCGGAAATGAGTGAAATTTCAAGATCTTTAAAAGCTCTTGCTAAAGAAATTGATGTGCCAGTGATAGCTTTATCTCAATTAAATAGAGCGCCAGAAACTAGAACAGGAAAAAGGCCAGTCTTAGCTGACTTAAAAGACTCTGGAGCTATTGAGCAAGATGCAGATATTGTTACTTTCGTTTTTAGGGCGGAACAATATGAGAAAGATAATGAAAACAGAGGACTTGCAATAATTGATATTGCAAAACATAGAAACGGCCCTACAGGATCGGTAAAGTTAAATTTTTCTGAGAGATATACCAAATTTCAAGATCTTGCTCCAGATGATCCAGCTTTGAGCAATCCAGATTTTTTAGAAGAAGACTAAATTGAATCGTCCAACAATAATAGAGATTGATTTAAGGGCTTTAGATTTTAATCTTAAAAATTTAAAAAAAACTGTCAATTCAGCAAAATTTTATCCAGTAATTAAAGCTGATGCATATGGACATGGAGTAAAAAAAGTTTCAAAACGTATTAGTAGTAAAGTAGATGGATTTTGTGTTGCAACTACAGAAGAAGCAATAAATCTTCGGTCTTTTTCAAAAAAGCCAATATTAGATTTAGAAGGACCATATGATAAATTTGACACGAATTCTCTTCTTAAAAACAACATACAATTTGTAATTCATTCAAGCAGACAATTAAATTTTTTAAAAAAAGTAAAAACGTTTCATAGAAATCAGCCTATCTGGCTTAAATTTGACTCAGGTATGAACAGGCTAGGCTTTCCAATTGATGATGCTACAAAAGTCTTTCAAGAGGTAGCTAAAAAAACAGATCAAATAATATTAATGAGTCATTTTTATTCTTTTAAAGGTAATTATCATCAACTAAAGAAATTTAAGGATCTTGAAAAAAAATTTTCATCAAACAAAATATTTATTCAGAAAAGTTTATGTAATTCCGGAGGGATGGTTAATTTTCCATCATCACAAAAAGACATTGTTAGACCAGGAATATGTCTTTTTGGAAGCAAATCTAATCTAAAGATCAAAAGTTTAAAACTTAAACCAGTTATGACCTTGAAGTCAAAGTTTATATCTATAAAGGAGATTGAAAAAGGCGAAAAGGTCGGTTACGAGGGAACGTGGCAAGCAAAAAGAAGAACCATAATAGGCATTCTCCCAATTGGCTATGGTGACGGGTACCCATTAAATTTTAGTAATTGTGGTAAAGTATCTATTAATGGCAAATTAGCTTCGGTAATTGGAAAAATATCAATGGATATGCTGGCAGTTGATATAACAAATTTAAGAAATATTAGTTATAAGGATGAAGTTATTTTATGGGGAAAGGGTCACGAAGTAGACACCGTAGCTAAATATGCTAATAATAGTGCATATTCATTAATGACTGGCGTAAATAAACGCTTAAAAAAGGTTTATAAATTATGAAAATTAAAGTTCTTAAGGAGACCCCTAGAAAAATAAAAGAATTTCCTGTTGAAAACGAATACAATCTTTCAAAGGAAGAAGTCACAGATATTGCTGAAATTTTTAGCACCCCTCTAACAGGTTCTTACAACTGGGACTACACAGTCCAAGATAATAGGATTAAAAGACTTTACGAACTTGGTAAAGATTTAAATTGGAATGCTGAAAAAGATATAGATTGGGATCGCCCCCTTCCTGAACGTGGCGATACTCCTCCTCCAATATTTTGGGACGATTATGAGCCCTACAAAAAACTTTCTACAGGTGAAAAGTTCGACTTTATGAGTCACAGAGGAGCTTGGTCTTTAAGTCAATTCCTCCATGGAGAACAAGGTGCATTGCTCGTAGCATCTCAACTTGTTTCCTGTGCACCCACTTTTAATGCAAAACTTTATGCTGCTTCTCAGACTTTCGATGAAGCCAGACATGTGGAGGCCTTCAATAAATACATCCAGTCAAGAGTGGGTATTATGTATCCTGTTGGAACAGGCCTAAAATCCTTACTTGACAAGATATTGACAGATCCCAGATGGGATCTCAAATTTATCGGTATGCAAATCATTATTGAAGGATTAGCTCTTGCAGCTTTCAATCTTGCTAGGCAAGGAACTTTTGATCCAGTCTTTAAAGATATGCTTTATTTAATTATCAGGGATGAAGCTAGACATGTAACTTTTGGAGTTAATTATCTTGAGGAGTATATTAAAACTCTTTCTGATGAAGAAAAAGAGGAAAGAGCTCAATTTGCATATGAAGCTTGTGTCGTAATGAGAGGAAGACTTATGTCTTCAGAAGTATATGAACATTTTGGATGGGATGTTGATGAAACTGTTGCTTTTCAAAGTAAATCGGACGTAACGAATAATTTCCAACATTTATTATTCACCAGAGTGGTTCCAAATCTTGCAAGAATTGGCCTCCTTACAGAAAGAGTTAAGCCTTTATATGATGAGCTAGGTGTATTAGATTATCAAGACTGGCCAACAGATGGAGAAATCGATTGGGCTTCTCTCGAAAGACCCTTAGACCAATCTGAAGAGCAAGACGAAGGACAAATCATTTCTATTTAGTATTTACTATTCAAGTTTTCTGAATAGCTTGAGACTATTCTGATATACTTATGAACCATCTTGTATGAAAAAGATGGCTTCTAAAAAACCCAAATTTTTGTTTGTTACCGGTGGAGTTGTCTCTTCAATCGGCAAAGGCATCCTTTCCGCTTCTTTGGGATCTCTCCTAGAAAGTAGAGGATTAAAAGTTACTGTAATGAAGCTAGATCCATACATCAATCTTGACCCTGGAACCATGAGCCCTTTTCAGCATGGAGAAGTTTTTGTGACAGAAGACGGCTCTGAAACTGATCTTGATTTAGGTCATTATGAAAGGTATTTGAATTCCAAAATGTCTCATAAAAATAATTTTACCGCAGGACAAGTTTATGAAGACGTTCTTAAGAGAGAAAGAAAAGGGGAGTTTTTAGGCTCAACCGTTCAAGTAATTCCTCATATTACCGATGAGATAAAAAAGAGAATACTCTTTGGCGCAAATGGTAACGATGTTGCGATTATCGAAATTGGTGGAACAGTTGGAGATATTGAATCGCAACCTTTTTTAGAGGCAATAAGGCAAATGAAGCTTGAACTTGACTCCGATAGAACACTTTTCACACATTTAACATTTGTACCATATCTAGCATCGTCAGGAGAGACAAAAACTAAACCTACGCAACATTCTGTAAAAAGCCTATTATCGCATGGCCTTCAAGCTGACATCTTAATTTGTAGATCTGAACAAAATCTTTCAAAGACAGATTGTAAAAAAATAGCTCTTTTTACTAACGTAAATGAAGATTGTGTTTTTACATTGCCTGATGTGCCTTCCATTTATTCAATTCCTGTAATGATGAACAAACAAGGCCTTGATAAGCAAATAGTTGAAAAGCTAAAAATTAGATGTTCTAAACCAAAATTAAGTGATTGGAAAAAGGTTACAAAACTTGAGTCTGAGCAAAAAGGAGAGACAAAAATTGCAATGGTAGGGAAATATACAGAATTGGTAGACTCTTACAAATCTGTTAATGAAGCTCTAATTCATGCTGGGATACATAACAAGACTAATGTAAAGATTGAACATATAGACTCTGAAAGATTTAATGACAAAGTAGATAACTTAGAAGCTAATGGTATTTTAATTCCTGGTGGATTTGGTAACAGAGGTATCAATGGAATGCTCAATGTTGCTAAATTCGCAAGAGAGAATAATATCCCATATTTTGGGATATGTTTGGGGATGCAAGTAGCAGTTATAGAATTTGCTAGAAATGTATTGAAGTTAGATGCAAACAGTACAGAGTTTAACAAGACAACTCGACATCCAGTTATCGGACTTATTACAGAATGGCTTGATGACGATGGTCTTATTCAATATCGCTCAGAAGACTCAGATAAAGGCGGAACTATGAGACTAGGAAGTCAAGTTTGCTTTTTAAAGAAAAATAGCAAAATGGCAAAACTTTATAATAAGTTAAAAATATCAGAGCGCCATAGACATCGTTATGAATTCAATAGTAATTATGAATCAACATTTAATAAAAATGGTATGACCATAGTGGGAAAATCGGAGGATGATACTTTAGTTGAAGCAATAGAGTTAAAGAGTCATAAATGGTTTGTAGGCTGCCAATTTCATCCTGAATTCACCTCTGATCCAATTAACGCTCATCCACTTTTTAAAGGATTTATTAAGGCTGCTAAGCTAAACTCAAAATAAGAAATGACTAAATCAATTAAATTTTCAAATATTGAAATATCTAATTCCAAAAAACTTTCCGTGATTGCAGGCTTAAATGTTTTGGAAGATGATCAGCAAACTTTTGAGGTTGCTGAAAAACTAAAAAGTATTATCGAATCCCAAGGAAATACTTTTATATTTAAAGCTTCATTTGACAAGGCTAATCGTTCTTCGATTGAGTCGTATCGTGGACCTGGCCTAGAAAAAGGTTTGGAAACTTTTAAAGAATTAAAAAAAAATGGTTATCAACTGGTTACGGATATTCATGAAATAAACCAAGTCGAAAAAATTTCTGAGGTTGTTGATGTTATCCAAATACCTGCATTTTTATGTAGACAAACAGATCTGGTTAAAGAAGCGTGCCAAGCTGGAAAACCATTAAATATTAAAAAAGGACAATTTTTATCTCCAGATCAAATGAAAAATGTCATCGATAAATGTAACAACTTCGGGAATGATAAAGTAATGTTGTGTGAAAGAGGAACGTCCTTCGGTTATGACAACCTAGTAGTTGATATGCTTGGTATGTCTAAATTAAAATCTTTAGATTGCCCAATTATTTTTGATGTGACACATTCTTTACAACTACCTGGCAAAGGAAAAACTTCAGCTGGCGGTCGAGGAGAACAAGCTGAAGATTTAGCAAAGGCAGGAGTGTCCTTAGGTATAGCGGGGTTATTTATAGAAGTTCATCCAAATCCAAAAAAAGCCCTTTGTGATGGACCATCAGCAACACCTTTAGATCAGTTTGAGAGCCTATTACAAAGTGTCAATACTGTAGACAAGGCAGTTAAAAATTTATAGGAAATGAAAATAAAAAAAATTAAGGCATTCGAAATTCTTGACTCAAGAGGAACTCCAACCATTGCAACTTTGATGGTGTCAGATGATGCTTCAAATGAATTAGGGTTTGTGCCTTCCGGTGCATCAACTGGTTCTAGAGAAGCCATAGAAAAAAGAGATAATGGTAATTGCTTTAATGGCAAGGGTGTTTCAAAGGTAATTAAAACAGCCGAGCAGAATTTGTTTCCTGAACTTATCGGAATGAAACTTGGCCTGCAAGAGGAATTTGACTCAAAATTGATTGAACTTGACGGAACAAATAACAAAAAAAATTTTGGAGCCAACATTATTCTTTCTTTGTCATTAGCCTACTGCAAGCTTTCAGCAAGCGCAGAAAAAAAACCTTTATATAAATATATTCATGATTATTTTAAAAAGCATTTTTCTTCGGAAATTGAGATGAAAATGCCTTTACCTATGATGAACATATTAAACGGCGGAGCACATGCTAATAATAAGTTAGATTTTCAAGAGTTTATGATTCAACCTGTTGGATTTTCTTCTTTCAAAGAATGTCTCATCTGTGGTGTAGAAGTATTTAACTGTCTTAAAAAAACATTAAATCAAAAAGGATTTTCTACAGCAGTGGGAGATGAAGGAGGATTTGCTCCAGGAATAGACTCTGCCGAGGAAGCATTAGATTTTATATCAAGCTCCATTGAAGATGCCGGATATCAGGTCAATAAAGATGTAACTTTTGCTTTGGATTGCGCTGCTACCGAATTGATGAGAAACAATGAATATATTTTTTCAAACAAATCAAAGTTATCTTCAGATCAATTAATTGATTATCTTGCTAAGTTGGCTAGTAATTATCCTCTAACTTCTATCGAAGATGGACTTGATGAAAATGATTGGAGCGGCTGGAAAAACCTTACAACAAAACTTGGCAGTAAAACTCAACTTGTAGGCGACGACTTGTTTGTGACTAATAAAGATATTCTTCAAGAGGGCATCAAAAATGGCGTAGCAAATTCTGTATTAGTTAAAATAAATCAAATAGGGACCATTTCAGAAACTTTTGAAACTATAGATTTAGCTTATCAGCATAATTATAAGTGTGTAATTTCTCATCGTTCAGGTGAAACAGAAGATAGTTTTATTGCTGATCTTGCCGTTGGTACTGGCGCTGGACAAATAAAAACAGGAGCTCCTTCAAGATCAGATAGGACTTCGAAATATAATAGGCTTTTAATGATAGACAATATGGAACAATTAAATTTTTTAGGTAGACAAGAGTTAGTAAATTGCTAGACAGAATTAAAAATTTTTTTTCTCTTAGTATTTTAGTAATACTTATTTTTTTAATTTTAATTTATATTATGGGTATCTTTTATGGAGAAAATAGTATGGGTCAGTTGAATAAAATGACACAAGATAAAATATCTCTAGAAAATAAAGTCGCTATTCTAAAAGAAGAAAATAAAATTGCCAGAATGGAATTGGATAGTTTTACTAATGACCCAGATGCATTAGAAGGCTATGCGCGTAGCAAACTTAATTTAATTAAAAAAGGAGAAGTTCTCGTTGAGCTAGTACCAAATGAGTGAATATGTAGCATTAATTCCTGCAGCTGGAGTAGGAGCTAGAGCCCAACTTAAATTGGCTAAGCAATTTAATATAGTTGGCAAAAAAACTATTATTGAATTTGCAATTGATCCTTTCTTGAAAGATGAAAATTGTAAAACCATATATGTTGTTGTTGCAGAAGATACCGAAGCTTGGGAAGCATTATCTATTTCTCAGCATAATAAAATAAAGACTTGCATTGGAGCCTCAACAAGGATGCTATCTGTTTTAAATGGCCTTCAAGAAATTAAAGAAGATGAAGATAAATCTATTTTGGTTGCAGTACATGATGCGGCAAGACCCTGTCTAGATCTCAAAGATCTTTTAGGTCTTATGAATAAGGCTCAGGATGAAATCAAAGAAGATGGAGAAGGATGTTATCTATCCTATCAGCCCACTGAGAGTGTTAATTTGATCAAGAACGAAAAAGTACAAAAGTCTATTGATAGAAATGATGTATGGTTATCGGCAACTCCTCAAGTTTTCTGCTTAGAAGACTTGTTGATGGCTCTAACCAAAGCCAACGAAGAAGAAAAAGTATTCACTGATGAGGTAAGTGCAATGTTGCATTACTACAAGAAAGATATATCTATTTATCCTTGTAACAAAACTAATATCAAGGTGACCAAAAAAGAAGATTTAGAAACTGTAGAACAATATTTAAAACTTGCTGGCAGAATCTAGTGAGCAAACTGAGAATTGGGCAAGGATTTGATGCTCACAAAATCATTAAAGGCTCTAAAGATTTTATTTTGGGTGGAATTAAAATCGACTCTGAGTATGAGGTAGTTGCTCATTCCGATGGCGATATCATAAGTCACGCGATAGTCGATGCTCTTTTGGGTGCTTGTAAGATGGGCGATTTAGGTAAATTAGCACCATCCAATGACGAGAATAAAGACATTTCAAGCGTACATCTTTTAAACAAAGCTTCCAGAATGCTTTCTGAAGCAGGTTATCAAATCGTAAATATTGATCTTACCTATGTTGGAGAAGAACCTAGGCTTGAAAAATTTAAAAAAATCATTGAAGAAAATTTAGCTAAAGAATTAAAAATAAATTCAAACGATATTTCTTGCAAAGCAACAACGACAGATGGATTAGGTTATGAGGGTGCTCGCGAGGGTATCAGCGCGCAAGCCATTGCTCTTGTGACTAAGAACTAATTTATATGAAGATTATTCTTACTAACGATGATGGTTTTGATCATCCTGGGATAAAGGCTCTCTTTAAAGAACTACATGATAAACACGATGTATTTCTAATAGGCCCTGATCAAAATCGAAGCGGATTTAGTAGCGCAATTACTTTTTTAACACCTCTTAGACACAAAAAGTACGCAGACAACATTTTTAGCCTTAATGGTACGCCGGTGGATTGCGTAAAAGTAGCTAGAAATATGCTTTGCCCATTTGAACCCGACATAGTTGTTTCTGGAATAAATCCTGGGCCAAATTTAGGTTCAGATGTTATTCTGTCTGGTACTGTTGGAGCTGCTTTGGACGGCAGGAATTTGAAGTATCCTTCGATTGCAGTATCTGTAGCATCTTTTGAAATAAGTGATTTTTCGTTTGCAGCAAAGTTTGTCGCCAAAGTTCTGGAAAATCTAGACAATTTAAAAATAGAAGATTTTCAAATTTTAAATATCAACGTACCTGATCATAACGAATTCCCAAATCCTGAAATTAAAATTACCAAAACTTTCCTCAATGAAGAAGAAGGCGAAGAGAACCTCGATGACTCTGACCGAAAAAATTTAGAAGAAGGGTTTATTTCAATCTCTCCAATTAAGATAGATATGCATTCCAATACTCAACAACAAGTTGTTGAAGACTGGGCAAAAAATTTATAGATAAATTGAATTTTGAGTTTGCCAGAAAAGAACTAACCAAAGAATTATCTCAAAAGGGTATTAAAGATCCTAGAGTATTGGAAGCCATCTACCAAATTCCTCGGCACAAATTTGTCGATACGACATTCTCATCGAGAGCCTACCAAGATATGTCTTTACCGATTGGTCATCAACAAACTATTTCACAGCCTTTTGTAGTAGCGAAAATGACTGAACTTTTGATACAAGGAAATATCTTAGAGCAAAAACCTTTGGGCGCAGTTTTAGAAATAGGCACTGGTTGTGGATACCAAACCGCAATACTTGCAAGATTTTGTAGAAAAATATTTTCCCTGGAAAGAGTCGAAGCACTTTTTCTTCGAGCAGATAGTAATTTAAAGAAAATCGGTATCGATAATTACCAATTGCGCTGGTCTGATGGCACTTTGGGCTGGCCAACTCCAAAAAAATTTGATGCTATCATCTGTACAGCAGCTATTTCACAAATTCCGAAGAAATTAAAAACTCAACTAGAATTGCATGGAAAATTAATTTGCCCTGTTGGTAACACTAATAAACAGCACTTAGTATGTTTAGAAAAAAAATCCAAAGACGAATTTCATGAAACTATCTTAGATTCTGTTTTGTTCGTTCCCATGCTTGAAGGAACGGTTTCTGACTAGCCTTATTCAATAATCAATACATCTATTTTGTTGGTCTTTTCTTTCCACTCTTCATGATCAGGCAAGGGGTCTTTTGCTTCAGTTATATTTGGCCAAATTTTCGAATATTTTTCATTTATTTCAATAAATTCAATTTGATCTGCGGGAACTTCATCCTCAGCATAAATAGCATCAATAGGGCACTCAGGCTCACATAAACCACAATCGATACATTCGTCAGGGTTAATGACAAGAGTATTTTCTCCTTCATAGAAACAATCTACGGGACAAACTTCAACACAATCAGTATGCTTACAATTGATGCATCCTTGGCCAACAATAAAAGTCATATTTCAATTATAATTTAAATTGATGACTTCCAATGATGAACTACAAGATTTAGCTATAAAGATAGGTCAGCTCTTAACTAAATTAGAGAAAAGTATTACCACCGCAGAGTCATGCACTGGCGGGTGGATTGGAAAGGTATTTACTGGTGTACCAGGTAGTTCTAAATGGTATGGTTTTGGATACATTACATATTCGAACCGAGCAAAGTTGAAAACACTTGACGTAACTAAAAATGCACTTTTGGAGGAGGGAGCTGTAAGCGAAAGAGTTGTAAAAGAAATGGCAGAAGGAGCCTTAAGAAATAGCGGATCTGATTTTGTAATTTCAATAAGCGGTATCGCAGGACCCACTGGAGGGACAAAAGACAAGCCGGTTGGTACGGTATGTCTTGGAATAGGCTCAAAAGATAATATAAGTTGTTACACAGAGCATTTTAAGGGCAATCGTGACCAAGTCAGAAAACAGAGTGTAGCTTTTGCTTTTAATGAACTATTAAAACGTTTGCAATAATTATTAATATATTGTTAAATACTGTATAAATATACAGTTTTATTATGCCTACAAGAAAAACAAGAAAAGACGATACATCGTCACCAGAAAAAGGAAAATCTCTAGAGACAGCCATTTCTCAAATTGAAACCCAATTTGGTCCTGGAACAATTATGAGGATGGGTGAAAGGGAGGTTCAAAGTATTCCAAGCATTTCTACAGGTTCATTAGGATTGGATTTGGCACTTGGCATAATGGGCTTGCCAAAAGGAAGAGTAGTTGAGATTTTTGGTCCCGAATCTTCAGGAAAAACAACTCTAACTTTGCAAGTAATAGCCGAGTGCCAGAAACAAGGTGGAACAGCAGCATTCATTGATGCAGAACATGCTCTAGATCCTATCTATGCAGAGAAAATAGGGGTAAAAATAGATGATTTGCTCTTATCTCAGCCTGATACAGGAGAACAAGCTCTGGAAGTCGCTGACATAATGGTCAAATCCGGTGGTATAGATGTTTTAGTCATTGACTCTGTAGCCGCTCTAGTTCCCCGAGCTGAGATTGAAGGTGAAATGGGAGATCATCACGTAGGCCTTCAGGCTAGACTCATGTCTCAAGCACTTAGAAAAATAACAGGTAGTATCAAAAAATCAAATACTCTCGTTATATTTATTAATCAAATTCGAATGAAAATTGGTGTTATGTTTGGCAGTCCTGAGACCACCTCCGGTGGTAATGCCTTGAAGTTTTATTCTTCAGTGAGACTAGATATCAGAAGAATTGGTACAGTCAAAGATGGTGATGAAGTTGCAGGAAATGAAACCAGAGTTAAGGTTGTTAAAAATAAAGTTTCGCCGCCGTTCAGGCAAGCTGAATTTCAGATTCTTTACAATAAAGGCATTAATCGTGCTGGTGAAATTTTAGATATTGGAGTTGAAAGAAAAATCGTGGAGAAGGCAGGAGCTTGGTACGCTTACGACGGAGAAAAAATTGGCCAAGGTAAGATTAACGCTAGTCAGTGGTTAAAAGATAATCCTGGTATTGCTAAAAAAATAGAAAAACAGATTACAGACTCAATAAAAGAGACTCAGTAAATCTTTTTCGGTTATCTCAGATTTTGCCTGATCTTTTCGGTTTATTATTTCCAAAAATCCTTTTTTAGTGTTCTTTTCGCTAATGACTATTTGATAGGGGTTGCCCATCAAATTGGAATCAGAAAATTTATTTCCTGGAGATGCATCTCTGTCGTCATAAAATACATCTACATTATTATCAATTAGATAGGAGTAAACTTCATTTGCTTTGTTTTTGACTACGTCTGATTTTTTTTCATTGATAGAAATTAAGGAACAATCAAAAGCAGAAATATTCTTTGGAAAAATCATACCTTCATTATCATGATTCTGTTCTATAGCGGCTGCAATAATTCTAGATACTCCAATTCCATAACAACCCATTTCTAAAATTTTTTGACTATTATCATGCTGGACACTAAGACCCATAGATTTACTATATTTATTTCCTAATTCGAATATATGACCAACTTCGATACCTTTTTTAATTGAAAGTTTGCCATGCTCACTATCAATATCAGATAGATTATTATTTTGAATTCTTTTCTCAATCTCTTCTCTTAAGGAACTGTCTAATAATTCAATGTTTGATGAAAAGTCTCCATCGTTGAATACCAATGTATCTTCTCCTGAATTGGCCAAGACGTGAAATTCTTCAGACATATTTCCACCAATTGCACCTGAGTCAGCCTTAACAATTTTGTAATCAAAGCCAATTTCATCAAATATCTTTTGGTAACACTCCTTCATAGCTTGATAGCTCTTGTTCATTCCCTCTTCGTCAAGATCAAATGAATAAGCATCCTTCATTAAGAACTCTCTAGCTCTCATTACTCCAAATCGAGGTCTGATTTCATCTCTAAACTTTGTCTGTATTTGATAGAAAGTTTTAGGTAGATCTTTATGACTTTGTAATTCTTGACGACATATATCAGTAATAACTTCTTCATGTGTAGGTCCAAGATAAAACTCCCTCTCATTACGATCCAAAAAACCTAAAAGTTCTGGACCCATTTGCTCTGATCTTTTTGTTTCGTCCCATAAAGTTTTTGGCTGAACCATTGGCATTAAGACTTCTAGACAACCATATTCATTCATATTTCTTCTAATGATTGACTCGACTTTATTTAGAATCTTTAGTCCAAGTGGCATCCAAGAATAAATGCCAGAAGCCAATGGTTTTATCATATTGGCTCTGATCATAAGTTTGTGGCTTATGAGTTCAGCATCTTTTGGGGCTTCTTTTTGAGTTTTATAGTGAAATGAGGAAGCTT
>TARA_B100001121_G_scaffold127719_2_pt1 | contig 14175 bp, 14 predicted proteins | sample TARA_B100001121 | Tara Oceans TARA_B100001121 (sample SAMEA2622817) | marine metagenome | biome: marine biome (ENVO:00000447); feature: surface water layer (ENVO:00002042); material: "saline water (ENVO:00002010), including plankton (ENVO:xxxxxxxx)" | depth 5 m
GGATACTGCTACCGCTGCTATTTTCACAGGTATTGCAAAAAATCTCGATTCAAGAAAAAGAAAAGATGTGGTAGAAGGTATAATTACCAATTTCAAAGAGCTTAAAAATAGATATCCAACTCCGGAGGAAGTTATGAGCGAAATGGATAACAAAGGAAGTATCGAATTAATCCAAAGTATTTTAAAAGAAAAAGAAGATAAAGAAAAAGAAAATGATGAAAATACAAACCCATTAGGTGAGGATAACGCTTAATATATTTAAAATTATAATATAAATATATTAATTATCTGAAAAATTAAAAAAAATTTCCCCTGTTTGCTCTGGCAACATAGCCCAAAACGAAATTAACGCGATGAACCATATTAAATAACTACCGTATACATCAAAACCTATATTTAAAAAATTAAAAGCAAAAATTATTAAATAAGAAAAAAATATTATAATTAGTATTGCTATCAATATTCTAAATAATTGATACATTATATATTGATATAACATTATTCTATTTTAATTTTATACAAATCATTCATCGAATTAACAGCGTCGGTATTAATACTATAATAAGATAATGGTAACTGTTTACTATATTTATTAATAGCGTAATTAATTTTATCGCTCTTATAATAAATAATACAGTCATAATCATTTACCCATTCTGATTTATCAATATTACTACTAATATTACATTTATCTGTAAAAATTGCAAATTTTACAATGCCGCCTTTATTATACTTACCTTTTTTATCAGCAATTAGTTTATCATTAATACTATATGATTTATAATCATAAGTCCAAATAGCATATCTTAATGCAGTATCAAATCCAGAATAATAGTAAAATGGTCCATGTGACGCTTTTACAGATGCCTTTGGAACACCAAATATAGATACTGATAATATTTTATTGTAATGATTCCCATAATATACGACAATTGGCGATGGTAATATTTTATTGTTTTTGTCTAGTAAAAATAATAAGCTTTTATTTCTTAAAAACATATTTACTACTCTATTATCAATATCAAAATTTAATGATTTTTTTTTATTAACAATTTCATCCACTAATACTAACCATAATTTATCATTTTGTCTTTTATAACTAATATATCCATAATCAATATACATTTCATAAAATAATATATTATCAATATAGCCGACATACTTTATTTCTTCATCAAATTCATTGAATATACTATTTAATATTACATTACCCTCTTTACTTGGAACACTTCCTTCATATTTAAATTTTAATAACTCTAAACTATCTTTTTCTTTATATAATAAAAATTCCAAGAATGAATCTTTTGCTTCATTTATAACATATAAACATATACTTAATATATCCCCTTTATTAATAGTTGGTTCATTACTTTTTAATATTCCCCTTCCTTTATAAGATACGTTTGTCATATATAAAATTATTATATTTATTTCTGTTGTTTATGTCGTATACCTTCTTTTATTTTCACCTCTCTATTATCTAATACAAATTCAGCAACATCATTTGAATCAATATTTGGATCATCACCAAAATACTTTGCTAGACTTTCAAGTAGATATTTTTTACTCAATGGTGCCCTTACTTTGTTGCTTGTATACATTATTTTGCCTTCGCTTAAATCAAAACAGTCAATTTCATTACTTTTCATTACTTCAACTAAAGTTTCGGATAACATATTTTTCTGTATTCTTCTTTTTTTTATTTCAGCCTGTAGTAACTTTATTTCATTATCTGTCTTTATCCATTCTTTTACAGATATTAACAATTCTTCTTTCGTAGCCATTATAATATAAAATTAAGTTTTTTTATATTATTTATCAATAATCACTTCTTTTGCAATACTTTTAATTATCTTATTATCTACTTTTTCATCATTACATTCAGTTATGCTTTTAACCATCTTTATATAATTATTAGTTCCTTCCTCTGTCTTATTCCACGATGGATTAGCTAATTCCCATTCTTTTATTTTATCTATTTGACGTTTAGCTAAAGAATTAATTGCTCCTTTCATAATAGTATTTTCATCATTATCCTTTTCCCAAATGTTATTATCTTTAACATATAAAATCTCTCGCTTTATATCACTACAATGAATAGGTCTTTTATGTAAATCTAATTGTTTTAATTCACGGACAAAAATATTACTAATTCCTGTTATATATCCATTTTGTCTAGTATTATCTAAATCATTCAATTCCAATTTTAAATTAGTTATAAAGTCTGTTAAATTAATAGCGTCCTTACATTCCTCATTTAGAAATAGATTCAGATTAAATTTATTATTTATAGTTGTATTTCCTATTTTCGGTATCATATCTTTTACTAGTTCTCTCATTTCCTGATTTTCCAATAACATATTTTGATTTTGTGATACTAATGTGGAAATCATTGTTCTTAACTCCTGTTTCTCTTTATCACTATTTTTAAACACACATATTTTTTCGTGACGATTAAAGCTTTGTATATGTTTATACTCTTTCCCACACTCACATTTATATACTTGAGCATATTTTTTGAGCATTTTTGAGCATTTCCCATTTTGGTGTTTTTTTGTAGAACAATGTTGTTTATATAAAAATAATTTATCACACGAATAATCACACTTTTCACAATAAAACTGTTTTTTTTCCTTACTGACATTTTCCGAGCATATATTTTTGAGCATATTTGTTGTATAATGCTCATAAAAATATGCTTAAATCCTTTAAAATTACTAATTTTAGTTCCTTTTTTAAAGCGAATTTTTTTACCCTACATAAGATTTTTGGAAATATTTTACTTTTTCCCTACATATAAGTCTGATGGCATTTTTGCACGTTTTTTTTTTAATTTTTAAATGGATTTTTCAAAAAAGGACAAAAAAAAAATGTCCAAAATGGATTTTTTGATTTTAAAATTAAAAAAAAAACGTGCATATTTTATACATTTTTAACATATCTCATAACTAAATCCTTTTTATTACCACTAACAGTAAGACCTTTATCTTTTAATAGTTTTTTAAGGTCCTTAACAGTGTTATTTTTATACAAGGTATTCATTTCGTCTGTCCAATCAATTACCTGATTTTCAGAATTCTTTTTATTTTTAAATACCCAATGTTTGACACATAAATTTCCATAACTACTAGTAAAACCATTTGAAATGCAGCATGTTCCTTTATTCTTTCCAGATTTATAAATCCAACTACATTGTTTATGTTTTAAACAATGTATACTGGGTGTATTAACACCAGTTACTTTTACAGTATCCTTTATGTATGGTATATAAGGCAAAAGATTATTTGTTATTTGTCTACAATAAGGACATTTGATCTGATTTATTTTTAATTTGGTAGTTTCATTGGGATTATATTTAGTTTTTTGCTTTATAATTTCATTGTAAATAGGCAAATAATTAAATTTGTGACCACAACTAAGTGTAATAAAATTATCAACAAGTGGTTTATTCTCGATTAGACATGTATTGTTTGGATCACAATCGTCACTATTTAATTCATCAAAAAAATTTATATTATCTTCGATTATATATTTCATTATATAATGAATATTTATCTCTTTATATATATTAATGACTTCTAAAAAGATATGGGGAAATGCAACATGGTATGTAATGCACACTTTAGCGTATAAATTAAAAGAAGATAAAGATGTGAATGGGTTAATTCAACAAATACTACAAATATGTGAAAATTTACCATGTATTGATTGCAGAAATCACGCAGTAAATATATTATCAAAAAGTAATATTAAAAATATTAATAATAAGCAACTATTAATATTATTTTTATTACAGTTTCATAATATTGTTAATCGTAAATTGAATAAACCCAATTTTACATTAGAAGAACATAATGAATTATATTCACGCTCGAATACAAAAGAAGTTGTTAAACATTTTATACAAGTAATGCAAAATCAAAATTACAATGAAAAATCACTGCTGTATTCATATCATAGAAAATTATTTATCAAAAACTTTATTAAATACATGAATAATAACATTAACAATTTTAATCTATAAATTATCAACGGTTGTTATAATTTCACCAGATCTAGTATTTCGACATTTAAATTTTTGTTTACTAGGTACACTACACTGAGGACGATTGCTGTCAAACTCATCAAAATACAATAATTTTTCTAGATTGTTAACAGTTAGTAATGTATACCATAGTGTTCCTAAAAACACACCAAATATTAATCCTACAAAAGCGCCCATAGTATCAGTGCAATTATTTTTAATTTTTGTTATCATATCAATACCTATTAGTAATATTAAAGTTGTTAATAAGTATGTATTGATTTGGTTATTGTAAAACATAGGTAAAAATAAGTAAATTAATGTAAAACTTAGATATAAACTACTTGGCGAAGGACTTGTATATTGTGTCCAAAAGGGCAATTCTATTAAATTACACATAGCTGGAGGGATATTTATACCATCTTTACTGGTACTAAATAGAGGCATTAACATATAATTTATGACAGACGCTAATAAAACACCAGCTAAATATACAATACCTTTCATATTAAGATTAAATAGTGATAACATAACTAAAAAGAAAGTAATTAATATAGGCGATAACGTTGAGGTAAGTTGTAACATATTAGAAAAGGTTAATTGAATAGCCATATATATACTATAAATATATTATTGATAATTAATCAAAAATGATATCTAATACACTATTTATATTATCAACTCCAATATAATTTATATAAGAATATTTACTATATTTTTTTATGAATTTTAAGTAATCTTTATGATTATCCTTCGGATATATGAATGTTGTTACACCTGATTTAATACCTCCAAGTAGTTTAACTTCTAAACCACCAATTTCAGTTATATTACCTTGTAAACATATTTCACCCGTTATAGCATACGTGTTCTTAATTTTTCGTCCAGTAAATAAACTATATATAGCTATTGTTATTGCTGTTCCTGCAGAAGGACCGTCCTTTGGAGTTGCTCCTTCTGGTAAATGAATATGAATACCATCACTTTTATTTAATTTATTACTAACATTTTCTTTCTCTTTTTCAGTTAATAAATCCCATGCCAATGATTTAGCTACATTCATACTTTCCTTCATAACATCGCCTTGCATTCCAGTTAATTTTAAATCTAAAAATGTATTTGAAGGAAAATAATTACATTCTATGCAAACAATTCCACCATTACCTAGCGAATTAGCCCATAATCCATTTATTAATCCAATCTTACTTTCGTTAACTATATGTTTTCTTTTAACAGATTCTTTATCTGCCAAATATTTATTTTTAATATCATTAATAGTCACGTTAATAGGTAAAGCTGTTTTACAATATTCTTTTAATATATTTAGATTAATCTCTCCAACAATCTCAAATAATAATTCTTTTAATTTTCTAACACCGGGTTCATTGGTATATTCTTCAATTATATATTCAATAACATCATTTTCAATATTAATTACATCAACTAAACCCATATTTTCATAAATTTCTTTTAATATAAACTTATTAGTTATTACTATTTTATCATCAATAGTTAAATAATTAAATTTAATTCTATGTATTCTATCTAATAATATACGATCTACTAATGACACATCATTATAAGAGAAAATAAACAGAACTTTGGATAAATCTAAATCAATACCATTAAAATATTTATCCTGAAAACAATTGTTTTGTGTGGTATCGACCAAATGAGTTAGTATGCCTATAATTTCTTTACCTTGTTCAGTATTACTTATCTTATCTAATTCATCTATAAATATAATAGGGTTCATACATTTTTTTTCCATTAAAATATCTACAATACGCCCCCAATTAGACCCCACATAAGTATAATTATGTCCATCTAAAATACTACCATTTGATGAACCACCAATTGCTATAAATGAAAAAGGTCTGGCCACATTATTTTCATCTAGTAAACACTTAGCAATTCCTTTTTTAGCCAAAGACGTTTTTCCAACACCTGGAGGACCTTCAAAACCAAAGCAGTAACCACTCTGTTTACCATTAACCCATTGTCCTATAATTCTCTCTATTTGTCTTTTAGCTTCATTGTGACCATATACAGCATCATCTAGAATATTATTTATGTTTGACATATAGGAATTAACGTAATTAAATTTACAATTAATAGAATTAATATATGAATATATAGAATTTACATAATCATTATTTGTATCTTCTAATAGTTCTATAAAATAAACATTGTTGTTAATTAAAGAATCTTCACTTTTATAAAAGTTTAAAAATTCTATAATACTTTGAATTATTTTATTATTCTTTTGATTAGTTTTACTTATTTTATCATATGACAATTTATGTTTTTTAATGAAATTATTTATTGAATTTACAAATAATTTAAGTGTTCGCTTAACTATATTTGGTAAGTTAGAAATAATATGATTAATAATGTTAACATTAATATTATAATTATTTAATTTATCAATATTTTGTTTTAATTCTACACTAGTCAAATCATCTTTATATAAAATATTTTCAAAATTTATACCATTATCCAATAATAATTTAATTAAATTATTATAAATAATTTTACACTCCGGAATAATATTTAAAATTTGTTCTTCTTTAAAGATACCAAAAGGTATTTTTAATAACCCTTCAATATATTGTCTTGCTTTTGAACCAGAATCATCATTTTTCGCCTTTACTTCTTTTAATTTTAACAGTGCCTTTTCTTTAACATTGTCATTTGCTTTAATTAAATAAATTTGCTGTTCCAAATCTATTTTATTATTATCGAATTTGGATGAATTATATTCAATGGACATTGTCATAGCTTCTTTAAAATATTTTTTAATATTCCATGGTAAACTATCAAATAGTAACGTTTGCTCATTTGTGTCTATATTTTGATTATGATCATTAGTTAATAAATCGTATAATAAGTATGCCAAGAATAAACTTTCTTGGTCATTTGTATTTAGTAACAGCTGAATAATAGTTTTTCGTTGTGCAAATAAGTCTTCCTTTAGAAAATCATTTGTTAATTGTGTGATAGTTTTATTTTTGATAACACCAATCTCATTTATATATGTTTTCAGTTTAATAATTAGTTCTTCATCACTACTTACTAAAAAATCCTTAATAGTCAAACATGAAATAAATCTACTACTTATTTCACTTTCAATCTCATTATTTTTTAGTTTTATGGTGATAGATTTTATTTTATTACATATATATTCGTAATTTAGACAATGTAGTAATAAATCATCTAATATACCACAAACAACTATAGATTTTTTTTTATTTTGTATGTTAATTGTTAATTTAATTCCATATACTTTAACATGAAAATTATCACTTAATTTCGATAAATCTACACATTCTAAATTATTACAATTAGTTTTTGTATTTTTGTAACTTTTAATACTAAAACTGATAGGATGTAAATATTTTAAAATTAATTTTAATTTTTTATCATCTTCGGTATTTAAATTAAGTTGAATATCATCATCAAAAATAATAAATATTAGATCTTTAACGTTATCAGTACCAAATGTTTGTAATAATTCAGATAAATTTTTAATAATTTCTTTATATTTATTTTCATCTGTTCCGTCATTTGATAACAAAGACAAAGAATCAAATAAAACATTTAAATTATTAATACAAACATTTAATTCATTTGAACCAAAAATGTCCATTACTTTATACTTTTGAATAATTAAAATAGTTTTTTTAATTATTTCTTGAAGTCGTTCTTTTTTTTCACAAATATTGTTTGTAATGTTTGTATTCATATATCTATTACTTATTATAAAAATATTATACAATTAATTTAAAAATTAAATATGAAAAATAATTAATGGGAATACCTAGTTATTTTTCATATATAGTACGAAATCATAGAAATATTTTGGTTCAGTATAAATCTAACAGAATTACCATCGATAATTTATATATGGATTGTAATTCTATTATATATGATGTAATTTACGATTTAGAAAAAAACAAATTATTAATAGACGATAATCAAATTATAAAGCTTGTGTGTGACAAAATTAAATCATATATTAAATTGATTAACCCGAAAAATAATGTATTCATTGCTTTCGACGGGGTAGCCCCTTTTGCTAAGATGAACCAGCAGAAAAACCGCAGATATAAAACTTATTATGAAACAAATATTTTAAAAAAAATGGGTATAAATAGAGAAAGAAATTTCGATACGGTAGCAATAACACCAGGAACCCAGTTTATGTCAAAATTAAGTAAATCTATTAAAAAAGAGTTCAATAACTCACAAAAGTTTAAATTAAAGAAAATGATTGTATCAACATCAGATGAAATAGGAGAAGGAGAGCATAAACTATACCAATATATACGTAATCATAAAGAAGAACATACTGACACTACTACTGTAGTGTATGGATTGGATGCAGATTTAATTATGTTGACATTAAATCATTTACATATATGTAAATCAATGTATTTATTTCGCGAAACACCGTATTTTATTAAAAGTATCGATAACACATTAAATCCAAATGATAATTATTTATTAAATATTCCTGAATTTGCAGAGGTGTTATCATACGAATTAAATGATTGTAAAAAAATAACAAATAATAAATATAAACGTATATTTGATTACATTTTTCTATGTTTCTTCCTAGGAAATGATTTTTTACCACACTTTCCAGCATTAAATATAAGAACAACTGGAATTGACAGATTATTAGACGTGTATAAACAAGTATTGAGCACAACAAATAACAATTTAATACAAAATGATAAAATACGATGGACCGTATTGAGAAAAATAATATTAGAATTATCAAAAAACGAACAACAAATGATAATTGAAGAATATAAATTAAGAGATAGACAGAGCAAATCAGTTAGAAATCGTAAGATGGAAATAGAAGATAAATTACAGTCCATTCCATTATTAGATCGTTCAATAGAACATTATATTGATCCATATGAACACGGGTGGCGGGAGAGATATTACAAAAAACTATTCAATATTGATATAGATGATAATAGGTGTAAACAAATATGTATTAATTATTTAGAAGGATTGGAATGGACATTTAAATATTACAAAGACGAATGTAAAGATTGGAGATGGAGTTATAAATATAATTATCCACCACTATTATCCGATTTGGTGAAATATATACCATCATTTGATACTGAATTTATTACAAATAGTAATAATCCAGTCGACCCTTTTACACAACTTAGCTATGTATTACCAAAAAACAGTTTATATTTATTACCTAAAAACCTAGAAAATAATTTACTGGAAAACTTCAAACCACATTATGAAAGTAATTTATCTATAGATTGGTCATTTTGTAGATATTTATGGGAGGCTCATATTAATGTATCACATATAAACATAGAGGATATAGAATCGGTAGTAACCAAAACAATAAAATAATAATAAGATATTAAAACAAGAATCTATATTATATATAATGAGTTCGAGAGAGATAATTGAAGAACTAGAAATAAATGATTTTAAAGAATTACTCAAAAATCTAGGAAATAAAATAATTATAATTAAATTTTCAGCGGACTGGTGTAAGCCATGTAAAAAAATTAAACCAATTGTAGAAGAGTGGTATTCAAAATTAAACGAAACATTTATTATTTTTGAAATAGATATAGATGAAACAATGGACTTATACTATGCATTAAAAACAAAAAAAATGGTAAATGGTATTCCTTCTATTTTAGCATATTATGGAAACGTAGAGAGAGATATGGATCATTGGTATATTCCATCTGATTCTGTAATTGGAGGCAACGAAAATGAAGTTAATTTATTTTTTGATAGGTGTCAAATAAAAGGAGCTACTATGTGAATAAACTATTTATCAAAACTATGTAATTATAATAAAACAATTTTTATATTTTAGTAATGCTTTAAAATATAAAAACACAATAATAAATATATGAACAACCTAGATTTAAATCTGGACAATTATGAGTTAAAAGATTTATTAAATTTATTTAACTTAGCTTATGATTTTACTGAATCAGATTTGAAAAATGCCAAAAAAATAGTATTAAAAACACACCCTGATAAGAGTAAATTACCCAAAGAATATTTTTTATTTTTTTCAAAAGCATATAAAATAATATATTCAATCTACGAATTTAGAATAAAGGGGCAAGGACCAACAGAATATATTGTAGATAATGAAAATAATTATAACATAAAAAAATTAACAAAAAATAAGAATTTTAATAAAATATTTAATGAGCTATTTGAAAAATATAATGTAAAAGATGAAGATGTAGAAAATGGATATGGAGATTGGTTAAAATCAGACGATGATATAAATACAGAAAATACTACAAAAGAAAATATGAGCAAAACTTTTAATAAGTTAAAAGAAACAGCAAGTAATATGATAATTAATAATACGTATCACGAAACAGGAAATACAAATTATACTGACTTGTTAGGAACTACACCTGACACGTATAGTTCTGATTTATTTAGTTCACTTCCATATGAAGATTTGCGAAAAGCCCATGTAGAAAACGTTGTTCCTGTTAGTGATAAAAATTTTAAAACTTTTAAGAACCTAGAAGAATTAAGATTACATAGAGAATCTCAAAGTATTAATCCATATTCGATGGAAGAATCAAAACATATGTTAAAAAAACAGAAGCAGAAAGAAAACCGAACAGATACTGAACGCGCATATAAATTAGCAAAACAAGATGAAATATATAAGGATATAAATAATAAATTTATGGCCAATTTTTATAAATTAACAATATAGACAATAATAATATAAAATAATTATATATATGAAAAAAATAAATGTATTTTTAATGTTTGTAAGTTTATTATTTGTTGGAATTATTTATGCTGAATTTAAAAAAAAATATTTAGAAAACGATGAAGAACGTGATTATAGATTAGTTAAAAAATATTTATTGAATGATAGAAATTTAGCACTTAAAAACATTCCTAACAGTAAACTGCCTATAATATGGATACATAGTAAATATGATATGAATGCACGAAACTGGTTAAGTTTTAATTCTCGCAATACAAAAAATTTGAACCAACCTTATAAACAGTTGATGATAAAATCGGTAATAGACCATTGTGGGTGTGATTTTAATGTTTGTCTAATCAATGATAACTCTTTTATTGATTTAATAGAACATTGGAATATTGACATCAACAAGATTTCAGAACCAATTAAAACGAATATTCGCAATTTGGCATTTGCGCGTATATTAGATAATTTTGGTGGATTAATATTACCCGACTCTTATTTATGTTTGGAAAACATCAAAGATTTATATGATAAAGGTGTGGAAAATAATAAATTATTTGTTGGTGAGTTATTCAGTAAAAATATTAATAAGGTCGAAAATAAACTAACAACTAGAACAGCTTATCATCCTAGTCCAAAATTTATGGGTTGTAATAAAGACAATGATGTTATAAAATGCTATATTAACTTTTTAGAATATTTGATTTCAGTTGATTCAACCGACGAAAATAATTTTACTGGTAGTATAGAGAAGTGGTTAAATGATAAAATAATGCAAGATAAAATTAATGTAATAACAGCAGAATACTTAGGTGGTCGTGACGCAAACGGTAAAGTAGTTACAATAGATAATCTTATGGGAAATACTTTTATAGAATATACAGATTTATTACAAGGAATTTATGTATCAGATGATGATGTATTATTAAGATCAAAATATTCTTGGTTTGCTAGACTTTCAGTATCGCAATTATTAGAATCTAACACCATATTAGGTAAATATATGTTACTTTCATCGGAAAGTTCTTGTAATTCCATTAAAGTTTCATTGGAAAATGCTTGCAATTCTAGTAAATCTTCTTCTGACAATTCAGGTATATCTGGAAATTCAGTAAGTATATAATAAACAGGTTCATATTTTGATTTAATATATTTACATTTGTTAATATAAATAATATTATTTGCCTTACAAATTTGTCTAATTATAGTAATAAATTTACTATAATTATTTACATTAGTTATATATTTTTGCTTAGAAGAATGGTAAAAATCTCTCAAATGATTACAAAAAGGTTCTAATTGTTTATGATATTTTAATTTATTAAAAGAAATTTTAGTAAATATTATAGCGTTTATATTATTTACTTTACAAGTGTCACAAACTTTAAGTAAAAAATTAAAAAAATATTCATTGGGAAGATTTTTTTTAAAAATTTGTTTAGACATACTAATTAAATATAGAAATTAAATTATTTGTAAATAACGCAAGTTCTATTTCGTCTTCATGAATATCATAAAAAATAGTAATATATTTGCATATAAATTGAAATACCTTGTATTTCTCATCGTCATTTAATTGTTTAGTAACTTTTACAAACATAAAGTAATTATCGAGTATATCCATTACTGAATATCCTTTTTCTATTAAATTATATAGGATTTCTATAGAATTAATATAATCCTTTTTATTTTTACATAAATCAGTATATGTTTCGAAATCTTTGAAAGAGATATTAGTGCACACATTTATGGCGCTATTAATATCAATGTTACACTCTAATAGTTTAAATTTTTCTAAATAATTTACCATTGTTCTTACAGAATTACAGGATATCGAAATAATAAATTCTTCGGCTTCGTTCGTAATAGAAATGTTTTCTATTTTACATATACGTTTCATAATTTTGGATAAATTAGAATCATGAAGAGCTTTTATTTTAATAGAATTAATTCTAGATTGAATACTTTCTATAATTTTATTAGTATTACTACATGAAGCAATAAAATGAACATTGTGGCTATATTTGTCAATAAAATTTCTAAATACTTGCTGGCTCTGTTCGTTAATAATATCTAAATCATCTAACACTAGTATTTTTTTCTTACCCACAATATTACATGCAGTCTGACAAAATATTTTTACATCATTTCTATAATATGAAATACCCTGTTCTTTTAATGTATTAATGTACATAATATTATCATTTGAATCAATTTCATCATAATATTCTCTCAATACTGCTGATATTAACGATGATTTCCCAGAACCAGAATCTCCAACAAATAAGATATTTAAATTATCCATTTTAATTAGGATTCGTATTAGTTCTAATAATTTATCATCCATTTCGAAATCTTGTAAATATAAAGGTTGATATTTATAAATAAAAGGTAAATCCATTTATTTAATTCGTAAATTATTATTTAAGTTTATGTCAATATCATATATTAATGAATGAAAACAAAGATTATTATAAAATATTAGGAGTAGATAAAAAGGCTTCTCATGATGAAATTAAAAAGGCTTTTAGAAGATTATCATTACAAACACATCCTGATAAAAATAATAATGATCCGATAGCCACTAATAAATTTAAAGAAGTCAACGAAGCATGGCAAGTGCTTCAAGATGAAAATAAACGAAGACAATATGATATAGGTGGAATATTTGGTATGAATGACGCAACACAAATAAATCCCGAAGACCTATTCAAAGAAATATTTGGTCATGGAAATCCTTTTGGAAGTAATATATTTCAAGGTATGGCTCCTAATTTTGACAACGTAGAAACCCATTTTTTTCATGTAGGTGGAATGCCTAATGTAAATATTAGACAACCAATATCAAAACCAAGTCCTATAGTTAAAAAAATTAAGATTCCAATAGAATATGCATATACTGGATGTAATATACCTATAGAAATTGAAAGATGGATTCAAGATGGTAATACAAAAACAAAAGAAAATGAAACACTTTATGTTAAAATTCCCAACGGTATAGACGAAAATGAAATGATTGAATTAAAAGGAAAAGGTAATGTTATAAATGATAGAAATAGAGGTGATGTAAAAATATTTGTCACTGTTGAAAACAAAACGGAATATACACGTAAAGGATTAGATTTAATTTATTATAAATCAATTACTTTAAAAGAGGCATTATGTGGATTTATGTTTTCTATGAAATATATTGATGGACGAAATTTTCAAATAAATAATGGTGAAGGAAATATAATAGTTCCTGGTTTCAAAAAAGTCATTCCAAATATGGGAATGAAACGAGATGATAATATTGGTAATTTGATAATTGAATTCAACATTATATTTCCTGAGTCATTGTCAAAAGAACAACTAGAAATATTAAAAGAAAAATTATAAATATATATATATATAT